>Ga0307514_10002027_pt1 | contig 21949 bp, 30 predicted proteins | sample 16_EM_MG_FD_203088 | JGI IMG/M metagenome (GOLD analysis project Ga0307514, IMG submission 203088) | Populus trichocarpa ectomycorrhiza microbial communities from riparian zone in the Pacific Northwest, United States - 16_EM | ecosystem: Host-associated > Plants > Roots > Unclassified | place...
CCCTTCGGGGGAAAGGTGTATAGAATCAAAAAAAAAAAAAAAAAAACACTGCGCCAAACTCATGCCGATTTCAGAAAATATATACAGTACATACCCAAGCATCAAATGATTACGATAGCTGGGCGTTGACAGTCTACGCTATGCAGATGCGAAGTCTTGGCGTATTTGCTTTTCTTTTATACAGTGCCATACCATACTCTTGTTTTGATGTGCTCCATATGGATTATTTTGATCCCTTCTTCATCACTTCATCCTCTCAAATTCTGAATCTGGTGCCGAAATATTCCAGCCAATTTTTTTTAGAATATTCCAAGCTTTGCCACTGATCCCCCACTATGGTCAGTAAACATGGCAGTAGTTTACGTTCATGAGCTGATTTCAACTGAATACTCCAGCCTCCTGATTTACCAGCTTTCATTCTCGGGCTACTCTGCGGTACTGGAGGAACCATTGGCTACGTGGTATGGCTCACCACCCTTTCCATTTCAGATATAAATAACTCACACTATATAAAGAGAACTGGCTCGGTCCCCTCGCTTGGTAAATTGAAGCGCCTGGCTCCACTCCAGTCTCATGATACTGACTTGCGGTATCCAGTTGCCGGACTTGGTGTAGGAGCTCTATACACTTACAGTAGCCAACGGATCCGGAGCAATCAGCCATATGGAATTGAGCTTGCACTGCTTGCATCCACTGCCCTGGCTGGGTCAAGTATTCCACGAGCTATCAAGACTGGGAAGCCATTACCCCAGGTTCTTTCCCTGTTGGCAGCAGCCGGCCTAATCTATTATGGCATGAAGTAAGTGTTGCAAGCTTTCCTGGTGTGTCTAAATGTCTAACATTTTGGGAAGATTCTTGCAAACGAAGTGATTCACCTCTACTGATAGTTGAAGTATGGCGCCATACCTCCTCTCTATCATACTCGCATGTGTATGTCACCATAAGTTATGGGCAGATTGTATTAATGTTGCAATAGCTACGTGGTAACCGTGGGGGCAGCTTGTTGTGCATGTGGTGCCCTGCAGTGAGTTGATGGAGGATGTCATATATTAATGGGATATATATCCGTAAGAGGAATTGCAAAGGGGTATGCGCATAACAAATATATATTGCTTTTATTTTGTCGTAGGTTTATTAATGCTCGTCGTACTGCTTTTTTATACCTACCACTTACGATGACGTCTGAGTTCAACAGCTGATTGCTGTACTCTACGGCGGACATGTAATTCACAGCCAACGAGGCCGCCACATATGAAATTTATAATAAAAATAAAATAAAATATCAAAACGAGTTACCCCAGTTCCAAAGGAGGGAGGCCCAGGCTTCTACCTTGAGAGCAAATCATCAAGCATTGAGGAATGGATACCCGACAACCATGCTCTCTAGCTTCCCAGGTAATATCTGAGGCAATTCCCTTTTTGCCTCTACCCGGAATTGAGCCCTCAATTGATAACCAAAGCCGTAAAGTAAAGAATATACCACTGCGCCATGAATCGCCATTGCAAAATAAGTGATGTCCATTTGATGTTTCGGATGTTAGTAAACAATTTAGTCGTGCCCAGGTGCTAGTACTCAAAAAAACCGTTAGTCACGTTGATTTATCAATGGTGTAGGTCATACGAACGAAGATCAATTCCGTACATTAAGTACTTGACTTGGAGAACCTCTATAATTGCATACTCTATATATCCATAACCTCCATAATAGCATAGGGTCGTCTGGCCCGACTATGATATGGCTATCGTTGCATAACTCTGTAATAACATGCATAGTGATTTGCTGGTTCAAGTGCAAGTAATGAAACCTGCATAACTATTGGCACGGTAGCGGACTTATGAAAGTTTGTAAATGTCTAGAGGTATTTGCAGCTGAGATGAGCTAAAGAAAGGATAGTGCTAGAGCGAAGATATATCTGGAGAAATGGTTGAAGAAATAAGGGTTGGTAAGTACACAGCAGGATCCGGGTTAGAGATGATAGCAGAGTAGTGGGGTAGTGGGGAACTGGAGGCATGTGTAGCCATATCATATTACCATATGTACGTGATACCTCTGTAAATGCATAACCTCTCTACCAGTATACTAGTAAGAGGTTGCAGTCCAATTATAGGGGTTTGCCTGTATGTTATATACTAGATTAGGCAATGTACCACTGGGAACATACAGTAATCTCGCATTATAAGCAACTCTTGGGGATCAACTCTTGGGGACCAGCCATGGAGTTGCTTATAACGCGAGATTACTGTAACTACGGTATCTGCGCATACTTAGCCATGAGCCGGGATGTGATAGCACAAATATATCAAATTTACCCTGAAGCGCAACCAAGCAGGCCATGTCTAAGAGCAACTATACCTATAAGAGTGAATAGAGCCTACGTAACAGCTACAGAAGGGGAGCCAGAGGGTGTCGAACACACCTACGAAATTATAGAAATATGTATATAGTGCCCGTGGGAGAAGGACGCAACTAGAGCCTAAGGAAAGCCAATAAGAGAGCAAGCAGAGTTCATAGAGTGCATACATTCGGAGAGCGCAGAGCTTGACTAGCAATACCAGCGGCTGTAGGTGCGTCTAAAGCCAAGTACCGGTACGGAGTAAGTGCGTGTAAAAAGGGTGATATATAGCTGTGGAGCGAAAATGATTACTTGTCTCAAAGGAGTTCGGGGCTTCTGACTGAGTGAGCCGCCCTAGTTATGCAAGTCAGAACTTGCGTAATTACCGTAATCTGAGATATCCGAGGGGCTAGTGCAACCAGACTACGTAAGCTGCATGCAGTCACTTAAAAATTGTTGCTTCTATTGCAACTGTCACTCTCGTTCATGCTTTAAGCAAAAGGGCACAAGCAGCTCCCTGTTTTTTGGGCACTGATAGGCATAACGAAAGAAGGTTTCGCAGCAGCAGAAATATCGAGACCTCTGTTGCTTCAGTTCATACTCATTACATGTCTTTCAGGGTACGCTTGAACAATATCGACAGTTATCAAGCCAGGCCTTCATCCCTTGACCCCATTCTACCATCCATAAGGCCTGGGCAGGCCCCACGGTCTGTTCCAGTTATAAGAATATATGGCGCCACGGAGACTGGCCAGAAAGTGTGTGCTCACGTACATGGTGTCTTCCCATACCTTTATGTTGAATACACGGGAAGCCTGGTACCAGATGGGGGTAAATGCATATTCCTCTAAGCGTTTGGACTTAACATTGCTAATTCATAGTTTCGTTGACAGTCGATGCGTATATCCGCCGGCTACATGTGAGCATTGACCGTGCTATGGCCGTATCATATAGAACTGAAAGGCGTGATCCATATGTGGCTAGAATAACACTTTGCAAGGGAGTCCCTTTCTATGGTTTTCATGTTGGCTACAGGTTTTATCTCAAAATTTATTTGTTGAACCCATCTCGTATAACCCGATTGGCGGATCTCCTACGGGGCGGAGCTGTTGGGAAGCAATGCTTTCAGCCATATGAAGCCCATATACCATATATCTTAGGTTTTATGATTGATTTCAACTTGTACGGGTGTGGTTTTGTCGACTGCGAGAAAGTCAAGTTTCGAACTCCTGTACCTTCCGCTGATGAAGTTGGACCAGATGCACTCTGGAATGACGAAACCATCTATCAAGACATGTTTCTGTCTGAGGATGAATTCCCCAGGTTATCGCATTGTGCCCTGGAGGTGGATATGCAAGTTCAAGATATACTCAATCAAAGACAGATAGCACCTCGCCTTCTACATCATGATTTCATTGAGCGTTTAAACCCGCTTCCTGCAGACATGAAACTGGTTCACAGCTTAGCGGAGCTATGGAGAGACGATGCTAGGCGCCGAGGACTGGCAGGGCGAGCCTTGGAAGACTTCCCCTTGATGTCTTCGAGCACCCGGGACATTAGTGCAAAATGGATCCATGAGGAAGAGTATATGGAAAAGATCAAGGAAATGATTGATGAAGAGAGAAGACGTGCAGATAAGCCATTTTCAGGGTTCGACTGCTTTGTTAGACGAAAGCCATTCGAGGGGTTGGTGCGGACTGTGATGGATAGTGTGAAAGACTTCTTTCCTGGGAATCAGTCGGAATATGGGGTATTCGTTGGGCCACCTGCTGCAGATCAAAAGCAGAGGGTTGAGGAAGAGGTGGAAATTGACGAAGACCTGATTAACCAGGTCGTTGCAGAGGCTGAAGAAGAAGCTACAGCTACAGCATCTGAGGATCTAGATACTTTGGGAGTAGAGGAAGGAGAAGAGCCCGCCTTGGATGTGGATCAACAGGAGGACTTGGCTATGGACTTGAACCAGGACAGAAATTTCTATATACCTGCCCCTTCTGAGAGGCGAATTGGAAATGGAAGTCAGCATTCTACAGATGATGTTCGCATGGGTGAAGATGATTTTGATGTGCCAATCGAGTTCTTTAGTAAAACTGCCCCAAAGATTCTTGCCTCATCAGTGGATTGGAATCCAACGCCTTTGAAACTACGAAAAATTGATCTTTCTTCTCCTGCATCGGATTCCATGGTTAACAATGACTCTAGAACAATACTGCGGTTGCCACAAGAGAAGGCTTCTCAAAGAAGTCGAGTAGGAGGCCAGACATCGGTGGGAAGCTCAAAGTCGTTATCAACCCCTAGGACCTCCTTCCTCCTCAGTGACAATGTCACTAGTCCAGGCCCTATTAGTGGTGGTCAGTGCTGAAATCCACTTTATATTTCGATATTTGCATTTTTTAACATATGTTCAGGTCAACGAATGAAATCCATCTCCTCCAAGATTGAAGAAACATTTGGGTCTTCGCTGTCTTGTGCTACCTTCCTCTATGGCCAGTTCCCACCATCGAATGCTGAGCTTGAATTGACCTTAGATAGTATGGGGATACCACCAAAGATATATCAAGATGCATATTATTCAAATGAGAAAGATGTCCCCCCTCGGCCGAGAGAATATGCTGGGAGAGAGTTTAAGTTACAATCTAATACGACACCATTCTTACCTGACTTCGACCCCTCCGGTGATGGCACAAGTACCTTGTGGGTGCAGAAGCCCAATCGGAAGCCTCTGCCAAGTATCAGGGTCTGGGAGATCCTACAGCCTCCACCTAGCCGGGCAGAAACTGATCAATGGCTAGTGGGCCTACAAGCCGTCAAGAGGGACAAAATAGCGGAGGTGTCTGAGGAGCAATTATTATCACAGGTACTTCGACTTGGTGAAAGGCGTATTAAGTGTATGTGCTTATTATATTTACTCAATAGATTGAAGGGCCTACTCAGAGGGATCGGCATGGTTTCAAATATTCCCAACGCCGGAAGTCGGCCGCTGTTGAGCATGAAGCGCAGCACATGAGCATAATGAGTTTGGAGGTTCATGTTAACACAAGGGGATCTCTATTCCCTGATCCTGCGCAAGACGAAATAGCTTGCATTTTTTGGTGCATTCAGTCCAATAACGAGCAACTGAAGAGCAATGGAATCAAAGAAGGATATCATGTTGGGATACTAGTCCTTTCTGAGCAAGAAAGCTTGGTTGAGGGAATCAGGAGAATGATTGGAGTCACGGTTGAAGAAGAAAATTCCGAGCTCGATTTGATTACAAGACTGGTGGATATTGTGAGGAATTTAGATCCTGATATCCTCACTGGGTATGAAATTCACAATTCAAGTTGGGGCTATATAATAGAAAGGGCAAGGTGCAAATATGGCAAGTTGCTGCTCTATGCAAGCGAAAGTATTACATACATTCTGACAGGAGCCAATAGAATATAACCTCACAGAAGAATTCTCACGGATGAAGTCCCAATCCCATGGTCGATTTGGAAAAGAGGCAGACAGTTGGGGTTTTAATACCACGGCGGCCATCAAAATCACTGGCAGACACCTGATCAATATATGGCGAGCGATGCGGGGGGAGCTGAACTTGACCCAATACACAATGGAGAATATTGCATTTCATGTACTCCATAAGAGGTAATTGTCCGTGGTATTTCATGTATACCTTGAACTAGAGAAGCTCACGGTTAGGTAAAGAATCCCACATTACAGCCATAAAGATCTCACAATGTGGTACCAAAGTAGGAAACCTAGGCATCTGAACAGGCTGTTAAATTACTTTGTTTTGAGAGTACAGCTAGATTTGGATATTCTAGAAGCCAATGAATTGGTCATGAGAACTAGGTAGGTAAAGTTTTGACCTGAGGGTGGAGGTAGTTCTCACTGTTGCTGGCCGGTATAGTGAACAGGCTCGCCTTTTAGGAATTGATTTCCAATCTGTTTATGGCCGTGGGTCCCAATTCAAGGTCGAGTCATTGATGTTCAGGATTGGAAAGCCCGAAGGGTTTATGATGATATCGCCAAGCAAGAAACAAGTCAGTTACCTTGAATTGGATGGATGTCTCACTTTCATATGCTGATGCCCGTCAGGTCGGCGCACAAAATGCCCTCGAATGCCTTCCTCTTGTCATGGAGCCTCAATCTGCCTTTTACACATCCCCTCTAGTAGTCCTTGACTTCCAGTCACTATACCCATCCTTGATGATTGCCTATAATTACTGTTACTCGACCTTTTTAGGAAGGGTGACAAATTGGAGAGGGCAAAATAAGATGGGGTTTACCACTTATGATAGAAAGCCGAGGGTCCTAGAACTATTGAGGGACTATGTTCGAGGTAATGTACTTAGCCCATTTTACCGTGCTCTCTCTGACATGGGAATATATTAGTCGCCCCAAATGGCATCATGTACATCAAACAAGAGCTTCGGAGGTCACTTTTGGCAAAAATGTTAGCAGAGCTTTTGGAGACTCGCATTATGGTGAAGAATGGAATGAAGAGGGATAAAGACGACAAAGCCCTCCAACAGCTACTGAACAATAGGCAATTGGCCTTGAAATTGGTTGCTAATGTTACCTATGGATACACTGGGGCGACCATGTCTGGGAGAATGCCGTGTGCAGAAATTGCAGATAGCATTGTGCAAACGGGCAGGGAGACACTAGAGAAGGTGTGCTCCTATGCCCCGCATATTGTGAAACCCACTTACAGTCCTTAGGCTATTGAATTGATTCACTCAGAGCCAAAATGGGGTGCGGAAGTTGTTTATGGAGATACCGACTCTCTTTTTATTTATCTCCCCGGCCGGACACGAGCCGAAGCTTTTGATATTGGAGAAGATATTGCCAGAGCTGTCACGTCAATGAACCCCAAGCCTATCAAGCTAAAATTCGAGAAAGTATACCATCCTTGCATATTATTGGCAAAAAAACGCTATGTGGGGTTTAAATATGAGCATCGAAATCAAATGGAGCCATGTTTTGATGCAAAAGGAATTGAAACTGTACGCAGGGATGGTACTCCAGCGCAGCAGAAGATTGAGGAAACTATTCTGAAGACCCTCTTCAGGACATCAGACTTGTCACAGGTAAAGGAGTACTTTCAGAGGCAATGCAGCAAGATTATGAATGGAAAGGTTTCCATCCAAGACTTTTGCTTTGCAAAGGAGGTGAAGTTGGGGGCATACAGGTGGGGGCTAATATCGACCTCTATTACGACGTCGCAGTCACTAACTAGGATATAGTGAGAATGGAACACTACCAGCTGGTGCAAAGATTAGTGCCGAGAGAATGGAGGAGGATCACAGAGCAGAACCACAGTATGGCGAGCGAGTGCCATACGTGGTCATCGCAGGTGCACCAGGGTCGAGACTTATTGACCGTACTGTTACCCCGGAGACCCTACTTTACAATGCACACTATCGGCTCGATGCCGAATACTACATCACCAAGAACCTCATACCGCCATTGGAGCGCATCTTGAGCCTTGTTGGGGCAGATATTCGATCATGGTATAACGAAATGCCAAAGGTACGTAAAATCATGAGGGTGGAGAATGTCAAGGTCATCAATGGGGCCACCAAAAAGTCCGTATTGGAGTCTTATATGAAACCATCGGCATGTTTGGTTTGTAAGGGGAAGGTGGACATTCAAGGTTCTTGTAAGTCGAAAGATACTTCTGAATGTGCCGCGCCCACTAACTTGTCCATTGGGTACATCGGTAGCTATTTGCACCGGATGTATGATGGATTGGGATATATCCATTTATAAGCTGAGAACCCAACTAAAAAAATCGGAGAAAAGAAATGCAGATTTCCATGCAATATGTCGGTCTTGTGCAGGTCTGGCTCAGATTGAAGAGGTTCTGTGCGAATCAAAGGATTGTCCGGTGTTTTATTCACGCATAAGGCAGGCGAGGACATTAGCAGCAGATAGACAAAGCATTGGGCAAGCTATCAAAGCCTTGGAAGATTTGGATTTGGATTGTTGAGAAGGATGTTGATTAGTAGAGTACCTCGAGCGAATTCTGTAAGGGGCATTTTTTTTTTTGGGGGGGGGGTTTATAATGGGTTGTATACAGTCATTGGACAGATTCGAGCTCATTAACTATGTGTTTCTTCTACAGGCGTGAAACAATTTAATCTGGCCCAGCCAAACTCCTGTGGATATCTGCTGTTCACGTGGTACAAATACAAACCATGTGAGGGGAGAAGTAGGGTATCACGAACTAGGTACCACATCTAGGTACTGGCGAACAAAGGTCCATGTCGCTTTTCAAGACATAGGCCGAGCTCACGTTAACGCCACTTGCTTTTGACCTTGTATATGATATTGACTTTCCTGCCTGAGCTCGGCTCATGTCTTGAAAAGCGACATGGACCTTTGTTCGCCAGTAGGTGCAGTAGTGCAAGTAGGCGAGCGGTGAGCGGTGAGCCGTGAATCCAACAAAAGAAGTGCTATGTGTGAGAGAGAGAGAAGTGATGAAAGCTCTATATTAATCTGTTGTATGATAACGTACTGAACTCATCTGCAGTGGAGTGTTCGGTGAATTCTTGTGCAGAAGAAGCAGGCAAAACGAGAGCTAGACCAGTTCGTACCCATCCTCCCATTCTATCACTTTGCATGTTCATCGTTTTAATGTTCATTTGATATTGATATAGGTACTTGGTTGAGGCCCCCTAATGGCCGTAGGCTCATTGGTGGGATATTCAGCCTACAGGGGGTGTGGAAGGGGGGTATGTTATTGGGGAGCTCATAGTGGAAGTGGTGGGATTTGAACCATGTTGTACATAGAGCGGTGATAAATCACGAGATGTGGCTCCTCCTCAAGTGGCTAGGTACGGTAGCGGTGAGTTTAGTCATCTATCTAAATTGCCGCATCGCGCCAAGACATTCGAATTGAGGTGCACTCAATGTCGCCCTCTTAAATTGTCTGTTCCCCAAACCAGCTCCCTACGAGCGCCAGCGTCTTTGTCTTCAGGCGAACTTCGACTACTTAACGCCTCTGCCAGTCGCATTCTTAGGACAGTCGCGATCTCTTACACTGTCTGAAACCTTACAACCATCATGCAATCGCGCGACTTCATCGACCGGGAAGCTGAGATGGATTCTGGGGACGAGGAGGAGGAGCTTGTTGAAGAGGAATTTGACGAAGACGCCGGAAAGATCAAGAAAAAGTCTGTGGTCAGCAAAAATAAACCGAACTACGACGGCGACTCGAGTGAAGAAGATGACGAGGATGACGAAGAGGAGTTGTCCAAGGTCTGTTGTGGTTAATTATCAAGCACCGGCAAAGAAAAAGTTTGCGCTAATTGGTTTATGTGAAGTAGATACGAGCAGGTTTCATTGTAGACGATGAAGAAGAGGAGGAAGAAGAGGATGATGAGCTTGCAGATAGGTCAAGGATTCGAAGAAAGAAAGCTAAGAGAAGACGGCGGGAGGAAGAGGAACAAGAGGACCTTGACGAGGATGATTTCGATTTGATGAGGGAGAATACTGGCGTTGATCGAAAATTTAAGCGGCTAAAGCGTGACCGACATTCAGACGTCAACCACATTTTCGACGATGATGATGTTGATGCCCCCAATGAACCAGATGATTACGATGATGATATCTCACATCGGCGGTCACGCCCTACGTACGATGAGGAGATGGATGATTTTATTGAAGAAGATGAATTTGAGGGTGAGGTGGGACAGCTTGGAAGTGAGGATGAGATGGCCATCACGGGCAGGAGGCGAGACGACCGCCGACGTCATGAAGAAATTGCTCGAGCGCCTAACATTGACAGAAACAAACTTGATGAAATGGAGCAAATCTTTGGTACTGCCGAATATGACCACCTCCTTATTACAGAGCTTGACGAGATCGAAACGAACGATATCGTTGTCGAACTCAAAGATGTCTTCGAAGAGAGTCACTTGGCAGAGAGAATGTTGACGGAAGAGGACAACGAAATTCGACTCAGAGATATTCCTGAGAGGTTCCAGCTTGCTCGGAAATCGTATGAGCATCTCTCGGAGTACCAACTGGATGATGATGATCCAGATAAACTTGATATAATCTTACAAGAAGAGGCCGAGTGGATATGCAAACAGATTCTTCCAAGGAAGAAACGCTTCCCCATAGACTTGCGACGCCATTTCCAGAGCGCGGTATTCAAGTGTCTTCAATTCTTCATCAAGCACAACGTGGAAGTGCCTTTTGTTTTCCAGCACCGCAAGGATTATCTAATTCATGCGTTCAGACCTGATGGAGATACTGAGATTGTCGCCGAAAAGTTGCTGAATCAGGATGAGTTGTGGGATATCTTGGACTTTGACCTCAAGTGGCGTGCATTTATTGAGAAGCGAAAAGCACTCCAACGCACCTACGATGCTCTAATTAACACGGGGGTCATTGATGAGGTCTATGAATCTATGGTCTCAGGTGCTAGTACCAATGAGGACCTTCAGGATTTACAGGATTACCTCCATTTCCAATACCACACCACACTCAAAGACGCCCAGATTGCATCCAATGGATTACAAGCCGGAAATACCAAACGAAGGCCGGGAGGTGGTAAAACATTCTATGAGAGAATTCGCCACAGTCGAGTATATGACTTTGTCAAAGCGTTTGGGATTACAGCTGATCAGTTTGCGATTAACGTGGAAATTGATGCAAAGCGCGAGTTTTGTGACGACCCAGAGATCTTCCCACACGAGATGTCCGAGCAGTTTGTTGATGAATCCGAGTTTTTGTCAAGTGAGTCCGTAATCACTGCTGCTAAGAGGATGTTAGCGGAGGAGATATACATGAGCCCTCGTCTGAGAAAGTGCTTGCGACCGAAATACTTCGCAAAGGGCCGCATTCATGTAAACGTTACTGAGATGGGTGTGAGGAAGATCGATGATCAGCATCAGTACTATGAGTTCAAGTACCTCCGAAAACAACAAATCAGGCACCTGCTCGATAACCCAGGCATGTTTCTGCGGATGCTGAAGGCAGAAGAGGAAGGCCTCGTCGAAGTTCAGTTGGAGCTCCCCGATGTCTCTCTTCCCCCGCTCTACGATTTGATTTCTTCTGAGAACATGAGTGACATGGCCAATGCATGGAATAATGCCAGAAGGGATGTTGTTGATATGGCAATGGAGAAAATTTCTAAACTAATGCAGAAAACTGTGAAGGAGAATATCAAGACAGAGTGCGAGGATCGTGTTGCTAAAGAGTGTCGTGAGATTTACGGTGAAGTGAGTAACTCTGCTCTAGCTCCGTAATTATTTCTTTACTAATTACTCTATAGAAACTTGACCAATCTCCCTACAAGCCTAAGGGGCTTGATATGGGACAAGTTCCAACTGTTATGACTATTTCCTGTGGCTATGGAGAGCACGGGAAAGACGCTATTGTTGGTATATACATGGATGAGCTTGGGCGTGTCTTTGAGCAAGTGAAGTACCCTGACCTCAGGGACGAGCAATCTCGAAACGAGTTTGTCGAGGTTCTCAGACGACGGAAGCCTGAGGTGATTGGGATTGCTGGGTTTAGTGTGGCAACGCATCGTTTATTCAACGACCTAAAGAAACTCATTGACGATGAGAATATAACCGTAGCCGGTGAACATGATGATGATAGACACCCACTCGAGGTGATTTATGTCAATGACGAGGTTGCAAGACTATATCAGAACAGCGACAGAGCACGGCTGGAATACCCTGAGTTCCCGCCCTTGGCAAGATACTGTATTGGGCTTGCACGATACCTTCAAAGCCCGTTACTTGAGTATGCTGCTTTAGGAAAAGATATCGTGTCGATATCATTCCATCCAGCACAACAACTTCTGCCACAGGATAAGTTCATGAAGAAGTTGGAGAGCGCCATGGTTGACATAGTTAATATGGTGGGAGTCAATATCAATGATGCATTGAAGAGTCAGAATTATGTCGGTAACCTCTTACCATACGTCTCTGGTCTTGGTCCCCGAAAAGCTTCTAGCATCCTGAAATCCATTACTGCAAATGGTGGGCGGCTCACTACACGCTCTGAGCTTGTCGGAGATCCTGACAAGAATCTACTTCCCGTTGTTGGTGGAAATATTTTTGTGAATTGTGCAAGCTTCATTTGGATCGAATATGATTCCTCTGAGCCAGGTGCGGACTATTTGGACAACACACGTGTACATCCTGAAGACTACGATTTAGGTCGAAAGATGGCTGCAGATGCACTGGAACTGGACGAAGAAGATATCCAGGCCATGGTCAACACTCACGGCCCGGGAGCTGTCGTCTCAGAGCTCATCAACAGCAACCAGGAGAATAAGGTGAACGACTTAATTCTCGAGGAGTACGCCGAAGAGCTGGAGAAGACTTTCAACCAGAAGAAGCGAGCCACACTTGAAACCATTCGTGCCGAACTGCAGCACCCCTATGAAGAACTTCGGAAAGCCTTCAAGACACTCAGTTTCGAGAGAATTTTCACCATGCTCACTGGCGAGACTAACGAAACGCTTTTTGAGGGAATGGTCGTCCCCGTCAACATTAGGCGTGTTGCGGATCGGTATATCTCCGTTCGTCTCGACTGTGGTATTGACGGAAATGTTACCCAAGACATGATCGATAATTCTGGAGTCTCAGTTCATGCTGTCTACGCTGTTGGGCAGACCGTGCAGGCCAAGCTTTTGTCTTTGGAACGAAAGTCCTTCTTTGCAGAGATGTCCCTCCGGGAAAGTGATATCCGGAATGGGCTACGCCGGTTTGACCGACAGGATCGTGATCCAGAAGAATGGGACGACGTTAGAGAGGAAAGAGACCGCGCGAAGCTTGCTATTAAGAACCAGGAACAGCAGCGCACAGTCCGTGTCATCAAGCACCCACTCTTCCGGCCATTCAACTCCCGCCAAGCAGAAGAATACCTCTCCAAACTCTACCGTGGTGACGCGGTCATCCGCCCTTCGTCAAAGGGTATGGACCATATTGCCATTACGTGGAAAATCGCAGACGGGATTTACCAGCATGTTGACGTTTTGGAGTTGGATAAGGAGAACGAGTTTACTGTGGGGAAGTTGCTCAGCGTCATGGGGAAGTACACATACACGGATTTGGATGAGCTGATGCACCTGCACGTCAAGGCGATGGCTAGGAAGGTGGACGAGATGGTGGCACATGATAAGTTCCAGGAGGGGACAAGGGAGAATTGTGAAAAGTGGTTGACGAGTTATTCGCAAGCAAACCCAAAGAGGAGTAGCTATCGGTTTTGCTTTGACCCAAAGCATCCGGGGTATTTTGATTTAGTGTTTAAGGCGGGGTTGAATGCAAAGATTCAGTGCTGGGTAAGATAAACCCCCCTTCCCCCCCCACCTTCCAAAAACTAAACGAATTTGTTATAGAAAGTTAAAGTCATCCCCAACGCATTCCAACTCAGGGATAACGACTACCCTGACATGACGGCTCTCTGCAATGTATGCTAATCCCCCCTCCCTCCCCCTTCCCAATTCGGTATGTTACTAACCCTTGCTCTTTCTCACAGGGCTTTAAAATGCTCTTCCAATCCTCCCTCCAACAAGGCCAATCAAACCACGGCGGTGGTGGTGGCGGCGGCGGTGGTGCTGGTGGCGGTGGTCACCGCGGCCCTCCTCCACCCATGCAGCATAATAACTACCACCAGAATAGCTACCACCACCATAATAGTCTTCCGTATGCACATAGGCGATAGTCATGTCATACCCATAATGACTGACGCATTGTTTGTTGTTATTCTGAAAATGAGGGGGGGGGTTTAATGTGAGTTTTGCAAAAGCAGGGGTTATAAACCGATGTTCATGTCCTCTTTCTTTTTTTGCTTTTTTTTTTGCTTTTGCTTTGCGTAGCGGTTGCGAGGATTTAGCATACTTTTAGAGTAGGCAGTCATTTTTTTGCCAGTCTGGCTACCCATTTGTGAGTTGAGGATTGGTCAGGGTGAGAGCAGGAGAGTGTGTGTATGTGTGTGTGTTGTGTGCTTGTGTGTACTGTATTACTATTACTGCTCGTTGCTGTGGAGGAAAATCAGGGACAGAATTTAGATGCTCTAGAAGATGGTTACAATACATACTCGTTACCTTGAACTTTTGCAACACCTATCACGTCCTGGTTATATATATTGTTCTTTTTCTACGCACATGATGCCAAGAGAAATACGGATTTCAGAAAAGATACGGAGTATTGCACAAAAAGAAATTGATATCCCAACGTAACACGCTAAAAAAAAAGAAAAGAAAAAAATTCCCGTTGACAAAAAAATGGAATAAACTGCAGCAACCAGATTCTTGCCCTCGAATACCCTATCCCACGTCACCACCATCGAGGAAATTTCCCTCGCCCCGGTTACCCAGTAGAATCAAAGCTAATATGACCAAAGAAAGAAATGTAATGTTGGGATTTTATACACCACGGAACTACATTCCCGTTAGTTTTCCAACTTTCCATAATCAAAGGATAAAGATCAAACATACCAATCTCACGATCAAAAACCACGTTGCCCCCAAGAATCTGAATGCAGATAACCCCGCCACTGACCATAGCACAATACTCAAGTAAATCGTGCTCCTTCTCGTTTCCTCCGCCTTCGCATCTTCACCTGGTTTCAGCGTAACCCTGTCCAATCCTGCACTATTCAAGATCACCGCCGACAACGCAAAGTTGCTAAATATCCAGAACAACACCACGCCAGACCGGACTCCCTTGTAGTAATCCACCTGCTTTTCTTCCTTGTTCACAGTAGGTGGGGGTGCCTCATATTTTGTTGCAAGCACGGCCATCTCTGCTTCGTATTGGGCGTCAAGATCTTTATCGTCTGAGGGGATATTGACATCGACCTTTCCGTCTTTGGAGGTCTTGACAGACCCAAGCTTTTCTGCCTTGTCGTCACCTTTGGTTCCCCATGTGATATCGTGAGTATTGCAGAAGGCGTAGACGTTCAGGACGTTGATGTACGACGGAGACAGAAGAAGGTATTGAATAAACTAAAAGATAAAGCGAATGAATAGTGAGGCCGTGGTGACAAGAAGGGTGTTATACTCACGCTGGTAAACATATGCCATGGCTCAAAGAACATGAAGGACGCAACAAAGTAAAGGATGTAGGTAGAAGCCAAAGAAACCAATAAATTAAGGAACAGTGGGTTCTGGAATATGCTGCTCAACGACAAGGAACCCCCGTTGGCCGCCAACTCAAATTGCACAGATTTGACGGAGATATAGACAGCCGCAAACATCAGGTAGCTGTGGTATACTGCTGTTAGTTGTTTCTAGTACTCAATCTTCCAAGCTTGGGATCACTTACGCCATAATGATAGCCCAGAAGACGACCATAGACATGTAGAACTTGGACGATCCTTGTGGACGATTGCCCAAAGACAGCACGAAACAAGTCATCAGGATAGCAAGATAAAGCCATTCGAAGATAATACTGAGAACCTTCCCAGGAGCAAAATGCATATTATCCTCACCCAAACTCGCCGTTAAAATTCGGAAAACCAAAAAGAAATTTCCCTATGTAGCAGGGTGAGCTTCCTGTACCACAATCCGGGACATAGCTGGGGAGACTTACAATGGCGAACCAGGAGAAAATCATGGAAATGGTCTGGTAAAGGAATTCAATATGAAACATGATTTTCCGGACGAACGAGTGGTTACTCCTCCAGATATCAAATGCATGAACTAGGGCGTATACAGCAGCGAAAAAACTGCCATTCAGCCATCTTCGTCGTTGCAAGATTAATTCAGACATGATGTCGGGTACATCTGTCTCGGCGTTGGAAGATTTGACATATTGTAGAACCCAGGCTGCTTTTCTTTTGGCGACTAGCTCGAAACAAAGAATACGATCTTCCGCAAGATACATGTTGGCTGTGAAGATACCGGCGTCTCCACCATGCATCTTTTCCCCCTTAAAGTACTTCTCCAGAGGCCCCTCGCCCGCTGCATCATTCTGCAGCGCAACATATCTGTAGGCAGAGAAAGCACCAGGAAGCACAGAGATGAAACCGAAGACACTCTCGAGGGGTTTGTCGAGAATATTGGACATCTTTTCATAGATTAGCTACGCATCAAGAATCATGGCTATAAATGACTCTCACCTTATACTCAAAGTTCTGCGTAGCTACGAGGGGATTGAGAAGTAATTTTCCACCCTTCCCCAACATTGCTTTGATCTCTCCACAGGCACCAGCACATTGTGGATTGACTTCAAACGCTTTCCACAGATGGTAGATACTGGTACCACCAGGCCTCGTTCCCGCGTCAATCAGTACACAAACGTTAGGTTCAAGCACTCGGCCAAATGCTTGGAAAAACCATCTGTGGGAGTTGATTTTCTTCTGGTTCTTCTCCTTCAAGCAAAAGAGCATCTGCACTGGACATGTGCCACCTTTTCCACCAAGCTTTACAGCATCTTTCTGCACGTCTATGCCGACTTGAGTGGTATACTATAGCACATTCAGTATGATATACCAAACATCCGGGAAGCCTATTGAATTTACCTCATAAATATGGGCTGTAACGTCCTTATTATTGACACTAGACTTGGCGATTCCCTCCTGATAACAGCCCATTCCTGCCAAAACCGATCTCGTTCGAGGATTAATCTTCGCTCGCCCGTCGCTGACCACACAGACGACCACTTTCTTCCATGCATCTTTCCCCCAGGTGGACGAGCGTGACCTTCCACACAGGAAGTTGATGTTCTTAAAGACACCAGCCATCGTCCTTGCGAAGAGGACTTCATCTTCATTATACATTGTAACGACGATGAAAAGCTCTGTGTGGCGTGGTTTGGCAAAAAGCTTCTGGCGGAGGGTGAAGCGCTCCTCAAGAAACTCTGAGGGGTCACATGTTGCCGCCGTATACCTGGGGTGGGGTCAGGTACCGAACAGGCAATGGGTAAGGTAGATAGCCAACATACCTCATGTGAGTAAACTCTCGTTCCTCCTTCTGAGGACACAATGCCAACAGCTTTTTTGGCACTGGACAATCCAGCACCAAGTTCCCTTTATACAGTTCAACTTTCTTGACCGTCTTCCATCGTTTGATTTGTGGCTGAGGTGTTGGAGCTGGGGAGGGGAAATAGCCAGACTCGCTGTCACCTTGTACGGGAGTATGGCTAGGAAGAATTGGTTGGTGGTCATCATCAAAGGGAGAGTATCCCCCTGGAGTGTTTGTAGGGTACTGAGTGAGGGGGAAAGAGTCTCCTGGTGCGTGTGGCTCGTATGGTTCATTGTAGTAAGCTTGAGCATGTTCCTCAGGATCCAGTGAATAGCCGCCAGCAGAGTTGTGTCTATGATACGAATGGGAAAGATTGTCCACGGAATACTGTTTGTGAGAATGTGAGAAGCTGAATATTCAATTGAGGCATGATTTCTACTTACGGATGGCTGGGCTGCTAATCGATCACCGGGGGGAAAGTCTGGCATACGGTGTGTCGCAGCTCCAAATCCAGTTTGTGCGCGGTGAGGGGCGCCATAATTGCCGTCATGGTAGCCGTGGCCTGGGGACGGGGTTCTTCTTGAATCCATTCCCGTAGGTGAAGTTGGTATATGTGGGTCGTAGAGCGGTTGAGTTTCGGCACGATGGGGGGGAGACGAATGGAACTCGTCTGGGTCGAGACGAGAGTAGGGGTCACTCATTTTGTCTCCGGGAGTGTTGTAGCTTTTAGGGACGATACAGGCTAGCGCTGCTGTTCGCACATCAGACTCAGCAACCTCCTAACTCTATTTGCGGGGCAAGGACCAGCATGCTGCGGGATATGAAGGAGTTACCGCAGGATTTCCAGTGGGCAGATTGAGGTGCTGCAAGGGCAGGGCAGGGCCGCTACTTCCCAATCAACGTGAGGGCAGCTAGGTACACCGCCTTACTTGCCTTTCCCCACGAACGCAGACCACGACCGCAGACCCCTTCTCGCAGCAACGAGGCTCTCTCACGCTCTCAGTTGTCGCCACTGGGACTCGTCAGCGTCCAATGCCCTGCGGAGTTATTCTGAGATATGCCTTTGTGAGTGGCCAGGGCTACCGAAAGCGTTTCTTTGTGGAGCAGTAGCGGTACGATTCCGGGCTAACGCGCAAAGAAAACTGGAAATAAGAATATGAAACTGCCTCGCAACGGAATCAAGGTATTGCACCCGCCTTTGCGTTTCAGGAGGCACGGGAGATGTAACAAGGCGAGAAGTAGAGGTGGGGGAGGGGGTGGGCAAGGCTTAATCAATCAAATAAGTACACTACAATACTCGAACTGCCATGGGGTATATCCCGTCCCACAGGACAAATATAGACACTAGCTGGATACAAAGAGGACACTCTTCGGCATGCGCAGGTGGCAGTGCAGCATACATAAGTAGGTATCATGGACGCTGGTGCCAGGCAGGACCTCTGTGCCTCTGGGCCTGTTGCCCGCACTAGGAGACTTCTTTGACGTGAGACACTTTGCCATACATTAGCGCTTCCAAGTCTCCAGTCAGCCGACAAGTTGGTAACTAAAGTGTAGGTTGCCGGCAGTTTTTTGGAGCCGATACAATTTTTAAAAACGTTTCTTGCAGACTCGAATTTTAGCGATTTTTCAACACCCAGGCCGGCCACTTGTATATCGGTAATATCGATCAAGACATCGCATTCATCTGGATAATATTGGTAGATTCGCCACGTTGTAGTCGCGAAATATCCTTGAGGATCGACAGGCGAACTCGTAACTCAGAGGACCACACTGTACGGATGCTGCTCCGACGTGAAGTGCGTCTCGCTGCTGGCTGCCTGGCTGCGGCATCTCGGCCCTGCGCCACATCCCATGCCAACGTCTGGACTTCAGATTTACTTCTTATTGGAGGCAATACCATATAGCTTTGTGCTAACATGATATACAATGCAACTATCATAGATGTGTGCCCGCCAGACTATCATAGGTGAGGAGTGCAGTAAAATCAGCAAAGAAAAAATATACCCTTAAAAGTGCTTTTATGTATTGTACGTACATGCTTATTTTGCATGGCCACCCCCGCCATTACCCCCGCCATTACCCCCGCCAATTATCAGCCACGACGACTTGACCAACCAACCACCAGAAATCCAACCCACAATGGCAGCACCCCAGAACCTCGCTGTGCTCTTTGTATGCCTGGGGAACATCTGCCGTGAGTAGTTGACTCTGTCACCAGCACCCGAATACTTTATGCTGATGGCTACGTACATGAAGGATCCCCAATGGCCGAAGCTGTCTTCCGCCACGTAGTCAAGGAAGCGGGACACACCTCCTCCTTTTCGCGAATCGACTCGTGTGGGACGCTGGGGGCTCATGTGGGGGAGACACCTGATTCGCGTATGTATCGCTGAAATCGGGTTCTGTGGGCCGGACTGACTGCGCGGTTGGGTGGTGGGATAGGGACGGTGGCTACACTAAAGAAGAATGGGATTGACACGGTATGTACCCGGAGATGTGTGTGGTGTGGATTATACAACAGAGGGCTGATGGGGGATTAGGACCACCTCGCCCGCCGTGTCACAAAAAAAGACTTCTCAGACTTTGACTACATACTGGCCATGGACGTTCGCGCTCCCTCCCTCCCCCATCTTTTCCTCCCACCTACCGTCCATCCCTACTCACTCACAGTGCTTCATTGACATATAGACTGCCAATCTCAACGACCTCCGCCGGAGCGCCCCTCCCGGAAGTAAAGCAAAAGGTAGCCCACCCCTCCAACGCTGGCCGGGCAAGACAGCTGAATGGGAGCTGGGTGGTGTATAATGTAGTTATGCTCTTTGGCGATTTTGGCAAGACCAAGGGTGAGGAAGTCGCAGATCCATATTATGGAGGATCGTCGGGATTTGAGAAGAACTTTAAGCAGATTGTAGGTCTTTTCATGTATTATTTTTTTTTTTAGGGGGGGTATCGGTGGGAGCTGACTTTATATGCGTAGGCAGATTTCTCGAAGGGGTTTTTGAGGGAGGTGTTGGGTGCGGAAAGTGTATAGATTATGATTTGTTCTTAGATGCGGTAGATACCCTATCGGCAGGTTCAGGGTAATGGTTGTGCAACACCGGGGCACCTGTGGCCAAACCCCTGGAACAATTAATCCTATTTGCAATAGTATTATATAAAAATAACTTACTTACGTTAGTTTTTTTTTTTTTGAGTCTATACCTACGTCTGTGGAGCCTAAGGCTAAGAGACACACAGGTATTAGAATTCATAGCATGTGGGTAAGCTTTTGCTGTAGCATACAACTCACATGCCAGCCCCATCTCGGAAAAAGGCTAGAATAAATCCCCTCCGGAACCTTTACGAGATGAGGACGCCTATCACTATAGTCACAGCACATGATTTCCCGTCGGAATTGGATGCTGGGGTCGAGCTCATTTTGGTGGGGGGTTGGGAATGGAGGCATAATCTATGTGTTTATTGCACTAATGATATTGCATAGGATACAAGTGAAATAGTTCTTGAAGTACTTCTTACTACTTGACCTTATATACTCCGTATAGCCTCTTGTATACTAGGTCCTCAAGGTCCTCTTCATAACCACCCTCTTCTAATATAGATACCAGTGCATAGGCATAAGAGATACCCTCAACTTCAATATCAATATTGTAGGACTTGAGCTTTTCGAGACATCGTGGCAGTAGTTAATGATACTATCTGTCGTCACCTAGTTCACCACGTGCCCAGACCGAACTCTATATCTACTGCACATACATCCGAAACGTAGACCTCACTGCTCTCGAAAGGCAAAAGGCCGACTTCGAAAAATACATCTCTACTTGCCTGCGAGCAGTGGGCTAAGTCAGAACTCCAGAAAGAACGACACAACGAACTATTGGACCACTAAGAACTTGTGCTGGCAACACCCTTCTCGTTAATCTCCCAACATACCCTGAAAAATCATCCGTCCTCGACAGCGGAAAGAATCCTTTGGACCAGCAGTATGGAGAGCAGTATGTGGCCAGCGAGCCAAAGCCAGACGAGCCCCATCAACGACACCTCGCATCCCAACACCACCCCCAAAAGACACCAAATCATTATCCCTGAAATTCCGTCCCTGCATATCAAGCTATCGGAAGTACCATACCCCAACTACTGGGAATGGGCGACCTCGATAAGATTATTCCTCCGGCTAACAAAAATCGGAACCCATAGGGCATGGGATATCATAGATGGAACCTTCACCAAACCCGCAACTGAGGTGCAAGAATGGGAGGACGCAAACGACCTTGCCCTACTCATAATTTTTGAAAACTGTGAGAAAGATGTCCAGAAACACATAGGGACCTATGTACTAGCCAAAGAGGTATATGGCAGGCTCAAAGCTCGATATAACCCAACTGGATACAGTCCTTGGTAGCACCACAGATGTCCTTTGACGATCGAAAAAACTCTATCGAAGAACATATTTCCTTCTCTGAATAAACATGGGATAGTCATTGGGGTGCTACCAAGGGCCGATCTAATTAATGGCTGCAAAAAATGGTGGATTTGGTGAAGGACTGCAGTGCTTCGCCAAAAGCGATAGCAACGGTGTTCGTCATGCGCTGCATTGCTAGTGGGGTCGTTTGTCGCTCCTGTTTATCTTCCTCCTTCATCCAACGTCTTGTTCTCTTCCTGTACCTACTTAAGTAATCTCATCTATACGATTAATGAA
>Ga0307514_10002028_pt1 | contig 21946 bp, 22 predicted proteins | sample 16_EM_MG_FD_203088 | JGI IMG/M metagenome (GOLD analysis project Ga0307514, IMG submission 203088) | Populus trichocarpa ectomycorrhiza microbial communities from riparian zone in the Pacific Northwest, United States - 16_EM | ecosystem: Host-associated > Plants > Roots > Unclassified | place...
CCGCCCCGCCGCACTATGACCACCGATCCCGTCACTAGAACCAGCACCACCCCCCGTGCATTGACCCATCCAGCAGATATGTACGCACGCATATCTCCTCCCCAAGATCGTGGCCGCTCTCGCGACCAAGACCGCCCTACCCTCCTACGTGCCGGAAGCACAAGTAGTATCAGCTCTGAAGCTCACTTTACCACAGAAGAAGCCGCACAGAGGCGAAGAGAGCTGCATAGGTCCATTAGTAGGGAGAGAGTTAAGAGCGAGATTGTGCGTATTGAGTCCATGAAGAAGAGCTCCGGAACACCAGATATTCCGCCTATGCCTAGTCCATGGCCGGAGTTGGTCCAGAGGAGTTTGAGTAGGGCATCGGGGAGAGACGAAGAGATTTCGGCTCAATTGGTGAGGGAACCAAGTTTTGCGAGTGAAGGCGGGGTGGGATTGGCACCGCCTAGTAGGCAAGATACAAGTGGGGAGAGAACCGAGATGTGGGCAAGGGGTATGCAGCAGGAAAATGTGGCTAGCCCGGTTCCAGAAAACAGGCGGCCGAAATTGCCAAGTACTTGGGTTATCGATTCATCAATTGGAACACCTGGGGGGGTGGCTAATAAAGGTGAGATTATATTTTCTTTGTTGTGAGTCGGGTTGTGGATTGCCACTGATGTTTTCTGAAAGATGTTGCCATAACTGAACCCATTATTTATGCCGAACCGGAAAACAATGATGGTGAAATGAAGCCGACGGTAGACAAAGGGAAGGGTAAGGCTGTTGATATTTATCCTGGTATATATGACCCGAGTGGTATTCATCTACTTTTAAATGCGAGGCTAATTTTAGCCCATGTAGATTCAGATCTCTCTACCACCAGTGGTGCGAATCCAGGACAAGATGTCAATGTCAACCCTCCACAACCACGATATCAACTCTCGAATCTGTCCATCCCAGTTAATAGCGCCCCTCCCCCTATAGGTGAGAAGTCTCCCCACCGTGGATCTTATGATACTTCAATTGGACATATCATTCCTGTAATTACGCAGAAGTCGCCTACAACTACTACTATTACTGGTGTAAGGGTGCAAGTAGAGATTCCCGAGCACAAGCCGCCCCCACATAGAGACATCTCCTCGCCTACGCCGACGAGTACACAACCGCCAGATTCAGAATTTATGGAGCTCGTGAGCGCGAGGAATAATTACTTGGATAGAGTGGAGAGGCATAGCATGATTAGCAAGGGTCAGAAGCTACTAATACATCGGGATGGGAAATCGAAGGCTAGAGAAGAAGAGAGCGAGGAGGCTAGCCAACAGCGCAAGGATGATATCCTTGAGGAATCAGAAAGTGCGGAGGAACAGAGAGGGGCTTATTCTATGACATTGATGCCTACTCCTTTATCTCCCATCCCCGGAAGTGTTGATACAACGCCAGTTCAAGATACATTTGATCAGCAAGTTAATGAGCGGATGCGGGGGATTGACGAGAGGAAGGTGTATCATACAGCGGCAGAGGAGACAGGCCCAGATTATGCATCGGATGATGGGACACTGGATTCTAGACATGAGAGTATTCCGATGAAGTTACAGATTTCCCACTCTACGTTGATGGAAGGCGATGGTGGACATCAGCCCCATGGAAATAGCGACGGTGATGACGAGTCCATGAGCCCCATCTCTCCAGTCTCAGCTCCTACTCCCCAGCCTGAGAAACAAACTGATCGCGAGCGCGAGCAACGAGAAGCCTATGTTGCACATCAGAGCCGACTCCAACAGGTCACTCAGCGGAGGCAGGCGCAGTCCCAAAAAGAGCAGGAGTTGTCCCACAATAATAATACTGTGGGGAAAATGATTGATATACGGGATATTCTGCAGTTGCAGGACAGCGAGGAGAGGATTAAGACATTTGAAGAGCAGAGGAGGGTGTTTGCGGATATGGATACTGGACTACAGACGTGGATTGTTTACGCTCAGACAATGATGGAGGGGCAGCAGGGACGACAGCAGTATTTACCCCAACAACAGAGACACTATCCACCACAGAATGGGAATCAGCAGTACCCGATGGAGAATGGAGGTGTGAATGGAAGTTCAGTGAGGCAACAACAGCAATATCAGAACTACTCACCGACTCGAGGATCACAGCCATCACAACAGCAACAGCAGGAGCAGCAAGGTGGTTGGGGAAGGCAAACAAACGGAAATGGTGATGATGCTACGGAACAGCCTCCACAAGCACAAGGCCAACGGAAATCACCAACAATGCAAAATCAAGGTGGTGATGCTACCTCCCCTATCTCCACTGCCGGAGCATATCCACCTCCACCTGCTCTCCAACAGCAGGACCAGCAGGCCCAGTCGCCACACCAGTATAGACCACAACAACCTCCGCAAGTTCAAGTGCAAACTCAATACCAGGCATTTAATCCTAGGAATGCCCAACAGCAGGATTCACTATCTCCTGTGGGAGCCCAGCTGTATGATCGCCCCATGTCTGGAGCGACTCAGTTCTCCCCGACGGAGGAGGGGCCGAGATATCAACAGCCACAGCAACAGCAAGATGGGGGGTTTAGACTGCACGAAGGGGGGCAAATGCCACAGCAGGTGCCTCCGCAACAACAGAAACAGGGGTATGGTCAAGGCCCACAGCAGTATCAAGCGTATCACGAGACAGGGCAAGGACGAGGACCTCAGACCCCGCAAAAAGGAGAGTATCAACAGCAGCCACCACCACCACAGCAGCAACCTCTACAAAACTCCCAAGACCAGCAGCGACCACTACAACAACAGGGCTACCAAGGCACTCCACCTTCGCAGCAACCACCCATGTCTCAGACTCAGCAACAGGGCTACCCTCCCCGGGATCCTCGGTCCCTCCAGGGTCCCAACGTCCCACCTTCCAGTACCCCCCAACAGCTACCTCCACACGGACAACATGGTTCCGTCTCCCCTCAAGAGCCTCATAACCCACCACAAGCCCCCGCCCTCAACCAGCCATGGCCACCACAACTTGCTCGCTCCCCAACCATGCTCCAACAGCAGTGGATAGAGGAGAAGAAACTCATTAAGCAGAACAAAGGTATGTGGACGCCATTAGATCAGCCTAGTACGCCGCTGCAGCAGGCTGGGTGGCAATCACAACAGCCACAACAAATGCCGCCTCAGCAAGGTGGTCCACAGGGCCCACAGGGAGTATATGGACATCAGCAAGGTCCAGGAGGACAGTATATGGGGGCTCAGCAACCGCACCATGATGCGTTCATGGGGGTATCAGAGGAGCAGTCGTCGAAGAACAGTACGGTGAAGCAGGGATTTAAGGGGAAGACCAAGGGTTTATTCGCTATGTTTGGGAAGGGGAAGGTACCTCCCCTAATTTCACTTCTTTATTATCAATTCTACGTATGCTCATAATTGTAGACAAAGGATGCCGCACCGAAAAAATGGAGCCCTGTTGCCCCGCCCGCGCCCAAGCCTACGGGGCCACGGCAACAGCCACCCCACATACAACAGCCTCTCCAGCAGCAGCAGCAGCAATCGATTTTGCCCGTGCCCGAAATCCCAGCATCGTTCTCCAACCAAGACCAAGCCCAAGGCTCTTATGGCCGTCCAATACAAGGTGGGCCCAATGATATGCGCCACATGGGACCCCAAGCGCGTGGTCCTGGTCTCGACATATCCCAGGCGACCCTTTCAAGACAGGGGGGTCACGTCCCCCCCATCTCCCCACACCCCGGTAACCTAGTGACCTATGCCGAGAACTACGCAGACAATGGGCCCCACCGAAACGCCTCTGTTACGAATCGCTCGCTGGTTTCTGCTCCATCTATTAGCGAATCAGATGTTCCACAAAGTGAGCCGACGGATGATGAACGTATGGGTGGGAATAGGCAATCTTATAGTAGGGCTGGCCCTCCAGGGACGAGTTATACGCAAGGAGTGCATGATGGGATTCCTGAGGAAGAGGAATATAATGGTAGGTATGACAGGAGACAGGAGCAGCCAGCGCCAGTCCTGCCGCCAATTAAGCCCGTAGGGACAATTGATTTTAATCGGGAGAGGAGTGAGAGTAGGGCAGAGAGTCGCCATGGGGACAAGGGGCAGGTTGGGATGGGGACGGTGGAAGAGGAGGAGGGACTGAAGGGTGAGGAACCACAATTATCGCAACAGCAGCAACAAGTGCAGCAAATTCCAAGGCGGCGGAGCCAAAGCTCGGAGGTTAGCGTCGGCTATCAAACGCCTGCCCGGGGCTCGAGGAGTGGGGCCCCACATCCATCGATAGGTCAAAGAAGTGTACATGAAAGTGACGCTTCGAGCTTGCATTCCAACCCAAGGAGTACACCTCAGCCAGAGCAGCAAATGGGGCGAATGGGGTTAGGGTATGAAAGGAATTACTCGGTTACCAGCCAGACGGTGTCTGGGCAGGGGCAGGGTACGGGTATGCCATCACTCAGGACTACGTCACCAGCACCGATGGAACAGCAAGGGTTCCAGCCGCCCCTGATACAGCAGGGACATTACCGCCAGCCGTCACTGGATGTAGGTGAGAGGTATGGCCAGCAGCCATACCCACCACTACCACCACCACAGCAGTATCAATGGCAAGGCTCAGGGAATGTTGAGCAGGGTTTAGGATTGGGAGGCCAGCCTCACGAGCAACAACAAAAACAACAAATCCATGGGGGACATGGTCGTACTGGTTCAGCCAGCTCTTTCGGCACGCAACCGTCAATTATCGCTGTTAGGGAGGATGGTCAGGGATCACCACAAATGAGGCATGGTTCCATGAGTGCCACATCTGGGCAACAGTTCGTACGACAGCAGAACCTAACCCGAGTAGACATCAATGATTCCCGCACAGGTGCCGTCCTACCAGATGGAACTACCATCTCCCCACCACAATCCCAGCACGGAGGATCGACATATGCGCCCCCGCTACTGGGTTCCCCAACGGCAGCTGCGCCGCAGAGTAGCCATGGACCACCACCCCAATCGTCGCAAGGATATCCCACTAGGTCGGGTTCACCAGGGCCTGGGCCTTTTAGGGCCATGGTAGGGAGACCGCAGAGTCCCTCTGTAGGTGGTCAGGAAGATAAAAGACCGCATCCACTAGCTAATAGTTTTGCTCCAACTGGCGTTTTGAAGAAGGAGAGGGGAGAGGGGAGGAGGGTGAGTAGCTTTTTGGGAGGGGTGTTAGGGGCAAAGGGAGGAAAGGGAGAGGAGAAGAAGAAATTCTCGTTCAAGGAGGTGGGAAATATAGTTAGTACTTATTATTTTTGCACCACTGGAAAGTGATTATGGTGGCAGGTTTGCTAATGGAGTGTTTGATAGGTTATTGCGCAAGGAAAGCCAGGGCAACAGCACACGCAACAGAGGGTAGCCCCGCAGCAGCAACAGGGACAGTTTATCCCACCACAGCAGCAGGACAGATCCAGTTCTCGGCTGGATCAGCAAGTCGGTGGATCGCCAATCCATCCTGGACAGGTTGGCTCTCCTAAGCCGCCACAGTCTGCCCAGTTGCCTCCTCCTGTGGGTGTACCACAACCTCCTACCCTACCTAGACTCCCCCAACAACAATCCCAGCAACAGCCCGGAGCCCGCATCCCCAAAATCTATAATTCCCAAACCGGTGAATATGAAACCTACGAAGAAGTCAACGCGCGCCTTGCTGGGCGCGCACCACCGCCGCCCCAACCACCTGCGGCTGGTGAGATATTAAGAGTGAATCAGGTCGCGCCGGGGGAGCAGCAGTATGAGCCGGTACCTATTCCGATGGGGTATCGAGCTACGCAGGGAGAATATACTAGTCAGGGAAGGATGCCTCCACAGCAAATGCAGCAACAAGTACAGCAACAGCAGCGCCCAATGTCGGGATATCAGCAACCGCAGATACCCCAGGTGAGTCAGTCTCCAGCACCTTCCGTGCCACAGCAAATGCAGCAACAGGTACAGCAACAGCAGCGCCCAATGTCGGGGTATCAGCAACCGCAGGTACCCCAGGGGAGTCAGTCTCCAGCACCTTCCGTGCCACAGCAAATGCAGCAACAAGTACAGCAACAGCAGCGCCCAATGTCGGGGTATCAGCAGCCGCGGGTATCCCAGGGGAGTCAGTCTCCAGCACCTTCCGTGGGGAGTGGAAAGCACGGCCCATCTGTACCCCCGCTAGGGGCAGCAGGACTGGCGGGCCAGCAGCAAGGTCAACTCAATCAGTATGATTCGAGGGGAAGTCCTTATGGGAGTATTTCTGCTGCTAGCGGAGGGGATCCCCAGCATCAACCTCACCATCAACAAGGGCTTGGTACACCTGTGCAGTATGAGGTCGCTTCTAGGCAACCAGAGAATGAAATTAAGCCGCAGAGGGACTCGAGTCAGAGGGCGCCAGGGGATCCAGTGTTGCCAGCTAGTGTTAGAATGAGGGGAGATCCTACTAAAAGGGAGGGGTCGCTGGCACAATCTCCGCAGATGCAACAGATACCGCAAGGCAGAGTGTCGCCGGGAGTTGGTGCGAACTCTGCAAGGGGGTTTTCTATCTCGTCGGTGTCGTCTTCCCAGATGGTGACCCCCTCACCGGTGGGCCAGCAGCAACCTCAACCACGCCAACAGCAAACTCCTAGTCCCATAATCGCATCTTCGCCACCAACATCCCCTCCTCCTCCCTCAGTCGGAGCTTTAGCCCCAGCCCCAGCCGCCGACAAAAAAACCACAGAAGTCAGGATAACACCTCCCTCCTCACCCTCCAAAGCCACAGCGAAGAAATATCCTGCAAATGAGCCAAGTGGCCCACCACCAGGTGTGTCATTGCCAATTGTGCATATGGATTATGCAGATGAGAAGATTCCAGTTATGGATGAACCGGAGAAAGAGGAGAGAATTGTTATGAGTGCGACTAGTTGGCCGGGGATGGGGTGGGAGCCGGAGTGTTTTTGGATGGGGGATGCGGAGTAGTGGCTGTTGAAATTTTCGTGGAGGGAATTTTTGTTTTCGATGAAGCGGGGGCGGGGGCGGTGGTTGCAGTGGATCGTGAGTAGTGAGATGGCTGTGAAGGGAGGAATGGTGCATTTTTTTTTACTTACTCTTATTCTTTGAGTGTTTGCTTGTGGCCATTCAGGTTGAGAATATTCACTTTCATTATTTGTTTCTTTTCATACCTTTTTTGTGTTTGGCTGTTAACTCTATTCTTGCTTTGTGAGAGTAGATAATGCAATGCATGTGTATTCGCGTTTCGTTGTTAAGTGGATAGTAATAATAGTATCAGTCATATTTTACTCGTGCGTAGTTTATCTACCTGGTGGATAAATTGGGGGGTAAGTGATGTGTTTGTGAGTGCGGGTTGTATAAGGTCTGTGGAGTAGGTACGTAGGATATAGTTATATAGTTATATAGTGATTGTGTGTAGCCCTAGATACATTGTTGAAGATAGCGCAGAATTCGCGGCGGCATACCTACTATGCCCCTCTTGGGCAGTTGCCAAGCTCGAGGGTCGGGGGCCGAGACTAGTGAGATAGCTGGTGTGAGATAGCTGGTGTGAGATAGCTGGTGTGAGATAGCTGGTGTGAGATAAATCTAAGGTGGGATACACTACCAATCTGATATAAGATATAGACCGGATGTAAGGTATAGATATAACATAAAATGCGAATCTATGACTGAACGTGCTCTGCATTCATGGTATAAAGGCCGGGTTGAGATCCGGCAGTGTACAGTTAATTCAGCGCTATAGCAAACGTCATGCTATTCATATTTTGCAGTGGGTATTCCATGAGAAGACAGCGATAACAAGTGCAAAAGTTATTGCAAAACTGCAGCCGGAGCGCCCCCAACTATTAACCAAGTATGATATACTTAACGGATTCCTTTTGTTTGAATACACTCATAGGGCAGAGGCCGGGAATAGAGGGCGTGGCGGAGGAATGCGATATGGATTCTGCTGGTCATGCAGCTTCGTTGTTCCGTGAGTGTACCAAACCTTCAAAGGAGGAAACGGGGCCGCTTCATAGCTTTAGACTAAAAAAAGAAGAGAGTATGGTATACTCCGTACTTGTTGACCTTTACCAACTAAGGACCTTCAACCAGCTACGGGTTTGGAGGATGATATTCCAGATACTCTAGGAGCTAGGTAAAAGCCAACTGCTCGTCAGGCATCCACCCCCGCTTGGGTTTCTGTCTCATGTACGTGCAAAAGGTTCTGGTCAAAATCACCGCTGCCAATGCTTTTTGGAATGACCTTAAATGCTCTATCTATTGCCACATCAAAGTATCAACTGTGGTACCACCCAGATTTGGCTGAACGAACACAAATTGGGTTGTTAAAGGACATCCCCGTCGACCCGGAGCTGCTTGATAGGGTCGCAGGGCCAGTTTCTAGAGCTGATACCACCAGCACTGGCGTCACTCAGGTTTTTTTTTCTTTGAAGCTGCATGTACTGTATACATAGTGATTTCTGTGTTATAGCTCTAGTTAGGCAATCAATTCAACTGCGTTGTCTACCATATTAAGGAATTATGTAAATTGCCTGCGAGCGGGAAGATTGTGAGCAAAATTGTGAGTTCTACTGTAGTGGTTTGGATATGGACGTGTACCAGTACTCGACATGTATGTACTACCTACCATAGATCCAAGAGAAGCGTGGTGACATTAAAGATACATATTTTGGGTGCTTAGTCACCACACAAAAGGTAAGCTTAATATTCCACGAGAACAGGTACCCACCAGTGATACATATATTGTATATTTCTTTTCTTTTTTGAGTCTATACGCCTTTCTCCCGAAGGGAGCCTTAGGCTATGAGGCGGATATTCTGTATCTAGTATAAGGGAATAAGATTCTGATGTAGATAACTAGAGTCCTGATGTGAGGGTAAGAGAACAACAAACAAGTTGAGATACCATTTGAGCCAGGTATCAAAGTCCAAAGCCCAGTTCGGTTTTTGATCTATCCCTTAGGTACTTGCGTTAGTACTGACTATACTAGTGCAACTACAGCTAGATATCTGTACGTATATACGGAGTACTAAAGTGTTTTTAATTTCCCATCCTTGCCCACCTGCCCAAGGGCTATCCTAGTGTTGATTAAACATGCGCACCGCGATGTGGAGAGGTGTGCCAGATTTACTTCCCTCTCCGGCATTAGGTGTACCATTAACAGTCTCGACCAGTGCCCAAAGGAGATGACAATCTCCAGTTTCTGTCGCTAGATGTGTTATTGTTCGACCCTCGGTGTCCAAAGAATCGTTATTCGAGGCATTAGCGCTGAGTAAGAGTTTATACAGTCCTGGTTGATTCATCTTCCTGGTCACTTGTGCCAACTGCTGAGAAAAACTTTGAAAGCCAACTGCTCGCACAAACCCTCCTGTACCGACCCCCAAATCTCCGGTCCAGCCTCTGGCTCAACCTTCGGCCATATGTTCAAAAGGTTTAGCAGCAGGGCCTGTGCATTGGCCTTCAGCCAAATATCTGGATAGAGGTCTAGTAACTTCTCTGCTATTACTAGGCTCTGACACTGGATGGCAAACTCTAGTAGGTAGTCGATCCGGAGGCTCCAAGCAAGAATCTCTGGATTCTGTTCGTGTATCTGTCACTAAGAGCTGTAAGGTCTAGGGATATTCAGATTTTTATAGCAAAACGAACACTTGAGCTCAGACTAGCTTTATAAACCTCAAGCCACGGAGTTCCATCACAAATGCAGCCCTTGCTAACGTATTTGATGAGGATCCGGCGCACTACCGGGATCTGGCCCACTTCCGGGATACATGTATTTAACTGTTAAAAAATCGAATTATGCTTAAATTGAAACGAGTACTATAGTGTATACATGGAACTCATCTACAAGTGCCGCCCTTGGGTGAGCATTGATATGTGAGGTATCAAAGGATGGAAGATAGGAATTGAAGTATGTATGGATCAAAGGTTGACATGATTGAACTATGGCCTGAAAGGACTTGTGGGACTCAAGATACATTGAATATGATTATAATACATGTATCAGGACCGACGGCCTACCATGTGTAGAGAAAAGTACATTTGAAATTTAGCTTGTTCTCTTAGCTGGCGCCTTGAATAATTACGCGACAGATACAAAGAGTCTTGGCACGAGCACACCTGTTCCCCCTTAGGCCTGAGCAATAGGTACCTATACCCTGACGTTAGTAATTACTTCATTTAGACAGGCTGGGGACAATAGCAACAATCATGATGTAATTTATTTAGACTCACACTAACTAAAAGTGCAAATTAAGAGCAAAGTATTATTTGTAAAGAATATTCTTTAATAGAACACGTTAAAAATTACAGCAGTATTCAAAGAGGATACTTGCACATGGTTTTGAATGCTCAGTTGAAAGAAAAAGCATTAGAACACTTGAGGGGGGTTACTGCAGCTCTATCTGTAGTAGGTATATCCAGGAATCACACACTCCTGAGCTAGAACTGTGCCAGTTAGGAAAATTGCGCTCTATAAATACCTGCGTAATTGCTTGAGCTTGATATGAAGTTGATTTCTAGACATGTATTAGTCCTTCAATAATATCTTTTGAATTCTTGCATCTGTCGAGACCACTCCTAGCTGCAACTAAATTTCACTGCCTCCGGGATCACTGCTACTAGGTCCCAAGTGGCCTTGGATGGATCCCCGTCGGGTTTCCGGGAGGCTCGCCATTGAGTAAAGACTTCCAAAAAAAAATACATTTCGATATACATGCAAGCGTCTCTACTGGGGTATGTACATATAGTATATACATAAGTAATTCCTAGCCTCGCCCCCAGGTGGAAAGTCTCTGCCCTCATGCAATTCAGCCAGCAACAAATTCGGGCAATCATTGGGCTCCTGTGATACCTAGGCAAATTTGCCAAAACCACATCAGAGTTTCCAACTTCCCTGTTTGTACTGCATACTGGGGAGGATTATACTAATCTTATGTCAGATAATAGCACCTGAGAACTGGCTATGGGTGGCGTACCGTCGGTACCAATGACTACTCTCTAGATACTTCTCTAGATACTATTCCTCCCACATCGTGTATTGATGTAGTTTTGCAGACACTTGTGGCAACTCGAGTGGTGTAGACCTAGGCTAAGTTGATCGATATCCAAACTGAGACTGAGAAGATTTGCCGAGCAGGTGGCTGAACTTTTCGATGTCATCATCTCTAATGCAATGAGCTCGTCAAGTCCGAACTTTAAACCCGGGCCACTCCGGGGGCCTACATAATCTGTGTACTGTACAAGGAACTTTAGAACATTCCCACATCCATTTACAAACATGCGCCTGTCCTTCCTCATTGCCCTCGTCCCGGCAGTCGTGGGATTCGTTATCCCTGACCCGAGGGTTGCATACCAGCTTGCTCTAGACCTGGCCAAGGAAACGCAAAATGGGGTTAATCCACCTACCAAAGCTTCAGAAGATATTGAAGAGTTCAAGAGGGAGAAAAATAGGGAGAATGGCGAGGAGGTTCAGACATCGTGGGAGGCTTTTATTACGGGAGAATGGGCGAGGAGTAGTGTTAAGGCTGGTGATGATGAATGGCTGGGGGATATGAAAAAGGGGAGAGGGGATTGGGGTCATGGTGACCAACATGGCGACCACTATCACCACCACCATCAGGACGAAGACTACCACCATCATCATGGGCATGGTGAATCCCCTCACCGCCGCCCAACCCTCCACGACATTCTCCGCCATCATGGCTTCTACAACCGCCATGACCGACATCCTCACTCTCAACCCCATAGCGACCACGGCCACGATGGTCTTTCCGGCCATCACTCGTATCACTCCATCCCCAAGCCGCATCGTGATGGTCATTACCATTCCAATTATACCCTCTGGGACTTGGTTAGCTCTTGTCCTCAAACATCTATTTTTGCCTCCCTTGCCAAAAACGATACTATGTTCTACAATCTACTCAGAGATTCCAACCAAAATGTCACAGTGTTTGTACCTTCTAATCACGCCTTCAAGAGATTATTTAGGTATGGAGTTATTCCGGAACATGGAATTGACAAGGATTTGTTGAGCAAAGTACTCAATTACCACTCGGTGGTGGGGACCCATGTGAGTGAGAATTTGATTCATCACAATACAATCGTTAGTAGGCTGCAGGAGGATCATTTGGGTAAGGGAATGCATCAGAGGTTGAGACTTGGGTTGGATCAAGTACATGGACTCAGTGTCAATTTATTTGCGGATGTGTTACTGACAGATGGGGTTTGTTCCTCCCAAGTGCCCAAATGCAATGGTGCTCAAGCTAATATTGCTTCAAGCTTGCGAAAAATGGGGTTGCACATGGCATCTCAGCCGTCCTTCTTCCTCCACCATCAATAGCTGATATATTGAAACGCCTCCCCACGGAATTCTCCACCACCACCACCGCGCTCTACCGCACAGGCCTCATTGACGAATTGCCCAGTCTCTTTGGTCATGGACTTACTATCTTTGCCCCTTCCAATAGAGACTGGGAGAAATTGGGCTGGAGAGCTACTGCTTTCCTCTTCTCCGATAAAGGGAAAGACTACTTGAAGGCGGTGTTGAAATACCATATTGTCCTCGGTCAAACTCTTTACTCTGACGCGCTTGATTGCCCTGGTCAAGGTCATGGGAGTGCTGAAGAGAGTAAAATGGATGACCCAGCCCTACGCCCAGGATATACCCACTTCCAACTTCCAACCCTGCTCAAAGATGGGGAGTTGTCTGTGGATATTACCCGATATGAGCGGTTCTTGAATTTTAGAGTCAATGGGTATAATGAGATTATTTTCTCCGATGGGGTTGCGAGGGATGGGGTAGTGCAGGTCCCAAATCATGTGCTCATTCCACCTTGGAGGCATAATAGCGGCAACCAGGTGGAGGAAGAGGGATTGTTGCAGGCGCAAGACAGGGTGTGGAGGGCACAGGAGGAGAGCACAGATGTGGATATTGAGGATTTGAAGAAAATTTTGAAGCCATATGTGGAGAGAGTAGTGGGAGAGGGCAGGCATGAGGAGGAACTGTAAGAAAGATGACTGCGGAGAGTGTGAAATAGTGAAAAAGGCCCTTTGGTGAGTGCTGGCGGTTTCGGATAGCTTACGAGAATTTCGAGTGCAATGGTGAAATATAACATTCTCTTGAATTTAGCCTCTTCTCCAGACTCTGATACATTAGAGGGCACTGTTACACTGCTACGTGAGCATACATTACTTACATAGTATGAGCCGAATACATATTTGAGTTAATTACCCTGATCTACGGTTAGAATAGCTACTTGTAAGTAGTAGATATTAACCACATCGATGAATTTCACCATCTAATAGACTGAACTCAGTGCAGGCGAATAACCTAGGTACTGCCAATCCTTTTACTTTTAAGGGTAAGGTCGTATGAACAGGGCTTATATTATCCCAACTTGGTAGTTGGTATTGTACTAGTTTGGTTGTAAGCTATGCTGTTCTAGATTCAAACTAACTGTAGATAGTCTTATCTATCCTTTAACCTCGACTGGTGACTGGTCGTGCATGAAGATGGGAAAAAGTTGTGTGTATACTGTATATACCTAAACCCAGCTCCCGCTGCGTATACCTAGACTCCAGAAGAACGAAAAAAAAGTTGTACATACATATTATGTAAGAAAAATAGCGACACGCTTGCTAATTAAAGATCACCATATATACCAATTACCACCACCAAAACACTTAATACTAACCTCCAAACACCTCACCTACATAAATACATACATGCACATGCACATAACCCCTCGGTACAAATGTATTTCAGCAATTCTCTACAGTAGGAGATATTTGGGAGGCTTTATATTATATGGAATACATACAACTTACAACTGCAGATCAAAAGTCAAAATTCAAAAGATTGGATTACCTAGGTAGGCAAGTAGGTAGGTAGGTAGGTATGCCTTTCATTGAATATACTACTTAACTTGCACCGCTGCTCACTGGTGATTCGATGTCCAGCAAACGGTCCAAGGGATAGATGTGCAACAATCTTAATTTTACGAAATTAATTACATCTCTCCAGTATATATCAATCTTCACGATACAGAACCCCACCACACGTCAGGACTGTATATGGACGGCATGGAGATGCATATGCTAGTCCAATTTCAGGATTCGCTTATATACATTTCAAACGGACTCGTTGGGTCTTCGAGTTTCCGGTCTCCACTTAGTGCCGACCTGAGATGGCGTGCTATTAGATCAGGTGCTATGCCTGTTACCAGGAGCGTGTTGTAGAATATAACGTAATGGATATATGCTCAGCTGGCTATATACATATATATGAATGTTTTTAAGGAATCACTAAATCGTATTTAGCCTATCTACAGCGCCTAGGGTCACCCCAACGGCCTCTCTCTGCTGCTCGGGCCAGTCCCAGGTGGCTATATATTCTATCTTGGTACCATGGCTTCTCAAACAAATCAGGGAAGGTGCCTTATGGTTAATCCGTTTAGTAGTGACACTAGTCATGCATTAGTAGTCTAGAGGGTTGGGGTTATAAGGATGGGGATATAGATAGAGAATACATCCGCCGTCAAGATTCAAGAACCCAAAGGTCATGAGCTCTCGTGCTTCCGCTGTGCTCTCAAGAGAAGCTTTCTATTCTTCCTGCAGCGAGTCTTACTGTTTTACTTTATATCTTTACCTGTTTTGCTTACGTCCCGTCACTCTTCTATCTTTTACTTCATATCTCTCTGCGGTCGAGTGGACGAAGAAGTTAATTGAGCCCAACAAACTTAGCAAGTTATTAAATACTACTTCAGCGAAAAAAAACTTCTACTCGAGAACACTTTCACTATACAAACATATGCAAAGTAAACTCAAGCCAATGTAATGCCCCACACACGCAGCTACAATCAAAATGATAGAACAAAAGATGCTCAAAATTAGGTTTAACGCAGATCCCTCCATTTGCTTCAGTGCCATCATATACACCCCCACCCCCACTCGGCCTGTCTAAAATCTCCTTTTCGCCTCCACATGACTGACACTATCCCCCTCCACCAACGTCTCTGACATTCTCCACCCCCCTTTCCCTTCCTGCCCCTCCTCAGCCTCTGCAAACTCCAGGTCCGTTCCCCCACCGGCCACACTTGACCTTTCCGGATCTCCCCACGCACTCGGCGAGCTCTGGATCCACTCCTGCACAGCCAGCCTTCTTGGATGTGTCGGTGGCTCGGGCAGTGAAGATTCAATATCACCGCTCTCATCATACGTACCGCCCCGTGGTAGATGTGCACGGATAAGGCTCTCCAATGGAGAAGGGACGCCAGATGTTACTTGCTCCATGGCAAACTGGCTCACTTGCCGGCGGAGAGTACGGACTGAGGCGTCCGCGGATGGAGTGACGGAACCGCCGCGGGAGTGGGATGCGTGAAAGGATCTAGGCCAGTTTGCGCTATCGATTGATATCCTCTCTTGTCCTGGCCCCACCCCTATACCATTCGTGCCAGGTGTGCTGGCTGCGTTCGTGGTGGTGGTATTTGGGCGGGAGCTACTGGTAGGTGGCATAATTGTTAAAGTAACCGAGCTTGGCCTGCGCTCTGCACCAAGGATGAGTGCTGGTTCAGAAGGGACATGGAAGTAAACTGGGCTGTCTGCTGAATGTGGAAACGGGCGGAATGTAGCTGGCTGAGGCTGACCAAGAGGTGTATTGGAGCGGGAAGATGGCTGCAGAGCGGTGCTTGTCGAAGCAGCTGGTACAGGGACGAATCCCGCAAGGGTATAAACGGGGGCAAGTTCTATAATATCTGATGGATAGTGCGACTCACTATCCCCACCGGTAGTGGATGTGCTGGGCAGCCCGTTATAATACCTGATGGAGTCCAACATTTTGCTACTACCTCGACTTCCCGCCGCATCTCTATCTCCACCCGAGAACTGTTTCCCTTTGCACCCCTCCTGTTCCTGTTCGAGCATGCCATGATGTAATCCAATCGCTGTTGGCTGTAGGCTAGCCCCAACTCCCTCGCGTCCACAAACACTACTCATAACCACACTTTCGGATTCCGCCTCCATTGCGACAGGAGGACGCCCAAGCCCAGTTCCGTCCTCATCTCCCACGCCACTGAACGACGCCCAACGTGGTTGGCGGGGTGCCGCGGCATGGGCTACTGGTGTTTGGAAGCTCCTAGTACGAGTATGTGGGCTGTGGTCATTGCTCGTGCGTCTGGATTCCAGTGATGAACGGGCGTACGTATTCGCTTGTCTTGGGAGGTTAGTTGCAGTATATACTTTCTTTGTATGAGGCTGTGCCTGCTCATAGTGGTGGATTAAGTCGGAGCTACGATAGGGCGAACTTAGGGTTGGGTCATGGTGGGTAAGAAATGACATGGATGTCGGCGTTGACAAGCTATGTTGGGAGCCGCCGGCGGGTGTAGCCATATATACTTCGGAATACGAGTCCGGCTTTGAGAACTGTCTTGCAGACATCGCAGGTGAGTACCGAGATCCTGTTCCAAACCCTCCACCCATTGCCCGCTGCTGTGAAAGAAATGGTGAGTCCATGCCCGAGGAACGGATCCCTAGTCCCTGCTGTCCCTCGGGAGTGCGGTATCCCTCCATCTGCAGCCTTTCATACTCCTGGACAGACAGAATAGGAGCGAGTTGGTCTCTTACTCCTCCGCCTCCCCCTCCCCATCCACCACCACCACCTCCAACGCCACCACCACGAAGCCTCTTCTCCTCAGCTTGCCCCGGGGAGACCGCCCTTCCCTTCCCCTTGTCTTTCTTCTTCTTATTCCCAAACTTTGCCAGCAACTTCTCTTTTCCGCAACAGCAATACACCGCACTAAAAGCTAGAATAACTACACCAACAGCTACACCGATGCCGATGCCCATTGAGGTCTTGTTGGCAGCTGGAGCAAGGGGTCCAGAGGTCGAGTTTTCTGTTGGGTTAGGTGTTACAATGGTGGGGCTGGAGGTGATAGTGACTGTTATGAAGGTTGTTGGAATTGAGTCAGAGGATGTGGGCCCGTTTGTAGGAGGCAAGGTAGAGCCTGTGCGCCATGGAGAAGGTAAAAGGGTGAAGGTGAATCGAACTCTCGTCGCTGTTGGGGGCGGGCTTGATTCATCGTAGAAGGTATTGATAGGATCTGTAGATACCAGCAGAATCAGCAAAGTGCGCGTGTACTCCGAACGCCCCACCGCTGTTCAGCCTTATGCATATGTGGGAGATCGAGGTATATTACTCACTTCTAGTAATGGCTATTCTAGTCCGAGGTGGCGCCTCCGTAACAAAATCTGGAATCCCATCGTTATCGTTGTTAATCAGCGTAATGAGCCTTGTGAAAAGCTGTTGCCGCTCGGTCAAATGGGCCTCGGGGAACGGACTGGTTTTGGCCAACTTGTCACTGCTGTCGCATGTGCTCCAGGCGGTTAGCTGGATACGACCAGTAGTCAAGCCCCGGGCGGCCTCTAATTGCGAGTGGTCATGGGCTTCCTGAAGACCTGCCGGTGGGGCTTCAATGCCTCCCTGCCGCTGTCCCCACCTGGGTCAGTATTGGGTGAACAAATGCAGGTAGGTGGCCAAAGGAGGGTATAACTACCTCACTACCACACACTGTCAAGACCCTCAACACCAGCTCACCTTCCACCACTAAAGAAGAGGCGGTGGTCGGTTTGGCGCCAAGAAGCCATGTTGTAGATTCTGACCCAATTTGGGTGCGTGGTTCGGTATGCATAACACCGATGGTGGTATATCCCGTATAGCCTCCTAGCCGGACTCCTGCTTCTTCTTTTATCATAGCCGTTTCTGTGCCCGTCTGAGCAGGGGGCGCGTTGCCAAGCGGGGGTGTCTCAGTCCCACCCACTTTCAGCCCTCCTCCATTGCGGGAGGACGGAGCATCAAGGTGAGGCATGTCACTGATGTTTGCTCCTGCTTTATTATGTCCAGATTTGGTAGCACAGGGTGACTCGTAGCACCAGGGTTAATACAACTAGGCGGGAATTGCCGTACTGTGGGAGCGAGACTGCGAGAGAACAGGGAACGGGGGGAGTGCTGGAGAGACAGTAGATTGAAGCGGCAAACTTTGCGTTTGTGTGTTTAGCGATGTGGACTGAAGGTGGGCGTGGGGCGTTGCTGATCTCGTTCCCAGACTCTTAGGTTATCTGCGCTAAAGCTATCTTGGGGGCGTTGCCGTCTCACTGGAGTCGAGGTAGGAAGTTTCTCGCTGCCTGGGCACGACTGCGGCAATATTGACAATTAAGCGTAACGGCTCCAAGACTAGCATCAGATAGTTGTAGGCTTTGGTGATGTCCATTGCTTCCATTTACATCCTTCATTCCATCTCGAATACGGGCTCTAGGTATTCAATCAAAGTAGTTATTCCTGAATACCTAGTCCAACTTACATTCCATATCAAACCCCCACCCTGTCCTGAGTCTAACAGCTACCGGTGCCTAAGCGGCCGTGTCAAAGAGACTCCACCTTGACAGGCTGTACAGGCAAAGGTCCTAGGATTTAAAATGTGGGTATCGTGTGTGTATTTACCTCTATCGCTAACATGCCCTGTGCTCCTTCTATCCCCTCCAGCAATAAAACTTTGCGGCTGTATACAGTATTCCTACTCTGGTTGGCATAAATCTCTCGTAGAGACAGCTAGTAGCTAAAGTACTACCTCAAGTAATCATCATCCAGATCTCAAACCAAGCAGTGGCACTTGTCTTGTGCACAGTCATCTCTCGCAATTCGCAGCGAGTATGTTTACTAAGGGTCTCTCCTATCCAGCTTACCCTGAATTCATTAACCACTTACCTGCCATAGTTTCTGGATTCAAGCGACTACCCCTGCAGAGTGCCCAAACTAGCCACAGGTGTGTGCACTCGAATACTGGGGGCTGCTTGGGGTGACATTAGTTAGTCTGGTTACACAACCCCTCGTAGCCCTCGGGACATTAGTATTCCACCCCAAAACCCAGGGCCACCCAAACATTCCAGGACCAAGGTATTTTCGTAAATTCCACAGAAGGAAACTCCCCGCGGCGCCCTCCACATCTGATTCCAGCACTCAGTAAGGAAGGAAGGGATAAAAAAATCCCCTCCTTTGCACCCTATGATAAACCCAAATATCAGAGAGCCTACCATAAATGTTCTTGTGCCCAGACGAGAGTTTGGTAAATTCCCTTGGCAATTTCTGTCAGCAGAATGTTGTCTTCATATAAGACTGACATGATCTATGCCTTCCAGTTTGGGGTTTTTTTAGGATCAAAAAAATACGAGGTCAATATGCAGGCGGCCTGGAACTTTTTGGAGCCAGCTATTAAACATCTAAATAGCCTATATCAGTACTCACGTTAGCTTTGATGTCTGACTGAAATTCTAGGTAGTCCATCACTCTGGCTTTACTGTACGTAATGGATGACCACGTGCCATGTAAGTATGAATATGATGCCAGGGGGGAGGAACCCGCTGGAGATCTTGGGCATTAAACATAACCGGAACCCACTGGAATTCTTGATGCATGGTCCTGAGAATTCCCCCTCACGCTCATAAAGCCAATTAACATCCCTCTGTCTGCTTTGTCTTACTTCCCATACACACCCTACAGTGACTTTGATGCCTCCAACCAGCAGAGCAACCCCCGCTCCGATATTAGTATCCCGTACCATCTCTACGGAGTAATATTGAGGAGAAAAGTCAAAATGATGACATAGAAGCGGCTTCTGGACATCCTGCATTTTCGGTGGTGGGCTGGGCGAATGTAGAGGAAACCGCCCATTTCTTCTCGCAAAGTCTGTTGCTTTCACCATCGCTACTGCTATCAGGACAGAACCAATCACGATGGCATTTAGAATGGGTCACGTGCCCACATAACTCGACCGCCACCCAGGAAATAAATATTTGCGATGATGAGCCTTGCTGCAGCAGAACCAGTACTCCACTGCCCATAGACAATATTGGCAAGGCCTTCTCGTAGAAGGAAATTGAATATTCCTATGTCATAGATGTGGATTTCTCCCAGGAAATTTTTGACATCCCCTGGAAATCGTCTCCAACACCATGGGGATGGATTTATGGCAGTGTTCCCACTCCCGGCCAGGCCCCCCCTCCAGTGCCAAGTGCTTCCGCCGGAGAGGCTCGGGATCCACACTTCGAGGTGATTCAGGCGGCGGAAAATCTGGCGCTGGCGGAGAAGGGGCTTCGGATACCTGATTGCCAACTCCTGGGTATAGCCCCCAATAGACCGACACATGCTGAAAATAATATCAAATTTTGGTCCCCTCTTGACGACCCCTACCCTGCCAGCCTGAGCATAGTAGTACAATTTTGACCAACCCCTGAACTCGATCACCCGGTTGGTCCCAGACCTCCACCCATCTAGCCATTTACAGGGGTCCACAGCAGTGTGAAGGGTAGTCTGGCGGGCGCTTTGATCCCTGTTTGCCTTTCGCTAGTAATGTCTTTAGCTCAAACATTCTTCCCCGCGCCCCCTTCTGTTTCAATGTTTAATATCACTTCCCAGAGCTATTGAATATATATCCACTAGTATAGGGTATCCAGTGAGGACATATTCAGTGAGGGCCAGCATAGGAGCGTTAATAGGCTCAATACGATTAATGACTCCTTTAAAAAAAAAAAAAAAAAAAACAGTCCCCAAGTGGTGTTTGCAATCGCCATAGTCTAGGTAGGCTGAATGCGATTAATGACTTTTTTTTTAAAAAAAAAGGTAGTGTTTGCACGAGTAATGAGTTATCGCCCCCCAAAAATGGTGTTTGCTCGCCCCCAGCCCCTCCCTTGAGCAAGCTAGGCAACTTGCTCACGACTGCTTTAAAGAGGCCTAGCCAAACATCATGCTGGAGCGGAGGGCCCTGAAGGGGAGTTGGCCCTGACAATCGTATTCCTGATTCTTCGAATTGAAGGAGGGAAGCCTCTCCCCCTGGATAGTTATTGCACAGAACAATGAATAGGCAGGAGCAGGATAGATGAGAAGGCAGCTGAAACGTCAGCCGACAGAGGAGTTTGCCTGGAGTTATCGGCCACGGCAGGCGCGGAGATGGCAGGAGTAGTTCTTGAATCAAGGGAAGGCAAGGCTACGATAAGATTAGACAGCCAAAGTATGATTTAGAGGCTGCACTGCAGTGGGTTGAGGTATGGCCAAGCGGTTGATAGGGACATAGAGCAGTTGATATGGACATAGCCTGCTACGAGTGCCAATATATTTCGGGCTAATCTTTGCTAGTAGTTCAGTCTTGGTGGCGGTAACTAGTGCCACTCCACTCCTGCTTGTCTGACGAGCATTGGTAGTCTGGTTGGCACAAGCCGCTCTCCACGTAGAGCGGAGCATTGGCCTCTCATACAAGCAAATCTCTATAATTGCATAACGTCGGGACCGCAACCTCTTATGCTATTACGGAGGTTATGCATTTATAGAGTAGACGTTTACCTGTAAATGGATCACATAGTCTGGTGGGCGGCAGTCTCATACTGCTCCGCTTCTACAAATGTATGACCATCAGAGCGAGATTGCATGGCCCCGAAGGCACCGCAACACATGAAGTGGTCGAGGCAGGCAATAAGGGGATTGGTATATATGATAACGGACAAGGGGCCGCAGCGCCAATGGTTGTGGGAAATTGGGAAGAGCGAGGAGCGATGGTGCGTATGCGATGGCTGGACGGCACAAAACGCGGCACACTTGATGAGCTGCCCATGGGTAGGAGACGGGAGGGGGAGACAGAGTGAGATGTTGTGGGAGGATGAAGATTGGTGCGAGGCAGTGGCGGGGTTCATAATGTAAATACGTAGATAGTGGGGGGGGCAGGGACTGGCCCGGTAGGGGAGAGAAGCCAACTGGGAAACCAGTAGCCGCAGTCCATCGCCATATTCTAGATAGGATAAATGCGATTAATGATTGTTTAAAAAAAAAAAAAAAAGAGATTGCATGGCCATGGCCTATTCCGGCCTCATTCAGGGCCACATTATGTTCCGATACCGGCACAGACCCTGCCATTCTTTCCGGCTCAAGGAATACCTAGCCCAGCGTA
>Ga0307514_10002029_pt1 | contig 21935 bp, 19 predicted proteins | sample 16_EM_MG_FD_203088 | JGI IMG/M metagenome (GOLD analysis project Ga0307514, IMG submission 203088) | Populus trichocarpa ectomycorrhiza microbial communities from riparian zone in the Pacific Northwest, United States - 16_EM | ecosystem: Host-associated > Plants > Roots > Unclassified | place...
GCTCGCACGAAACTTGAGGACCTTCAACAATCTTCTCCAGTATCGTCGTTTCTGAGTCGTGAAATCTACTTTCACGAAGGTCATGTCACTGAGATGTGGCAAGAGGATATCAAGCCGGGGACCAAGAAATAATTTCTCCATGAGAGCAAAGGCGTTGTGGCTTTGAAACTCGATGGCTTGGATGTACTTCACGCTTTTCAACCATGGAATGAGCAGGCTTCTGAGGTCGGGGTATAGCTCGGGAGGTACCCCCCTGCTCACCGATATCGAAAGGCTATCCGGCAACCTGGAAGACCGACTGAATAACGACATGAGAAGGGGGAGAAAGGCAAAGAGCATTTCCACCTGCGAAGCGTCGTGCGCCCACCAAAACGTGAGTGAAAGTAAAGGATGCGATGCGATGTTGTCATCCTGAGGGGCATCCACCGAGAAACCCACTTCGTCCATACCGAATCGAAGGTATTGGCGTCCCATTAGAGGCTCACATGCCCAGTTCCTCAATACACTTTCGAACCGGGAGATTATTGTGAGAAGGTCTTGTCCGTCATGAGATGACGGATCGTGTTGCGCGTCTATCACCAAGGCGCAGGAGGTAGGAAGAACCAAGGCATGTAGAAGTTTTGCACATGTCGAAGATGGGGCTGACACCCTCAATTCCGCTAAATTCAGTAGATGGACGTCGCAAATGTAGGCGGACGACACATTAACATCATGGATGGCCGCACTCTCGAGTGGAAGAACTATTTGAAGCGATTCGAGGCATTTCATCTGTCGGAGCATATCCAAAAGTTCAGGGATTGGGATATATTGAATATCTTCGATGACAAGGACTCGTAATGCACTGGATGCCAGCTGTGTCAGATTCAACGAGCAGTTCCGAACTTGAAGATGTTGCAACCTCGGCGCATGGCCACCGAACATACTCAGAGACTCCGCACTATGCAGGCGCCTCTTGGGCTGGACGCCAGACCTAATATCGACAATGAGTTTCTGAAGCAAGGGGGCCCGGGTCTTGAGCTGATTAGATTGCGTGATAAACCACCACCACGCGTTGTCCTCGAGCGTCAACTCTAGCGTCCGCATGCGGCAGAGGTACAATAATGCCACAGAGACAACTAGAGGACATCTATTCGCAGCGTCTAACGGAATGATCACGTCCAATGGGAGTGGGTCAGACCGGCGCAACACCTCGGCCACCCATTTTGGTGGAGAGAACCAGTCGAGGACGGGACCCAGCCAGATTGTTTTGTTTCGTAGGGAGAGGGAGCGCCAATGTGTGTTGACTTGCGAAGAAAATCGAGCGGTGTTTCGAAGAGTATATTGCGTTGAAACCCCGTCTTCTGAAGAACAGAGATAAATGATATAGCCTAGCAAGTCCTGGTTTAGTTTGTTTATTGAGGAAATATGACTGCAAAGTGATGGTTTTTTCCTCCGTGATATAGATGTGTGCAGGAAGGGGGCTGCATTGTCCATTGGTAAGTATAGGATCCTGTGTGGCGTTTAGATAACAGCACACTGGCAGATTCCACAAAATCCAAACTTACTCACGGCTCGCTTAGTCTAACAACCCTCAATAAGCACGACAAAGGGGAGGCCCAAGTCTTGTTGGTGGTAGAGAGTCAAGTCGGATCTTTGAAAGAAAGCCGTTGCCACTCGTCGCTTATGTGTTTTTTGTGAAGAACCCTTATTCGGCAATCCCATTTTTTGTTACAAGAAGTGACAGGTACAACAAAGCCATGCAGCTGTAAGAACGCCCACCCGAAAACGAAACGGAGGAACCAGGTGGAACAAAACAAAAAAGTTATGCAGAGCATCCCCATTACGAAAGTCCAAAGACAAGTGCCACGACACTGATTGCATCCGTTTTCGGTTCAAAGAGGCAACAAAGAGGTATACTTATTGAAACACATTATATAAATGTATTTTCTTCTTTGGAATCCAGATAGCGATAAGCAGTATTATTGTTCTATTTTCGCAGTCCGCGAACCTTTGTGCACTTGAACTTCCACTGCTTTCCAGTCTGAACTTGCGCCTATGATTGCCTGAAATGGAATTATTGGTGTACTATCATCTAACTAACTAATGTACATAGAGATTGTTGAAAAAGGTTTCCCCCAAACTCGCCGCGTCGAAAATGAGTTGCAACGCGACAAGGGAATCCCTCCTTGCCGTGTCTCGCGATACCAAATACACGACGCTGGCGTGGTTTTGGTGTCTGGCGATATGAGAAAGGTACCCGTACCTTGTACGCCCTGCCCGTTGCCCTCCCTGAAATCGTGTCGCGTGCTTCATCATATCCGGTACGGATGAAATGCCCCCCAGTGGTAGCTTTAGAAATTGTGAGTAGAGTACTCAAAAATGAAATAGAAAGATGGGCTTAACCCTGTGTATCATGACACGTTCATGTTTTCGACACTTTCTGGTCGCGCGGTGACGTGTTGGTGTGCCTTATAAGTTATCCATGTTGTCGGCGTGTCGCTGGCAGTGGTCGCTGATCACTTTGCATCAGAGACAATGACCGTTGACCACCCGTCGAAAAGACAAGTTTAAAACAACAAGTTTCCCTCCAAGCTCCCATCCATACGCAAAGTCTATGACTCTCTTTTTCGACATTCAAGTCGTCAACTCTATCTTTGTGTGATGGTAGGGTTTTGACGAGAAAAAGACTCAGTTTCGGAGACACTCAGACAGGTCGACGATGGTAGGTGATTAATCATTGGCATCAAACGTGACTGACAATTCAATTTTCAAAAGTGACACGTCAAAGTGATGCGTGGGAATGCATGCCTAACGAGACATCCAGCTGACTTCAACTATCTCCCCCTAACTCTCATGCATATCTTTGCCATTTTGTAAAATCTCACAAAGTGCTATTTGACTAGGCAGAAAAAATATTACGGGCATGGCACGTTCTAAAAAATCAGGTTTTGCCAATGGTCTGGAAGCGAAAGGAAGGACACCCTCACCAGAATCCGACCGGCCGATAGGTCCTTTATCAGTAGCTCCTCAACAAGTTAGGGACGTGGTGAAAGTAAATCATTATAACACCTCAGAACTAAAGAATGCTTGTGACGATGCATTGAAACGTGTACGTAACCCTAGCGTTTTCCAATCTGGTCCGGCTCCGTTGCATCCTCAGGTTTTCTAACATTCATTTGTTCTAGTACCTATCAAGACCTGAACTTTTCAAACAAATTCACCTCCACACGGATGTACGACTTGCTCTGGGCTGGCTCTGTGTCTTTGTCGCTGCTGGAACTTCATTTTATGGATACAAGGTTGAGTTCGAGAAGTCAAAACCTGTGGTGACAATTGGTCTTGTGTTGTGAGTTTTTTTGATCGACAGCTACAAGTCAAATGCCTGAATTAAAATCATGCACAGATACATCATCTTGACCACGTTACAAACGCTGTATGCATACTTCATTGAAGGACATACCGTTTTTGTCGGAAAGCGCAAAACGTTTTCAAAAAGGGTGTGTTCACCTTTTCGATTCTCGTTTGACTCGTTCTCAGCTATTATACTCAGATCATATCAGAACGCATTCACCTTGAATCTCTGACAATACCACCCTCAAAAGCTCCCTTCATCGAAACCCTATCCACCTCGAATGCACCTTCATACCAACTTGCAGTTACGTACTTGCGTTCGACGAATGGCGGCAAATCTCTTCTCGCGAAAGGACGGACAAAGGCTTCTCAGACATATAGTGCGTTTTTCGATGAGGCGGGAGTTATGAATCAGGAGGCGTTTGAGCGCTGGGCCGGAGAATTGGTCGAATCATCCATGGATGGTAAACTGGCATGATGGCTTTGTTTCCTCCCTGATCGAAACATTTTATTTTCTACCGTTGAAAAGTCCACCCTTGTGTTCTAGATCATATGTTGCCCAATGAATGCTTGTCCTCAGCGCTCTTTGGATGACCGTCCTCACTGTTACCCTAAGAAAATCATGTCGACCATTCCTTTCTCTCGGCTTTACACAAGTGCGGTTTACAGTAGTGCAGAAACAGCAGCATTCAAATTGCTGCGGGCCTGCGGCTATGACTCACTTTTTGCGTGTCGTGTCGTGTGGGGCGACCCCGATCAGATGAGATCGTGGTGACCGAATGGCCTGGTACCCGGATTTCATCCCATATTACCGGATTCAGATGATAGAATGGTTAACCAAGATCTCTCAATGTAGCTGTTGCTGTGTGACCACTAGTGGCCACTACTAGGGCCCCCTGGTGACCTTAAGAGATACTTTGATTTGTTGGACAAATTACCTTTGAACAGAGAATTCAATTGGCAGCTTACTTAAATAATCTTGGTGAGTTGGACTGATCATCCGATTCATCGGGAACGTTGTCCGCCGATCATGCCAAGGACACACTGATGGGTATTCCTAAAACACCTAGCACTATCCTAGCGAAAACTCACCAAACGGGAATGCAGCCAGACAACCGAAAACGATTGGCCAGTAGGTCAAACTTCGAACAAGCGCTTATACCGCGTATATGTAGACGGAAGGCAAGTCTCGAGGCCAAGGAAGAATGCATGGTTGAACAATGATCAGGCCATCTCATCACATTCAACGGTGGAAGGCAATAGACTAAGGCATAAAAGTGCGTCTTCGTCTTTTAGAGAAGGAAGAGGCTCTATATCACGCGTGTACATTGCCGGCTGTTGTCGTTTGGTGAACCAGTTGATGAACGGATGGGAGGATGGGAATGAAACCAAGCATCCGCAACAGCATTGTTTTGTTGTCAACAAGAGAAGAATACAACGCGTCAAGCTCTACAAACGGAACGTCTTCTTGTTGGACCAAAGGCCGGAGTCCAAGAATGATGTCCAGTCTATCTGTAGGCCGATGATATATATGTACCTGATCACAGTCGACGCATAAATGAGCTGGCCAGGTGACTTCCTGACTAGCATTTCAACAAAGTAATTGCTCGGCCAGGAGGATATCGATGTGATGCAATTGCAATGGATGATGAAGCGGAAGAAAAGTGATCGGCGTACAAGTTGCTCGTTTGTTTGATGGACATAAGAAACGCAATCCTTCAGGATGCTTCAGTGGTCGCATGAATCAGCACTTCTAATCTTCCGTCTTGGTATTGCAAACTCTGCTGGCGTTCACTTAGGAAAACCATCTCATGGCCAATGGAATGGACAATGCGTGAGTTAGTGGATATATTACGGATAAAAATACTAGAAAGGAAGCTTTGGGGGTTTCGAAAGACGTGAGGGCTTGAGAGGATTAGGCTTCCTCTTTTTGTAATACTATAGATAGAAAATCAGCACAAAATCAGAATAAAAATGACTCCATCAAAACTCACCGTTTTGTACCTTGCAATCCTTGTTTTCATATCGCGCATGAGTATACTCTGCCTGCGCAGTTTCTTCGCCTTCTCCTTTTCCCATAGATGTCCTTTGAACATCTTCTTCTTGCCCGCGTACAACCTGATGCCTAAATCCTGTCCTTTTGTCATCTTCTTCTTCACCTCTCCTACCCAAAGTGGGTTCTTCCACAACCTCTCCCTAGCCTGTTCCGCGTTCAACATTTCTTGTGCTTCTTGAGTCTTCTGTAGCCTCTTTTCTGCTCTGTCCACTTGTCTTCTCGTATTTGAGATTTGACCTTCAAGAATGGCGTATTCATTCTGGCGTCTTCTTCGGTCGCGACAGTCTGCATCCGTCTCGTTCTTCTCAAACGCCGCAAGTTCATCTAGGTCATGTTGACTTCTCCTTTGCTCGAGATCTTGTTCGAGTTTCACAAGCTTTTCCTTGTTCTCGCGAATCCTAGTTTCGAGAGCCGTCAAGTGTCTTTGGAATTTTGCAGCTCGGTCGCCCTTTTCCGTGGTATGTTTGGCTCCGTCGTCCCCACTCCTTCCCTCAGAACTGGTCCCGATGGCCATATTCTGTTTAACTTGAGAATTAGCAAAGTTGGCAAAGACGGTGGCATCGGAGGGAGATAGGGAAGCTCGTAACCTCTGCAACCTAAGCTCCATGGCAAATGACTTCGTCCCAGGAGGAATGATGTTCAAGTTATTCGTCGTCTGTGCCTTCTTGACCAAGTCCGCCTGGCGCCGCAACGAATACTTTGGACCTCGCCATTTACCAGTTTTTGGATTTTTCCAAGGTATGAATGGATTTGGAAGGACAATGCTAGGTTCGCTTATGGTTTTGTCGGGACCTTCTATAGAGGAAATTACGACCTCAGAATGTGTGGGCAACGGTCCATAGAGTCGGAGGTGGTTCATAAGGCCTTCCAGCTCTCGGATGCGAAAGTTTTTCACGACATGGGAAGCGGTCTTGGGAATAGGAAGGAGACGCATGTTTCAGTCAACCGACACAAGCCACAGGGCTGAGCTCGCTAAGTACAAGGACAATGTATGCCAACCCGTCGCCACTGTGTCGCGGTAGTAAGTTGTTTGTTGTTATATTTCCGGTCTTCGCGGACCGGAAATCTCCAGTCAACATACCGACCTTAGCAGGAATTGGTACATTTCATCTATCTCGTCTTGCGTTTTGGCTCTCTCGAGATTGGATCTATCCGCGCACGCAATTCCTCGTTTCAAAGGTGCTCTCATCTCGCGTATGCTTCGGATGATATCAACAATCTTGTGCTCGAACTGGAATTATTTAACAATACTGGACGGGTGGTGAATAAAGGGACAAGAGACTATACAGCAGAAATGACAAGTCTCAACAACATCCAGTCTAAAAGAAGGTATCACATTTTCTGTGGGCCATGGAAAAAATGGTCATTTGTTTGACTTCTTTGCGACTTCCAGGTCTACTTTGATGCTAAAACCTCTGCAGCAGAAAAACCCGACTTATAGCTCTTCTGCAACAGCGGTCCAAAATAACGATCTGGAGTACTCCAGAATTCGTGTCTCTATTGAATCCTTAGCAGAATTGGTCGACAGGCTGGGTGGCAAAGAAGAATAGGGTAGGGCAGAGGACATCTGGAAAAGAGTTAGAGGTGGGATTTTGGTCGCATGACGGTCGAGAGGTCTCCATATAAAATTGCATTCCCTATTCCGCTTCGGGCTGGGAGCTAAATTGTGCGGACAACGACGAAATTGGTAATCCAACTCTCCACGTCAAGTTAATCTGAGCTCGACTGCGTTCGCCATTGACTGCGATGTGAGCATTGCTCATTCTGGTGCCAGTGTCCGCCTCTGTTTCTATTATCAAATTCGTGGTCAAGAAAAGTGGTGCCTGATTAAACTCCACCATTACTGTAAACTAGTGGAGTCGCCTCCAAAGAACACCACAAAATTCTGGTGAACCCCACACTGATGAGCAAACCCAGCGTCATAGCAAGTATCCAACGGCCCTTCAAGTTGGTATTTAATCCAAGGGCTTCTGCATTTTAGCTCTTCATTTCAGCAGAAGACGAATCATACGAACATAGCTCGAAATTATGCCTCTCTTTGGATCAAAGCACAAGCGCAATGTATGTTCTTTCCGTTCAACTTATGGCTTTTTGATAGGATTTTAATGTTTTGCTAGCTCGAGACCGTCGACGCCACGGGCAGTCATCGTCAATATAACACAACTGGTGGAAACCCACCCACTCAGGCAGATGGCCCTGCGGCCTACGGCAGTCACGGTCCTGATGTGAACCGGCCTTATGCTGGGACTAACCAACCAAATGTACGAGCTCCCTTGTGTCATCTCTGAGTAATGTTCTAATTCTGTCATCTACTCGAAGGCGTATGAGCCTCATATTACAGGTGGAGCCCCAGAGGTTGGCGCTGGCCGTCATGACACCCACAAAACAAGTGGGGGTTTCGGGACGAGGTTAACTGGTAAGGCCGAGTCGGCTCTTGGCTCGGCTCTTGGCAGCAACGCTCTCAAAGCAAAAGGCATGGAGAAAGAACGCGAAGCCAATGCTCTTAATCTTCAAAGCAGCGAACTTGCTGAGGCTGAACGTCTAGAACGTGAGGCCGTAATGAGGCGGGAGCGTGCAGTGGGACATGGTATGTCCTCTTCTTTAGTCAGTCTTGACAGACGGAATCTGATTTATACTCGATCAACTTAGGCGCTCACCCCGCCAACTCGGCTCCTAGGGCCAGCGGTGGCTTGTAAACGATCGGATGACCCTGCCACAATATCGCAGCATACTTTACAATTTTACTACTGAACACAGAAACTATAATGTAATTTGACTCAGGGCAATGCAACTGTACTCTTTTGATTTGCTTCGAGCGTGCCGATTCAAACTCTACAATGTACATGCTACACTGTCGCCCACAAGTATTATATTCGGTAAAATCAATCTACACAGTCTGGTAACTCGATTAGGAGTCACTGCATCTATTCAATCATATAGTTGTATGCTGTTTTCCAGATTTCGCAATGGTGCATCAGCAAGTTCGCATTTTACTTGTTCGCTTTTTAGCACTTTTCCGATTGTTGTGCATTTGTAATAAGTAAAAAGCTCGAAAAGTCAAAATTTTGCCAATGTTTCTTTGATGTATGTATTCAAAATTAGTACAAAACTTTTTCTTAAAAAATTTCTTGCCCCCGCTTTTTTAAGTTGGACACCTGGGTTTTTTTACTTGCTGCTTTCCCATCTTTTTGCGCTTTTTTAACACTTTTTGCGGTTGCACAAGTGCGAAAAAGTAAAGTGTGAGAGTACTGATGACTGCTGGAATGTGGTTCATCTAAAAGCTTGGTCATATCCAATTGTATAAACCTGGTGAGGTTTTAATTAGTGATTGCTGCGCGGCTTGGAGTCGCGGACCAATAAATTATAGGTAACATAGCGTTTGATTATTACTTTCAGAAAAAAGGAAACTTCTGTCTTCAACAACCCCTGAATTTAGGCGTAACCACGACCCCAAACCCACCACCCCTCCTTTCTGAACTTGTCTCATCGACTCTCTCAAATCTCTCGTTCAATTTGGGGAAAAAAGTTGACTTGAGATAATCAGCCGCTTCGTCCGAGAACTCCTTCGCCTTTTGCTTTGTAAAGTCTTTGGGAACCGTATAGAGATCGATCTCAAGTCTGACGGTATAATAATTGATATCGGCAAATCTATCAGGGTTTTCGGCAGAAGTGGGAGACGATGGGTAGCCGAGGACATCATCGATGAGCTTGAAGCCATTTGAGTAATGAGAAAAGATACGATTAACGCAGAGAGAATTATTTTTTGGAATGGTCCTAATACCGTATGGCGAGCTGGTTGTGGCGCCGGCAGGGTCGGTCGTTTCGTGATGCATGTTGTTAACGGCTTCGTCAGTGGACACATTGTTCGTCCCTGAAGCTGTGCTTGCCGCGTTGTCATCGTCCCCTTGAGACAGTAGCAGGTAATAAGGACCATAAGGCAGCTTCAGACACAACGTTATTGAGATTCTCCTGAGCGATTTCGGGAGCTCTGAGTGAATAAGAAGGTTGACCATGTCCTGCACCGTTGAATGTGGCGCATGATGGTTTGTGAGCCGGGTTCCGGTGGAAAGTGTGGGGACCCGATGAATGAGACGAAGATGCTTGAGACGGCAAAGGGGTCGGAGTGAGAGTGCATCTTTCGAAAAAACAGTGCCTGGATTTAAGTTTAAACAATAGATATCCCGGTGTTGGTAAATCAGCAGGGACTAATACGAACTGACAAACGTACAATTGAGCTTTAATTCCAGCTTCTCGACAGATGATGCATTTGTGAAGATTTCTGATGTCTTCTTGAATCCATCCATATCAGCAATGTTCATGGTCAGATTCCTGAGTTTTCGAAGAATATACTCTGGCGAACACGATCGCGTGGGTGTGAGATCTAACAGATGAAAGATGGGAAAAGTATGATCGGTTTCAATGGATTCGAGGTGGACGCAATCAGGATACAGCTGTCCACCCATGATGGCGGAGTCAGAGATTGACGAAGATTGGGATTGTTTTGAGCTGTTCGACATAGGCGAACTAGGGAACCCGAGATCGTTGGTCATAGAGGGCGAGACTTCTTTGATTTTCACTTCGGGATCATCCCCAGAGTCTAGGAGTAAAGGTGACTCGAGGGGAAAGACAGTGTCATTTGCAATCCATTGCGACTGTTGACAAGCTCCAAGATGTGGGGAGATACCTCCGGTTTCGTCCTTACTGTAATGCTTAATAGATAAATTGTTGCATTTTATATTATCTATGGAGGAGCCGGCAAGAATATCGTGCGGGAGGTTTTTAAATCCGCGAAGGCGAAGGGTGGTCAACAAGGCAGAATGACAGACGTTGACCAACGCGAGACGAAAGTCCTGATGCAAAGATGCCCAGTCCAGTTGATCGTTGTCACCGGGCATGAAGAGCAGTATCGATAAAGAACGAGGTCGCGAACCCGTCCGGTGTATTTTCTGCAGGATAACGGGTAAGGAGTCGTCTTCTAGGGGAGGCATAACGGACGCCCGATGTCCACCCAAACTTAAGGTAAACGACCGTATATGCGAAGCAACGCCCGTCTTCTCGGATTGCGGATCTGCGTCTATCAGAGCTCTCAGCTGCCAAATGCGACGAATAATTGCAGCTGGAGGTTTTCCATATTTTCCTCTGAGGACGACGGTAGCAAACAGACGCTTGTGAGCCCAGTAGCGAAAACGTCTGGATACCAGAGCTGTAGCGCTCAGCGCACGAAGGCGTTCGTCCTCATCTGAAATCTGGTATATATGATCTACGATAAGATCTTTCAGTTCTTGGGGTAGACTTTCGAGATTGGAAGGGGCCTTTAACATAGTTCTGCTCGTCGATGAGCGGAAAATGTGTAGATTCGTTAAAACTGCGGCATACCTTCTACACACGTCTCTGGACAGCCTGCATGCACATTGCAGATCATGTATGCTTCAATACATTGCCGTGCGATTGAGCCATTAATTATGTAATTAATTGTGTCTTTCTGGGTTTAAAAAATATAACGTTGATTCAAACGTTGGAACTTGGCACTCACTCAACATTCATCGCTGCTCCTTGTCGTTCTGCTTTTGTTTTTCAATCTGATATGTCGAACACGATAAGGTCGCGGAAACCTTATAGCGTAAGCTCTTTCAAATGATTGTCATCGAGAGAGGCTGACAGATGTTCTCTAAGCGTCCAGCTCCTGAGGGACAATGGCTACACGACAAAGCCCCAACGGGCCCAGCAAAAGCAAGAAATCAACCCTCGAGAACGCCAACTGGGCCTGCTGCTGCCAACAACAGCGTTTTGCTAGTGTCGAATTTGCATTATGAGATCACTCCGAAAGACCTCATTGTCAGTCCACTTGTTCTTCTTCGAGACTCAGGTATTGAATTTCTGTTTTGCTTCTTTTTGCCTGCAGTCCATATTTGGACAGATAGGCACGCTCATTCGTGAGCCTCTACTAAGGGTACGACAACCCACCAAGTTTCACCTGCTATAAGCCAATCTTGCGACTCTGCTCTCTCCCTCTAATATGTGAACTTCGATTTGTTACACGATTTAACATGGCAACAGTACGACCGCAGCGGACGTTCAATCGGAGAAGCTATCGTTTCTTTTGAAAATGCTGTGGAAGCTACCAGGGCGAAGAAGCAGTTTAGTGGAATTCTCGCTAAGGGTAATTGCCATTGTCATATTTTTGTCTTTCAAATTTATGCTTTCTGTTTTTAGGCCAACCAATGTCAATTGCGTACTACATTGCACCAAGAGCGCCTCGTCGAACTGTTAGCTCTCCATCAGTAACGACTAGGTCGCTTCTCAACAGAGTAGAAAAACCGCCCCTCAGTGATCGACTCGGCAACGAGGATTCTAAACCACCTTCTGGACCGTGGGTTTATTTATCCTGGATGCTCTCAATTTACTGAAATTTTGTACTTTTATAGACGCAACCTAACTGGACCAGTTCGCGCAAAACCAATTCGTGGAGGAACCAAGGTTTCGCCTAAAAGAAAGCCTAAAACGGCTGAGGAGCTTGACAATGAGCTCGATGCTTTCATGGGAGATGCGGAGGAATCACATCCTGGAGGCAATGGTGGAACTGGTGCAGTCACATCCAGTAATGGTGATCTAGATCTGCAGATGGAATAAATTGCCTCGTTGGATTGCCGTTCCTTGTAAAGTTTGTTAGATTGTGTTCGTAAAGGTTGTTTCTTTCCGCAGTCTGTATATGCACAAACTCTAGTCATTAGTATGAAGTTAATTGAATGTTTTCCACGAATTTAAGATGCTCAGATATCATGGCTATGAACTTGGACTTCGCCTAGTACTCTTTATCCTTATCAAGAATGATATTTGACTTCCCAAACCCTCACAACACCATCAAACCCAGCTGAGGCCAACCGACCAGTTGGGCCCTTTCCATCATCTAGCCATAAAACACCATTAATACCTCCAGGGCCAGCATTCTTGATCGGTATGTTCTTCATGAGTTTCGCCACGCTCCATACGTAAACGTGCGTGTCTAGAGAGCCGGATGCAATATGTGCTGAGTCCTCAGTCCAACATAGCGAATTGATACGAGCCGAATGGTGTGCCCATCGGGAAGAAAGGAGCTGTTCATGATGAAGACGAATGTCATAAATTGAAACGTTATAACAATTCAAAGCGAGAGATATTTACCTTTCGCTGTTGAGCATCAAAAAGGATGATTTTACCAGTCGACTTTGTGAGGAATTGTACTTAGTGGTAAGAAAGACACGAGCTAGCAAACTTAGAACCTACGTCTCCAGAAGCAAGGTATTTGCCGTCAGGGGAAAAGGACAAAGCTGAAACTTGGCCCTGGTTTCCATCAAGTACTGCAACTTCCTTGAGATTGATCCCGTCCCATTCGTTCAGGTAAATCTTCCGATCCTAGACAGTTGACAAGGAAGCAAGAGACACATATAAGAATTGCTTTCTCAGGAAGTTGGAACGACCTTACCTCTCCTCCAATAGCAATCAAAGGTCCTCTGGCCCCAATTGCACTAGGTTGATATGAAGGTTTCCTTTCAAACACCTTCTGATTTGAACGGAATGCTTCAACAACCCCGATTTCGATGACGAACACCGTGGAGTCTTCTGCAACAGCGATCGATTTAGGTTGTGTGCTAGTTGGAACTGCTGCGGGCCTTCAAGAGAACCCACGTAATGCAATTCAATTGACCTTTGTCAAGGACTCGGACAGAAAGAGGGGAAATAAATACTGACAGAAAGGTCAACCCATCGCCTGAGATCTCTCGCACATGGTCATCAAATCCGATTGAATACGCCTTACCATCCTTTGCAGATGTTGCTAGGCCGGAAACGTGGTTGGAATGCGCCGTGCCTCCAACAAGGGTTGATTCCCTCTTAGACTCCGAATAGGAATACACCCGCCCATCAGTGGTTCCAGCCAAGAACGTACTCGAAGAACCCCCTGCGGAGGGTGTGATTGCATTGATAGACTTTTGCGGGGCCTAATGCGAACACATGATGTAAACTTGTCAGGTGAAGCTTAAGGGGGCAGGCAGAAAGCTATTAGACAAACGTTGAAAATTAATACTGGCTTGTCACTGGTACGAGGGTCGTATACGTTCAGGTCTCCAGACATGGACAAGGAAACAAGGTTTCTCTCGTTATTCCAAGTGTTACCGACTTGCTGGTGATCAATCGCCGACCCGACTGTCCACGTCGTTACTGCCTTTTGGGTTTGGGCATCCCCTTCGGATGACTTAATTTTTTGACAATACTCAAACAATAAAAGTTCACGTACAAAGCTTTACTGTACGATCAGCAGAGGATGTGAAGAAGAATTTGTTGTCTGGACTCCATGACGCGGCATTCTATAGCGGCGAACCCAAAAAAAAGGCATCTGATATCACTCAAAAGCGTTGTGTGCAAAACTTAAACGACTTACGATAGTGCCTTTATGGGGGCTATCAGTGACATCCGCTACTGTTTCACCAGTTTTCCCGTCGTAGATAAATATCTTCGAATCTGACCCTACGCTCAGGAATTGGTCTCCTGAAGGGGAATACTGCACATCTTGAACAAACTTGGTGTGTGTCTTAATGGTCTAAAGGGAAAAGTGATTGAATACCTTTCGGTCTTAAGAAAAAGAGCGAACAGACCTTTTCGTACTTGTATGGTGCTCCAGTATGGAAAATGATCTGATTATCATCGCCCGCCGTTGCCGCTCTGAATGGACGTTGGTGCCTAACGGAGACAGCGTTGACAACCTTCGTCACCAACATTTCAGTATAATGGCTTGTGAACAGAAATTCGAGATGAATTGAACCTTGGAATGGCCCAGGATCTCACCAGTGGAAGAGCCAGTGTCCATCATAAATGCGGCACCAAACCTTTTCTCGGACGCTTTCAATGACGCACATGTAGATAATCGCACTGCTACTTACTTCTCCTTTCCGTCTCCCACAGCGATTATCCGCTTGCTCTCGCCGTCCCAAGAAAGGTCATTTCTATACATCCAAACATTGAGTGGCTTCAGCATGAGGACCCAGATCTACAGTTGAGAAGCGTACATTCGCCCAGAGATGACTCTGTATTCTCCCTTTAATACCTGGTCCTCACCAACGACGTCCCAGACGTTGACTAATAGAATCAACGAATTATAACACCCCACACTTCGAGTCGACCTGAACCCACCTTTGCCAGTGATATCAGCAGATGCGCAATAATATCCAGAAGGAGAGATACGCGCAACAGTCGCGTTTTGAATATGACCAGAGTACACAGTCGTAAGGGCAGGATTCTGAAGATACGGACATCGTTATGTATAGTACTTCGCGGAAGGAGGAACTGATACTGACTTTCAGATCGCGCAGCTACGAAACAACAAGATTAATATAAACGTTCATGTTGGGGTCGAAAAGAAACCACACACGATTACAGTTCTTCCCGAAGTATAGATAATCTTATCCTTGCTTGAACTAAGCTTGGTAGATGCACCCCTTGTCGTGGTCGGATTGGGAGGATATACTTCGAGTCTCTTGAAAGACATGGCGTATCTTGTATAATCTACAAATAAGATAGGGTGAAGTTGAAGTTACTAGATTGACACAAGCAAGAACCGTTGGCGCAGTTCGTGACTTGATACTAAATATAGGACAAAACCGGCAAAACGCAGATAAAAATGTTATATGAAAGATGTAACAACGGATCTGCGTAGAAAATCAATCGACGTGGGACTAATCAAGAAAGTGCGATTTTCATCAACTAGAAGATAACATCGGAAAGAAGTTTGGAAAAGGGCGTCAAAGGTCATGATCATTCCGGATTCTGGAATGAGTTTGAAATCTGGGATACTATGTCAATAGAAAGTCAGGAGTACACCTCCTTGGCTAGTGGAAATGGGCTGGGAACTGAGGGATGCAGTGAGAAAGGACCCTCCGCTGCTGAGGGGTATGAGTAAGTAGTAGTGGAAATGAACACCTTTCGATATGGGGTGAGTGATATAGATGAAAATGAGATGTCCATCCAAATTTAGGGGATTAAAAGGTGTGGTGATATAGTGTCTTGAAAAAAAGATTCGAGATAATTAGGACCAAGAAAAGAAAAAAAAATAGGAATTGGAAATGTTATCCGAGTGGTACATCGGCAGATGACACCTCTAGCACCTGTCTCTCATTTGGGTGTGCCAACAGCCAATGCCTTCTCCTTTAGAACAGAGGGATAACAGTTCATCAGATGTGCGAGGCCCCGGAGATCTTCTTGGTCTAGTAATATAACGGTAGCTTTTGGCTATCATATAGATTTATTCAGATTCTCCTACAAAGACGACATAAAAAATGTTCAACTCACAGCACCCTTGATGCCCAGACTCTTGATAATCTTGAACAATTTCTCTCCAAGGCCCTGTTTTTGTTGCTGCACAGGCTTATTTAACAATCCATCTATAAAATCATCCGTGGCCTTGACAATCAACGGATCGGCCTTGGGAAGGGGTAATCCAGTTGCATTGCTTAAGTTCGCAAGACGGATGATCTCAACCGCTGGCAAACGAGCGAGACTTGCGATGGTGTGAGTGCTTGCAGTGGTGCTCGGCGTAACGGGAGCAGGAGAGGCAGCAGCTGATGGACCTCTAGACGACAAATCGGGCGTCTGCGGAGACGAAGCCGCCGCTGGCTGAGCGACCTTTTTCGTTTCAGGTGTCACTGGTACGGGCGCAGGTGCACTCTTTGTGCTCTGGGCATCACCAATGTCGCCATCATCACTATCCAAAACCACCTTTGCATCGATGATTTTTGCTCTGAGAATCTCGTTATTAAACAAGCATATAGCACGTTCTCTCTTCGGTAGTGACATGATCAAATCTGTCAATTCAGTTTGTCGTGTGGTTTCTACTTTCGAGATTGCGGCATAAATCCTGTCGCGTTCCGAGAGAGGTGGCACAGAGCCGGCAGGCGAAGAAGTCCTAGGGGGTGTCAATAACGACTGATCGATCGAAACAGGCGTAGACGGGTGTTCAGGCGCACTGGCCGTTGCTGGATTATTTTCAACGGAAGACGGGGACTCGGAGACGGCCCGCAATGGGGATGCTTCAGGTGTTTCGTTAGGCAGATGTTTAACCTTATAGTTCTGGATTTGCTCTTCCAATCTCGTCGAATCATCGAGGTACTGAAGGACATTGCTAAGAGAAAGGGAGACTAAGGATTCGACGAGGTTCTCGACATCTTTGTCCGCAAATGCCTCTGCTTCCTTAACGCGACGAACGAGCTCGCCAGTAAGGACTTCCTTCCGAACTACAGGGGACAATGCAGAAAGGGTGTTGTAAGTAAAAGGTATCTGGAGAGTGCCGTTAACAGCCGCCTGCACAAGCTTAGATTAGTGGAACATTAATGAGTAACCAAATTGGAGTTTACATTATAGTAACTGCCTGATCCCCTTCTTCCTCTGTCTGGACGCTCAAGATATACGGGCTTTGGAGAAAGAGCGGGGGAGGCAAGGCTTTGAGTATATGTTCTGGGGCTATTCCAACCACTCAAATCCCCGGCTTCGCTGGCTGCCGGACTAGTGGCGCCACTTGAACTTCGCCGCGGATGGCCGTTATGGGCAAATCGTTGGGCCAGCTTTTCTTGCCTCATTTGCTTTGGTTCGTGTAAACGGACAACTACCTGTTTCGACCCAAGTATGGCGTTGTTCATGACACGCAGCGCTTCAGCAGCTGAAAACAACACGCCGTGAGTCTCGAATGAATCAATTCTAAAGCAAAAGACAAGTACCGTGGTCGGGTTGATGATATGATACGAAGCCAAAGCCACGACTTTCTCCATGCTCGTTGCGCATCACACGAGCGCTGGCAATCGTCAGTCTCAAGCAACCAAATCAGCAAGGTATGAATTACCTGACTATTTGCCCGAACTATCAAAGATATGTCAATGAATTACAGAAACAAAACCTATCCACAAAATTTACCTTGCAGAAGTGAGCAAAGAGGCCATTGGAGTCGATCTCGGGACTTAGGTTCTTTGATGGAGTACCTGAGAACTTGTTCAACAAATTATGAGGCATTCAGCTCACTTTAATAAATAAATTACAGGGGTCGATAAGACCACTGTGACTACTAGATCCCGGACCAGCCAAAGGCGCCAACTGGACTTGCTGCCCTGGCCCATGAATGAAAGGCGAGGGTGGGCCGGGTGGAGTCAGAATAGGAGATCGAACAGGCGAGTATGGGCTCGCACGAGGAGGAGGAGAATACTAATTTGGAAAAGGTCAAGTTTGATTGGTTTGTCCAAAAATTAGTCTTACTTGAGTGGGGAAAGGCGAGTAATTCAATCCAGAAGGGACAAAGGAAGGAGCTGCAACGTTGAATTCCCGAACAGGGTGGGAAGGACGTCTTTGCTGATGATATATCTGAACGGCGATATTTTGTCCTTCGACCTCAGCACAGTGTAATGCTTCCTCAGCGGCCTGTGCATCTTCTTCATTCCAAAATTCGACCATTCCGATATCGGGACCGAATTGTGTTTGCGTACGAGCTGAAGCAAGGGCACCGTAATGTCGAAAAAGATCATATAGTTGACTTTCAGTGTAGCCTGGAGGAAGGTGCTTTACGAGACGTGGGAGAGCCGATGGCGGGGGCAAAGGAGTTGGAGGATGCGTAGGTGGGTACGGCGACAGCACAAGGGGTACTGGCGTCGGTAGATCAGGAATGTTATGTGATTGAAGAATAGCCAATGCTTTCTCAGCTTAAATATTGAGCAAAGAAAAATGAGCATTTGACGCGCCAACATGGATCAAGTTAATCACCTTTCTCTAGAAATCTGAATTCAATCGTGCCGGACAGAATACCAGAGAATCCATCACGATTAATCCTAGGTCTAAAGGGACCACACTGCGCAAAAGCCATAGCCAAATTCTCGTCGGAGACAAACGATGGCAGATTGGTGATGTAGAGTAGAGGTTCATGGAGGTAGGGATGAGGTCTGGGATGCTGATCTTGGAAACTGTCCATCTTGATTCTTCAGACTGCCCTTGAAGTGGAACAAGAAATCCACTGGACCACAGACACGACCTAAGCCACAATGTTAACACGTTCAAAATTCTATCTATGGCTTACATAACCCTCAACAATCAATTCACATTCAACAACTCTAATGGTACATAACATATGTTGCGTAAATGCGTTGCAAGGTTTAGGATTCCTATCATGGCCAGTACATTGCGGGCGTTTTGGCCACTTACTAACCTTTCTCTGAGATATCTGGATTCGTCATCAAGACCACCACTGACGAAACGAGGACTAGCTTGAAAAACATGAACGATAACAGGATAACATATCTGTCAGCTGTCAGCTGTGTGCACAGCGTCGACGCCCTTTTTCCCATCTGTTCCCGCACCAATATATGTGGTGGTGAGCGGAAGTCCTTGTTTCCATGACCCATTGGCCATCTCATTCATACAACCTTCCTGCGCACGATGCCATCATGGGTTTCGATGATGAACAACGTCGATAAAGTTCATCTTACCGGAGTATCAATGAACATAGTGGCTGCGAATACCGTTCAAACTATTTACGACCACAGCCAACACACGGCATATCATGACTCCTTCAATACCTATACCAGTGAGTCTTTTTACTTCATTGGCCGTTTGAGTTCCTTGACGCGGAAATAGGTCTCAACTCAAACAACAGACCCCAGTTTGGCCGTGTGGGAGCCAGAAGGGATCAGACACCGTCTCAAGGTAAGCGCCCATTACTTAATCTCATTTCCTAAACGATTCTACTATGAAACAGAAGAAACAAGCTACGCTGCTCGGAAAAAGAAGAAAAAAAAGAATAGGAGGAAGCCAAAATCACCCCAGAACTTTGGTAATACTGGTCTTCATGCGTAGTGTGGTGAAATTAACATCTTTGTCCTTCAAGACGACGGTTCGGGTTCAGCTAATGATCCGTTTGAAAAAAGCATTTCGAATGACGGTGGAAGCAACTGGCATCGAGATAATCGACCTCCTTTGTCTGAAGTTCAAGATGAAGGGGCTATGTCTGGAGGGGAAGACTTCCTATGCCACAGCATGGAGAATATGGGGTTTAATTACAGATCCTTCCCGACAAATTCAAATTGTTCCTGCTCATCACCACCCGCACGTCATAAGTTGCCTGCTCATTGCATTTCCAACATCGGGCCTAACCCGTTGGACGCTGCTTCTGTTGTCTACCTCGACAACAAAATCTCTACGATTAATTTCAAAAGTGGTAATACAACCAAGCAGAAAATCTTCGATTCGTTCAACGACAGCTCAATTACCCGAATTTCTCGGAAGGATGTCCGTATGTGCGCTCTATTATTTCATACTTAGAGATTCTTACTTTTTCCCCCAAAGGGCAATAGATTCTCTGATTCCATTTCCCTTAGCCTAGGCCCTTGGCTCGGGTCACCAAGGACATATAATTAACTTGTTTGAGCTTCCATACCTGTCAGTTAATTTTTTCTGGCTCAGAAAAGGAATTTTTCACTCTGTTCTTATGCCCATTTGCGTCTCATGTCATCAAGTACTTTTTATCAGAGGTGTTTTACATACACGCACAACGTTGTCCGATGAACGAAACTTTTTCTCCGTCAAAGACAGCACTAAGTCCGTAGCACAGAGAGACGGCCATAGACCGCGTATAACCTTGCATCTCTGAGCTCTGATCAGAGGGAAATGGAACACCAACTCCATAGTCTGGACATTATGTGGTCCATCAAAGCATACTCGAAGATTGGAAATCAAGAGGTCAAAGACGTGGAAGTAGATATATGGCTGCTGTAGTCATCGTTCCGTCGACGATGAAGAAGAAGATCAGCTCGCAGCAAGAATCCTTACATTGCCCTTTCCGACGAGTTGGGAGAGGGTTCCGAACTCTAACCGCAGCAATAGATTCTTGCCAAGCGCCCAGCATCGGAATGCTCCCCTTTTGTAGTTGAATGGTGGTTCAAGTTATCATTCTAGCCCTTCCTTGCACCACCGGGGTGCTGTGCAAACCAAGGTAGATTGGGTGTATAAAAGGATATCTGCAGGGTTATTACGCACATCACAACCATGCATCTCATACTATCCTCAGGATCGCCGTGGGACTGCGACTACTACAACAAAGACAGCCACCAGGTTCTTTTCAAAGCTGTCCCACTACTTGACAAGCTCCACTCTGGGATTGACATCACGATTTCACGCGTTGTCCCACCGAGCACCCTCGAACCTATTGGAGGGTTTCACTCGGATCCAAAAGAAACGCGTATCAAGTATCGAGGTGAATATCGAAATGTGAAGCAGTTTTTTTGGAAAACTGGGTCTTTCTTTTCGAGGTAAATGGAGCCTGAGGGATAGATATTCACAATATTTGATAAACTGACACCATGAAACCCTCTAGACATCGGGCTTTCGTTAGTCCGAACGGCAGAGAATACGTCTGGAAGGTGGATCGGAAAGACTGCCGGGTAACGGATTGCTTACACCATGCTTTGGCCATTTCTAATCTCTACATATCGCAGCTCTTCTTGAACGACCCATCAGAGACCCCAGTCGCCGTATTTCACTGCAAACAACGGCAGGGGTTTTTTACCCAGGAACGTCCTGCATCAGTCGAAATTTTCCGTCAGGGCGAACGTATGATCGACTTGATTCTCATCACGCTTTTATATGTGGAGAAGCTGCGACAGGACAAGGAAAGAAGTCGTGGAGGAGGAGATGGAGGTGGAGATGTAGGTGAAGGTGGAGGAGATGGAGGGTCATTTGGTGGCCCCGGAGATGGCGGAGGAGGAGGGGGCGGAGGGGGCTTCTGAAAGCTTTGGACTTAGCAATCCATCTTATATACATAAACCCGAGTTGATCAACACCTTCAATACAACGGGTTAGTGCAAATATCGTATGAAAGGCGACATCTAATATATACCAAACGACCTTTCTTTTCCTAGCATAGTACATTCACTCTTCGAGCCGACATCATTATGCATCTTGTATACATCATCTTCACCAATAAGTATGGCTCGGAGTACTTCCAGCTCCTTTCCAGATTGCGAGTTGTGCATGCATTTTGGGATCATGCACGATCACTTGTGGCGGCTAAACGAATATTTCTCGACATCAAGCCAACCCATCACCATTCAGGCTCTAAAACGGGAAATTTTATCCATCCCAAATAATTTACGGGTATTGCGGGGATTCGGGATTGTTGAAACCTGATCCTGCGTTCAGTGCGTCTCAAAGAATGTGACAACTTCGCTAACGATAGAAAGGGGAATAAATGGACTGGGGAGAATCCACGTTGTCCAAACCTGTCCAAACCCAACTTCGTCAAAGACGGCATTGAGTCGGAGATGTAACACAGTACGCAGCACAGAAAGTCGGCCATAAAACCTTGCATCTGAGTCGAAGCCTTGATACAGAGGAAAATGGGTCGCGTTGTTTGGAAGTTGGAACTAGTGTTGCGTGAATTAGGTTTTGGACCTAATTTGCAGGAACATCCTGGATTGGCTGTTTCGCAGGTGCAAATTAGCGCTAATTTGCAGGCCTTTGAAAATCACGTGAACTCCCAAAATGGGTAATA
>Ga0307514_10002030_pt1 | contig 21929 bp, 18 predicted proteins | sample 16_EM_MG_FD_203088 | JGI IMG/M metagenome (GOLD analysis project Ga0307514, IMG submission 203088) | Populus trichocarpa ectomycorrhiza microbial communities from riparian zone in the Pacific Northwest, United States - 16_EM | ecosystem: Host-associated > Plants > Roots > Unclassified | place...
TTCTTATAAGCCATATAGCAATGATGAAAAGGTCTGAATACCATTGACAATGCTGCTGAGGGCTTTAGAGACCTCATTACGAGACGAGGATGAAGAAAGATCTTTGTATGCCTGGAGAATATCACTCATTGCGTGTGCGTGTCGGGTTAATACCAGAAAACTGATGCGGTGTGTTTAACAGAAAGTGATTGAAGATATCGTGGATTCTGGAAGGCGTGTCTCTAAAAATGAGACCAAGAGGTATGCAAGATGCAGCTGCCACTGCCAGGTCCCAGGAAAAGGCGCAATATCAAACGCATTGACCCGCAAGGTTCTTCAGCCGGTTGCTATGTCAGAATCAATACCTCAAACTTGCGCGATCTTGACAACATCGGCATTACGTTTATCCTGAGCCCGGAATTAAATATGTACCATTGTACTTGTCATCCTTTATTCTAGTTTGAGATGAACGCCCAATATATATTCGTTTTACTCCGCCAACGGTTTAGTATCCCCGCTATTACTCTCCTTTAGTCGATGTTTTAGTTCAGGAAAACCCTGAGTGATAGCCTCATCGAGAAACTTGCGGTATGACTGCAAATTCACGAATTTGTGATTAGATCTCAAAAGACTGGCTCATCTCACATGCACCGCAGCAATTTTCCCATTCATGAATTGGTTTTCTGTCGCTGCTCGTTCAAGCCGTTCCCTCGTCAACTGCATGGGATTTCGCGCACTGTCAATATCAGCTAGGACCTGCGATGGAATCATCGTCGTGATGTGCTGTGCCATGTCGTCAATGGTCGCGAGATGCCCCACGACATCATTTCTGATGACAGATTAGATTCGAGGGATGCAATACAGGATTCAAGCTCACACTCGTAAGCCAACAGGTTTTCCTCCTCCAGGCTTGTCTCTTTCTTTGGTAGAATCGGACACAATGGTGGTCCCAAGATTATATAGCGCATTTGCCAGTCCCATTAGCTCGAGTTCAAGGTCACCTTGCGAACCTTCAGGAGGAGGGGACTGCGACAGGCGAGGGGAATCAGGCGCTGGCGGAGGTGCGTTCTGTTGGGGTTGATGAGGCGGCCCCATTTGCGACGAGGTTCTGCATGGGCAGATTACTTCAAGGAAGTTATTTGGAGTTATTTGTGCAACATTCTGCTGTTGACACTTCCCCGCCTCTTTGACAGAGTTGTCCTCTCGTGTATATTTCACAACGTTCCGAGCTGGGGATTAGTATGTTTGGAAATGGTTCGTCCCAACTTGTAGCGCGAAACCTTCTTTCGTCCGGCGAGGCCGTTGGCTCAGACTCAGCTGATCACAAGAAAATGACTATGCGAACTCGCTTTGCTGTTCGCGATAAATCTCCACATAGGTTCCAGATTGTTCCTCTCCGTGAAGTTAACAAGCTTGTCTGTCAGGGAGAAACGTCCACTGGACTGGATGTTCCTTCTACGCGAAGCAATTATCTCTCTGTGCCTCCTACGAAGCTTGGATCGTATTCTCAGAAAAGGGTTCAGTCTTTTTCATCTTCAGGCAAAGAGAATTCCAAATTCCAGAACATGGACACCCGTGATAGTGAATCCGTAGCTGTATCACAGGGGCCACTTTCTAATGGGCTGAAATTCTACTCTGCCGACTATCCCGCCAGAAGGGGAGTACTCTTAGACGTGGATTTCAATCGCATTGGAGGTCCTGTTTTGGCCCTACCCAAAAACTATGCCGATATGTACAGTCTGCCTGCCAATACATCGTACCTGCCAGCCCATACGGAACCACCCACCACCATTGCTGCATATCGTGCCTCCCATCAAGATAGCAAACACCAGACCTTGACCACCCAGGGCGGCATCCATGTCTCTGAAATCGCCCAGAGTTGTGAAGATTCCGCGCTGTTGATTTCCCGGAGAAGAACGGCACTCACAGTAACTGCTGCGGGAAGTGATACTCCAGGGGTCATGCCTGACGACCTGGAAATGGAGATCAAACTCAAAAGGCGGCATGCAATTTACCGTGAATCCTCACATGCACCTCGTCTTGGCCGACCTAGGAGCTCGCAAAGCAATGGTGGCGGTACCTCAGAGAGCGAGAATGACTGCTCTTCCACTTCTTGCTCCGAATCTCGTTCTTCCGTTAGCTGGCTCTCTGGGACACGAGGCTTCTCGAGCAATGGAACTAATTTGAATTTACTGCGCAATCTTGATGATGAAGAGGCGACGCCTCGGAAGCTTCTCCAGGCTCCTGTTGTATCAGGAAAAAGTCGATCTGCGGCTAGTTCTGAAAGGAGCTCATACCGCTGGGCTCGTTCTGTGCGACCTTTGAAGTTGTTGAAGAAGAGCAGGTCTAGACCAGCAACTTCTAGTATTTCGGGGGAAATCGTTTACCCAAGGATTATTCAAGACCTTTTCCAGGATATCGACGATGTTTTGTACCAGTGGGGTAAAATTTGAACTACATCTTACCAATGCTTGATCATGGAGATAGATCAGATATTCCCACTGATGCAGCCATTGCATAAGTCGGCAATCATACCGTTCCCTACCGTTCCCAACTACTATCTAGTGGGTCTATTCGCATAAATATTAAGTTACAAAAACACATCCGCAGTTGTCCAAAATTATGTGAAGGAAAGGAATTCTGCCTCTACTCGATAGAAATAGTTAGGCTCGAAATCGAACAAACTTCCATTCTCTATCCAAACTCAAATAGCGTTCCTTGCTGCTGAAACCAGCAGTGATTGTGATCTGCACGCACTCATGAGTGTGTCTGTTAATGTCCTCGTATTACATAATGCGAGATTAGGCCGAGGTCCGATTGAGCGAGAAAGCCGACGTAACTCGGCCGACTGAAAATGACCAGTAGTAATCGAAGGGTTTATAATCCCTCGATTCTCCTAGAAGAGATCTTTCAACCTTGACAGAATCATCTAATAATGACAGTATCTGGACCCCGTACTCTGTACGACAAAATCTGGGATGATCATGTTGTGTGAGTATGTCACCCGGATAAGTTAACAACGTTACTTGATCTTCTTCCTTTCCGAATTAGCGATGTTAATAAGGACGGTTTGGCGCTCATCTATATCGACAGGTACGTATATTCGCGACTTTGGCCTTTGTTTGAAGCATACGCGTCTATTTCCAGGCATCTCGTCCATGAAGTGACTAGCCCGCAGGCGTTTGAAGGACTGTAAGTCAACTTCATCAATGTCGTTTACTGTTCAATTAGTTATGATTCCCGACCAGCCGTAATGCAGGCCGTTCTGTTCGCAGAAGAGATTGTACCCTCGCCACAGTGGACCACAATATTCCGTGTGTTTTGTGTGTGTGCTCTGGAGTTTGAGCTTTGGCTGATTTCGACCAAGGACTGTCTCGCGGAAGAATTTCACTTCCGTAAATTCATTTATCTCTGAACCCGACTCTCGTGCTCAATGCGTTACTCTGGAAAACAATGTTAAAGAATTCGGTTTGACGTATTTTGGCATGAAGGACCGCCGTCAAGGTGTGCCTATCCTTGTCTCTGTACTTCTTTCCAAGGATTTCACACCATACCAGGCATTGTCCACGTTATTGGCCCCGAGCAAGGATTCACACTACCTGGTATTACTTGTGTCTGCGGCGACTCACATACGTCAAGTGAGTTTATTATCCTTCGAGGCACTTGTCTCTAACTACTTCTAGCACATGGTGCTTTTGGTTCGTTGGCATTTGGCATTGGAACCTCTGAGGTTGAGCATGTCCTCGCAACGCAAGCCCTGTTACAGAAGAAAAGCAAGAATATGCGCATCACTGTGGATGGCGACCTGCACGAGGGTGTCACCTCAAAGGATGTCATTCTTTATATCATCGGAGTGATTGGCACAGCAGGAGGAACCGGTAGTGTGATTGAGTACGCCGGATCAGTCTTCCGAGGCTTCAGTATGGAGGCCCGCATGAGCGTCTGTAATATGAGCATTGAGGCTGGTGCTCGTGCTGGGATGGTTGCGCCCGATGAGATCACGTTCAACTACTTACGTGGGCGGCCTTTAGCTCCTAAAGGAGAGGAATGGGATCGTGCTGTGGCCTATTGGAAAACATTGAAATCTGACGAGGGTGCCAAGTTCGACATAGAACTAAACATCTCCGCTTCTGACATCGTACCAACGGTTACATGGGGCACTTCTCCTCAAGACGTCGTTCCGATCACTGGGAGAGTTCCTGATCCAAGTACTATGTCTGATTCTGTGAAGCGATCTTCCGTTGAACGATCCCTGGCTTATATGGGCCTTGAGCCCAATACCGCCATGGAAGACATTTCAATCGATAAAGTCTTCATTGGGTCATGTACAAACAGTCGGATAGAGGACCTTCGATCAGCAGTCAAGGTGATTCTCGCTGCCGGACCTGATGCAAAGGTGCCTTCCAACGTCCATGCGATGGTCGTTCCGGGTTCGGGTGTCATTAAACAACACGCAGAAGCCGAAGGATTGGATGTTATTTTTAAGAGGGGTGGCTTTGATTGGCGCGAAGCAGGCTGCTCCATGTGTCTTGGAATGAACCCGGACCAACTAGCACCCAAGGAACGCTGTGCCAGCACAAGTAATCGCAATTTCGAAGGTCGTCAAGGAGCTGGTGGTCGAACACATTTGGTTAGCCCTGCAATGGCTGCAGCGGCCGCCATAACTGGCAAGCTGATCGATGTCCGGAAGTTCTTGGGCTCAGTTGCAGAATCATACGTTGCTGCTGTGCCACTGAAGAAGGTTAGCGCTTTCGACTTTATGGACCTGGCCACTCCCTCTCCTGATGCTGCCCCATCCGGTCGCACATCCGATTCGTCGTCATTGCCCCCAACTTCGTCACCGTCTGCGGTCGAAAAATTCGTCATTCTAAAGGGTATCGCTGCTCCTCTATACATCGAGAACGTTGACACCGATATGATCATTCCAAAGCAATTTTTGAAGACGTTGAAACGAACTGGTTTGGCTGACGCGTTGTTTTTCAGTCTAAGGAAGGATCCTGTTTCCAACGCAAACACCAATTTTGTCCTCAATCGTGAGCCGTACACTAAAGCTAAGATTTTGGTGTGCACTGGAAGGAACTTTGGTTGCGGAAGTTCACGTGAACACGCGCCTTGGAGCTTGTGGGTGTACTCTTATTGTCTCATGGAATTCGCTAATGCACCTCTTCAGAAAAGATTTCGGGATTCTTTGCATTATTGCACCCAGCTTTGCTGACATATTCCGGAATAACTCGATGCAGAATGGAATGCTCCCAGTTGCTATTCCACAAGAGCAATGCATTGAACTTGCGAAAGACGCTGCAGCTGGTTTAGAACTCGAAGTGGACCTGGAGAAGGAGGAAATTAGGCGTTCAAATGGCCAACCTCCCTTTCCCTTCTCCACTGATCCCTTCAGAAGGCATTGCTTATTAAATGGCCTTGACGATATTGCCTTGACCCTGCAAAGAAGCTCTTCCATTGATGTTTTCGAAAAGAGGAGAACAGAGCTTTGGCCGTGGTTGGATGGGCTTGGATATAATGGTAAAATTTATGTCAGACCTACTCGAACGGTCAAAAGGTCAGATTGGTGAAGGCATGCAACTCTCATGCTGCTTGTCTCGAGTTTGATTTTCATGTGTACTTGATATAATGGAGTTGCGGTTACGAGCTATTGGCGTATGTTATGGCATAGACAAATTGGGTAATTAGGTTTTAAGAAAAAGCACCGTTTTTGCTTCGTGCCTTGCAAGTTGCTTAGGGCCTTCCAACATGACCGCCCCTCAAAAATCGTCGTCCAAATCAAATACTGGCCTCGCTTCTCAACCTTCAAAGACAAATTCTCCCTTGAAGACAGAGACAATACAAAGACCCACTTCCGCACCAGCACCCACAACGTCCAACATGCCGCAAAAAGCGAAAATGCAGCCCGCTCAGCAGAAGAAGGTTTTACGACGGTCTAGTAAACCATTTATTAATTGGTTTCAACGTAAACTTGCTGGTTCTGGTAAAGCAAAGCAGACGGAGAACCACCCTCTTGCCGCCGCACAATTTACGACAAGCCCTAACTCGACTTTGAGTCGACAGACGGGCAGAATTGTCTCGACTCCTCTGCCTGTTCCTGCACTGAAACAGCTCAATCAGCAAAGTAAACCCGATGGTGCTTCTTACACCAGGCGCAAGACCCGTTCAATATCTTTGAATGGAGACGACGAACCTCGCGGAACATGTCGTCAATCATATGGTCCGGAAGACGATATATCGGACCAATTTTCTTTGAACAGGGATTCAATCCGGTCCCCTGCAAGTGCATTAGAGGCAGATGACGACGCATCTGTTCGTCCTCTCCCTCCCAGTAGCCCTCCATCTCCCTCACCTTCACGCGACTCGTCATCGTACTTGTCCGATCCTAATACATTCCGCAGCATAGCCGCCAGCACCAAACCCACAACCTTGTTGAGCATAGATATGAATGGGGGCGGAATGGCTCACATTGCCCAGGCTCCTCCTTCACAGACAACTCAAATTCCCCGTTTGGCGTCACAAACTAGGCAATCCTCTTTTGTTACCGCAGGAGTACTCAATAGTGGCGCATCCGTTACCTTTTCTGCTCTCCCAAATCCTCAGTCGCCTTCACAATCATCTTCCGTTCGTAACCCTGGCGGTTTGAATCCAAACGGTGTTATGACGGAAGCAAACGGTGCTATGGCTACTGTGCAAGCACCGCTACATACGGCGCACCACCCTCGAAATAATCCAAGGCCCTCTTCGCCACCTCTTGACAATGCGTCGGTCCTGACTCTGGCTTCATCTGCCTTCGCTTCACCCAGTCGTCTTGGTATACTTAATTACCCACCCTCAGCAATGGTCGGGGACTCGATATCGCACTATGGAGGCAGTATCGCGTTTCCTGATGCTGAAAGTACAAGCAACTATCTACTGGGTGATGACGATAGGCTGGAAGAGCGCGACGTTGACGCAAGTGTACGTGCATTGAGACCAAGGAGTTCGCGAAGAGGAAGTTGGGAAAGTGAGGTTAGTAGATGGAGTGCTAGAGTCCAGGGTGCGGGTACACCTTCTCTTCTGCGAGATCGTGCTCTTTGGACATCAGGGAGCATTCGAACTGGGGGTCTCAGCACAGAGAATGGTGAGATTAACGATATCGCAGATGAGCGTACCCCAGAAACTGCGATGCGTGAAACTGAACCCGAGCAGGAAGGGGTTCCTGAATTTGTGATGGACGTCCAGTCGGCATCACCCACCAAGGAAACACCTGGGGAAGAACTTCCGGTTGATTTTACGCCTACTGCCACGTCTGGGAATACGACTTCCCATAATCTGGATGTTAGCCAAGTGCTCCGCCGTCCATCAGCAGACACAATCGGACAAATTACCAGCCTTTCGGACCATAATCCAGTTGCAATACCCCAAGACAACGAGGATATAGTTATCGCGTAGGCAAAAATATCTGCTGTCTGATCATTTTCTCAAGGATCGTTTCATTCTACAACTCCCTGCGCTGGGCGTTTTCAACCAACTTTTGCTATCATATGCCTACTGCGCTCTCAAGATCGTTCTTTCTACCATTATTATATAACTCAGCTCGAACATGATAAGTAACATCCAGACCTTTTAATGTTGATTTTCTCCATCTCACCTAGTAATTATTTCAGTTGTTTTGGAGACAACACCTATGTTAGATAAATAAAGATAGTTGATCATAGAAGCAACCTGCTCCATATTATTGAAACAATTACAACATCGTCACTGCCGGACTAGAAAATCGATAATGTATATCTTTGGAGGCAGTCAAGGCTATGTTGATGGTGTGCGAAAGTAGAACGAATAAGTAAATTGCCGCTCGGCTTGCCAGACAGAACTTGAATAAGACACTTAACCATCCATCGAGGATTGATTAATGTCCCTGTGTCGTTTGTAGTCTTCCTCTTTGCAAATGTCATCAACTCCCCGCGAGATTGGCACTCTCATTGTCGTGGTGCTCAGAGCTGTAAGTTCACCGCAACGCATGCCACACATCAACTAATATCGCAACAGAATCATCTTCCCAACAAACGTCACATAGGAAAACAGGATCCCTATTGCACTGTTACGCTCAACAGTGAAAAGAGGAGGACAAAAGCTATTAGAAAAGGGGGACAACATCCTGAATGGGATGAGGAGATACGATTTACGATCTTCGAGGATCTTGATGATGTTTTAGCTCGAACTGCACAAGGTGATGCTACTCCACCACCACCTCCACCGAAAGACGCCAAGAAAACAAAGCAGATAAAAGGGGGAAAGAGTATGAAACTGGCTTGTTACGCTGATGATCTTCGCGAACCCGAACTCATCGGAGAATGTGATGTGGACCTTTCTGAAGTTTTGACGAAAGGAGAGACCGACGGTGAGCCTCGATGCGTGAATACTGGCTATGTAGCTCATGATTTTAAAGATTGGTTCACTCTGATGAACAAAGACAAATTCGCTGGTAAAGTGTATCTTGAGTTGACATTCTGGTCCAACGTGTGTGAACCTATTCTTGTCTCCCCACATTCTTATAGAGCTTCCTCCTAGGAACCTGCTCCTGAAAAGAAATCCAAGCCGAAAGTTTCAAAGAACAACCAATATGCTGGCCCTGGTTCCTTTGTTCCATCCGATGTTCCCTCTGTTGCGTCTTCAACGCCTCATTCTCGCCAAGTTTCCGATGTTCTTCCGTCATCCATGAAGACTTCAAACCCTGCTGCCAATTTCTATGTTCCTCCATATGAGGGGCATCATCAGGTAGAAAGTTTGGCGCAGGGGTTTAGCGAATTCGGCTTGTCAGGGCGTAGAGATAGTTTTCCTGTCGGTACCCATTTTTTCCAGCTTGATTTTCACTTACAATCAGTAATAGCCTGTCCCTGGCAACTATCCACAGCCTCAACTCTATGGCATGGGGCATTCATCCGTGACGCCATACTCATCTCATAATTACAATCAGAGCATATCTGGTTCTACAGCTTACTCCTACGAGCGTCCCATGACCCCGAATGATCAATCCTCTATGCATTTTCCGCATAGCACTAGTAGCCCTGTCCAATATCCATCATACCAACAACCAACGTACGGCGCGGCACCTCCAGTAACATACCAACCGCCAACGCGTCGCCCTAGGCACAGTATTGCGACTTCATCTGGTTTCGCGCCTCTGCCAGAGCCATCAGGATTTCTTCCCTTACCATCGCATGCTTCTGAGCCGTCTGGTTTTCTTCCTCCTGTATCTCACACTCCTGTTCCAGCAGGATTCATTTCACAATTCCACCCTCCTCACAATGTCTATCCTTCCATGTCGCATACACCTGCCCCACCTGCCAATCCTTCGTATTTGCCGCAGTCGAATTCTCTTTCTTTTCAACCGCAATCATCGATGCCAACGCCATATAGCTACCCGTCGTTCAGCATCCCAACTTCAGCATCAGCACCACCACAGCAACCAATATCGACATCTTCACAGCCTCATTACCCCCCTCCAGCAAATTCTACCCCGCCACAGATTTTCCCGACGTCACCATCCCATGAGTCATCGGCGACTCCGCCATCTACTTTTTATTCAAATGGACTCTCATCTCGGCCTCTGCCTTTACAGCCTCAAGTTTTGTACACGCAAGCGTCTGTGCAGCAACCCCCGATCCTTCCTTCTCATTCGTTATCCGAACCACCACCACCACCACCTGTTGACCAGCATCGGACTAGCGTCATATATCCTAGTGCTGGGTATTCTGACATACCACCGCCGCCGCCTCTTCAATACAACACTAGCCTCAAAGGCGTAGCTTCAACTCCAGGCGGTTCACAACTCGTCCCGCCACCACCACCGCCCCCTTTGCCCAATGCAAATGGTCAATCCCGTGTAAGACGTACAAGTCTGCCTGCGCCCCCGATGAATTATCAACAGCCTGTGTATCAGCAACCGCCGCCGCCGCCGCCAGTTATGGAATATTTCAATTACAATAAAGTACCACCGCCACCACCTCTTCCCTCTCAGGGTACGATTGTTGGTGCGCAAAACACTACACTTGATAAAGGACTTCCGAAACCACCGGTTCCAGTGAACGAGCATGGGCAGTGGGCTCCGGCCCAGAATGTTTATGCCTTCCAAGGCTATTGACACATAATACCTTGTCTCATGCTTTTTGGTTCAAATATCAACCACTGGTTCCTTCATAGACCGTCTCTATTGCCACTAATACTCACACTAAAAATCGACGCAATTATTCTAGTGCTGTCCCGGGGTCTTTTGATTCCTTAATTGCTCCCTTCTGGCAGCTTTCCAGTTCGCAATTTCTGTTTCTGTGCCGATCAAACCTCTTCGTGCTAAGTCGAGCCGAGCTTCACGACGAAGAATATTCTCTTCTCTCCGACGTCTATTTTCATGTTCCATAAGTGCACTTTCTGCGCCAAAAACTAATCCAGTTATTGTGACTATTGACTGTTTGAGCGAGATATAGTCAGTTCAACCTAAACGCGCGCACATCCAGATATTATAAACCCTTTGAAAGCGAGGGTTTGTCGCCTAAATACGGGCCAGAGATGATGGGCAATGATGGCAAGACCTATACCAATGGATGTGCCTCTTATAGCCCCCTGGAGTTTGAATGTCATGGAATGAAAGAGGTCAGCGGAGTATTACAGACATGTATAGCCGCTTCAGACTGGATCCTGTATGCCTCTTCTACCTCTTTACGTAGCTGGGCCCGCGACATCACGAGAGGATAGGTTGTTTGGCTGTGTTATCTACGGGTTTTCAAATGTATCGTAAGTTAACGTGCTGCAATTATTGAGTTTTTCTCTGCTTAGCTTCAGTGTCTGGATTTCCATGTTTGAAGATAATGACTCGGATTTGCCTAGGAAAAAGTATCTATACTCCCCTGAAAACCTAGGAGATCAAACTCCTACTTTGATACCTCTCTTTGAGCCTGAGAATGGCGAACAGTACATTGGGGTTCTACCCCCCCGGCACAGGAGACCGAGATGTCAACAAGCAGATACCACGGCTGGAACACAGATCACAGGAGATACCGTTTCTTTTCCTATTCCATCGCATTCGGTGTCAGAACAAGATGTTCAGGACACAATCACGAGAATGGGCTTCAAAGAACATGTGTTCGTATGCGAAATTATGACGTATAGTCCAGTTTTACGATATTTCCCCACTCAGGATCACGAATATATCATTGCAGAGGGAGAATCGCCTTGCTTCTGTTCAGTTTTCGCAAACACATCTTGCGAATACAGCGTTTTCACTTTTTCGTCAGAATTGCACGTCAGGAATTTGGATCTCACCCAATAGACCTACAGTGGCTCACACTTCTGAACAATGGGGACTCAATTTGGATAGGAAAGAGATAGATGTATCTGACGAACCAGATGCAGGAAAGCACGAAGCACCATCCGTCGACCATTGTGATATATACAAGGGATTGGACAAAGCAATTTACGAAGAAGATGACTCCGACCTATCTTCTCCTGAAAGAAGTCCGTCTAATTCGCCTATACCCCTTACCGATGTTTCGGAGCAGACTGCTTCCCATGTTCCCAGCAACATTGAACTAAGTTATCTGGAGTTCCCGGAAGAATTACCCCATTGTAGCAATCCGTCTGGCCAAATAGGAAGAGTACGAAATCGCACAAAGCCGTCGTCTTTTCAACAATCGCCTCATCGGATCCCCGTCCGCCGGGTTGCACCACCAGGCATCCATGTTGTTGACGTTCCAAAATCGGCATATAATCGGGCAAGAAGGGTCCTCGTTCCAAATCCCGATAAGCTGCCCCTCGTGACAGTCTCTATGAGGGCAGATTTACAATTTTTTCATCGGACAAAAAGGTATCTGTTCCAAACGCAGTGCACCACACATTGCTTTTCTTCTTCTGAGTCCCCTTCACCAGTTACCGACTTTCAAAGTATTCGCGACCCAACAATGATGTCTACAAACATGTGGTTGACGCCGCAATAATTGCTGAAACCATCATCGTAGCCTATGGTGATGGACCCGTCCAAATATCGGTGCTTCGTCTTTCTGAGGTAACGATTTGGTAGTCATTCCTATCAAAATCCTGAGCAATATTGTAGGACCAGCCACCATCTTTCACGGACCTTTCTGGAATAACTCCTCATCAAAGGACCGACTTCGCACCCAATAAGCCGGGAAACAGCGCTGTAAGCTGCCTTACAACACACTCCTCTATCCAACAAACAATACAGTTCTTCACTGGAGGGTATGACAAGACGCTCCGACTTTGGTCTGTGGATGCTAGAGACCCAGCCTCTGCAGCGAGCAGAGAAGTTACAAAATTAAGTACCATACCAGAAGCACTTGCCTCTCGCCGGCGTCGAAGAAGTCTATTAGCGGCAACATCCAGGAAGCTCATGGAAATCGACATTGACCATCTATCAAGAAAACCTACATCTATCCAGACATCGAATGTGATTCACCAAATTCATGTCCATAATGAAGCGCCAAACATCACCATTTTGGAGGCGAGTCGTTTTCCCCCCCTGTTAGACGCACCCTCGTTTTTTGTCTAATGAATATCGGCTATAGGTGGACAATCTTGATTCTCAGATCCACATATATGATGATAGAAAGGGTGGATTTGACAGAACCTCAGACTGTTACTTTGGTGGAAGATATGGAGCACCAACAAAGTCTTCGAAAGGGGACACTCATCTAAGCCTTTTTGCCAAAGGGTACGAAGATGGAACCGTCTGTGTCTGGGACTATCGCAATGGAAAGGTGTCACGTTGTCTTTTTTTTCGTTCTATCAACTTATTTTCTTCCAATAGCGACCCTTCATCAGCAAGAAACATCATGGAATTGGGTCGGTCATTCATACGACTTTCATGACTATGGATTTTCTTGTTTGCTACGGCAAGAGAGGGCTTACCTTTTTGGATATCTCGACGGATTACGACTGATGCAATAAATCAATTCATTTGTGTACTCTGCTCAAAAGATAATAATGGTCGGTGTAACGTCATCCTTGGAAATGTAGGCCGTTGAATCAGCTTTTCACTTCTGCTCTAAATTACCAAGTTCTACCGCGAATGCAACGGCTAGCTTGGAAAACTCTAACATGTGTTTAAAACTGAACTCGTCAGAAATATCAATGCGACTGAGGAAGGTAAATCAGGCAAACAAATGGGAAAGTGTGGAGTTAAACCCACTCATTTGCCGAATGAATGTGCCTGTTGGAATTCTCAAATGCACTTTCTGTAATCGGAAAATCAGTAAAATGAAATGCCTCATGGAGAATTAATCTAACCGATAGTGAACGAGGAGGGGTATCCTGCCTTCCTCCACGAGGCGCTGCAATAAGTTAATTCAGCATGTAATCGGCTGGAACTACAAAAAAAAATCTCTCAACTGATCGCTGCATGCATATCCGCATCGAGTCTGCCAAAATGAATGATTGAGTTGATGCGATCATTATTTCATGAATGGATCTTACCTCTACATATGGAATGTTTAAGTACAAGTCTACCAAAGCTTTATTGAAGTTGGTGAGACTACGAAATCTCTGTGAGACAATTGAATAAGAAGTGCTTAAATACTCACTCGTCATCCGTATAGTCAGTGATAATTCCGACTTCTTCACGAGATCCTTTCTGCCGTTGAGGTCAGCTTCGCCTTAAGCAGATATAACATGTCAAATGACCTTGACCCATGCCGTCATGTCAAACTGAGACGTTGTCAACACTTAAATTAATTGCCGAGAGAACAAATATCCAAACCTGGATCATGGCAATAACATTGACAGGCTGGCGTTGGTAATCACGAGCAACGGCCTGTGATCCCAGAAGGCCACCTTCCTATGGTGGTCGCCCTTAGTAAGCCATCACAAAAGAAACAAGGCACGAACCTCCGCAGAATACCAATGAAACTCGATAGTGCGAACGGGGTGGAAATCAGCAGCCAGGAGGGCACGATAAGACTCCAAAATAGTAACGCTTCCCGATCCGTCATCTAATGAAGTAACATCAGAATTCACGGACTCGACCAAAAAGACAGGACATCCACCATCAGCACCTGTGAATTGAGTTAAATTAATGTTCAATTTTATGAGACGGATGGGGAAATCGTACCAGGAGCCGGCAGGAATGGCCACATGTTGGTGCTATTGGAAAGAATTACGAGTGTGAAAACTATGCATTACGATGCATTACGGCTATGTCTCCTCTTACCTGTCTTGATGAGCGCCAATAACGACAACACCGTTGTCATGTTTGGATGACCCTTGAATCCGAACGATCTGTCAAGGGATAAGTGTTGTGAAAAGGTATCGAGACTGCTCATACAATTGAATTCTGACCCCAAGAATGAGGGAACTCTTTTGTAGTAATTTGTTGCCGAAGAGACTTTGACGCATAATGCGAAGTAATCTTAGACGAGTGAATCAGGTGATTTTTTGAAAGACTGGGATTTGGTGGCAGACCTCGTTGATCCGTGAAAATAGCCATAGTTGACTCTGTCTCCCAGTCTAATGCTTTGATCAGCAGGTATTTAGTAGGCAATCACGTTCTGCTTTACCTCGCTGCGATAGACTGGTGCAGTATTTGTGAAAGAGTTCGCTTAAATCAAATTAACACTGACACCTGGTTCGGAAGCTGCTGAACTTCTCGAGGTTCTCCTTCGGTCCTTTGACAGACAAAGTCTTCAGGATTGGTCGGATGATCTCAGTTGCATTTGGTTTTGGGTAAACAACTTAATTTTAGGTCAACAAAGAAAAGAGAAACATAGGAATAAACATACCTTTCTTCAGACCAAGATGTGCGGACGAGCCGAGCTGTTGGGTTTCGGTGCTGTTGTGATGTCAGCCTATGCAAGGCTCGGGTAGGCCCAAAAAACTCACATATCAAAGAATTTCAATCCATCGGCCTTAGCTTGTATCTAATTCAATCGACAACTAAGACAGTTAATTTAAAATGAGATTATCTGAGCAACCTTCTGCAACTCTGTCATCCATATCGGTTCCTGCCCTTCGAATTCAACAAGCCGACGAGCGCTTAGGTCAAGATTAAAGCCGGGGATAGTACTTTGTTCCCCCATAAGGACCTGTCCCTTGTAGGCTGAATTGTAACCAAGCGAAGTGGCCAAAGCAAGGGAAACGAGTGCAGACAAGAAGACGAAAGACTTCATCGTAGAAGGGAATTAGAGAATGCCAGGTCAAGTCCGCAACTCATCCCGGTTTGGTTGATAGCGTGGGAGGTAGTCACATGCGAACAAAAGCTCAGTGCTCATTCTTTGGTCGTTACAGCAGCCTAGGATGTCTAAGGCAGCGGCCTCAAAGGCAAGGGCTCAAGTCGTGGTATTTAATTTTATTGTTTTACGTTATTCACGTTATCTGAATTCACCATTCTTCTTCAGCGTTTACTTATTCCCGCTGGTAAAGCAGCACCAACCCCTCCTGTAGGTCCAGCTCTTGGAGCAAAGGGTGTGAAGTCAATGGACTTCTGCAAAGAATTCAATGCAAGGACGGCTCATATTGAACTAGGAGTGCCCATTCCTACTCTTATTACTGTCCAGCCAGATCGTTCTTTCACTTTTGTCACTAAAACGCCTCCAGCTACGTATTTTCTCAAAAAAGCTGCTGGAATTGAAAAAGGAGCCGGACGTCCGGGACATGAAATTACTGGGACCATCACCCTCAAGCACGTGTATGAGATTGCGAGAATTAAGGCCATAGATGAGCACATGAAGATATTACCTCTGGAGTCAGTTGCTAGAATGATTGTGGGGAGCGCAAGAAGTTTAGGTATCCAAGTCGTCCCATGATCAACCTATATGCAGTGCGTGTGCGCAGTAAATTTTATTCAGTGCCTTCCTAACGCGTTCGCAGATTACTAGGGTTTCTGCACTACCTTGTATATTCTGTTAATAAACACGGTTTTGATCACCTATGTCCGTCGAATCGGAAACACATATCTTCAGCACAAAAAGGAATGGCGCCGGAAAAATCCGTTATTGCCGCAATTCGAGCAATGATTTGAAGACGAAGGTACTGCTGTTCTTATCTCTCGACGTGGAGACGTACACCACGCAGAGCATATATTTGCGCATCAGATATGCAGCATAGTGACTGCTTTGCAATTTATGACAATCATGTGCACCTTCTTCAGTGCCCTTATCTCGTACCTTTCGATGGAAAACGGATTATTTTAACAGCAGCGTGTTGGCATGAACCCCGGATCCGTACTCCGGGAATACACGTTCACATCTCTTCACCTTAGATGGCCTCCTTTATTTGTCCTCCTTGATCCAGATCGCCTCGTGCACTATATCATCAAAACTCATCACAAGTTTGCCAGCTTCCCGACATCTTGGATGTGAAAAAACCAAAATTTGTCCGATTCCGACATGCGTTTTGAAGCGAACATACGTCTATCGATAGAGTGTATAAGATGCTAGGTCAGCCAATTGGATAGAAGTTGAACTCTGTCTTGACTCGTGTTTTTCGATCACTCAGATCCCCTCGAGCCGGAACGTCGCTCCACTGAACCAAGGGTGGGTTATTCTTCGATCCTCACTTCGACACGTTGAAAACAGAATTCAATTTATGATTTTTCTAGCCCAGATGACCACGTTGCAGATCGCTTTCATGGATCATCTGGCCGAAGAAAAATGGGCTGATTGCAGCGACTGCACTCACTCTCGTCTATAAAAGCAAGCGAAGGTAGCAATATGTTTTATTCCTAGTTCCCCCTTCCCTCAGAAAGTTGAACTGTTGTTAAAGCACTACCTATGGCAACTATTCCTCCCTACCCTGCTGCTACCGACGACATCCTATCATGGACGAACCAGGATACTCGAGAAAGTGTGCTCTTCAATTCGTGGGGCGTCCTTTACCGATTCCAGGTTCGAATTATTTGCCCCTCGAACCCACACATTTATTTACGATTTTCCGCAGACAAGTGTGGGGCAAAATGGCTTGTCCGTGACAACTATGTGGCGAGTCCTTCGACCCAACAGGGAAGATCGTATTGCAAGACTGGAATGGTCTTCGAACGGCGGGCTTGGCCGCCTTATCATGGGCAAGGTTTACTGACTTTTTGACCCATCTTAGATCAGACTAGCTGATTTTCGCGTCTCTATTAGACCAATTTACGCATGACAGACCTTGCCCGACCGGACCCTCAAATTTATGTACGTCCTCGTTTTCATTCCATACACACACGCATTATCGGATTTAATTAACAATAAACCCAGGGTGCACGCAGTTTCACAGGACCCGATGGTCTTCACTACCGATGGCGTCCGTCCAGCAATGGTACTGACATCGTTGTAAGCGTTCCCACCTAGACCTCACGTTCAAAGAGTCCCAACTTTTTTGGCTAGCTCGAAGACACCACGGGAGAAGTCATCGCGTTTTTCCGTCCAACGCGGCAAACGCGCTACCAGATTGGTGACGTCTATGGCGAACTCCATTTCTTCAGGAACGCCGGTATGGGCACGGTGGTGGGTTCATTTTGTTTCGAGATGTCGACCTTTCTGAGTTTGACTTGTCCCAGATGCATCCACCAATGCAAGACATGGTGACCCTGACTGCTATGTTGTATCGGTTCTGTGCAACCTGGAATGTGTAGGATATAGATAGTCATTTCCTCTTTTCAGGCAATCTGTCGTCATTTTTCTTTGTACAATACAATAGCGCTCCTCGGAATGTCATTTTCACCACAATTTTGGGTTCCCGTGAAGCTTTCAGTGGCCAGTCCGTCCAGAAAGAGAAATCAATTGCGAGATCTGATACACGTTGTTAACTAAAACAAAACGGACCACAATATATTATATGATACAGAACTTTAATGCCTGCACGTGTGTCTAGACCATAGTGGATGAGTAAAACTCTCAAAATTCGAAATACAACTCCAACACGATGCAGACAATTTACATTTTATCGGGAACCAGAGGAACGTACATTGTTGGTCAGCGGACTGTTGAAACACGAAAAACGACGAATCACAATCTCGCCCTGACTTGATCTTCAGCTAGATCTTCTGTAGAAATGCCATCCACAATTTCGTCCACGGTACGAATGACCCATTCGGTTCCTTCATCGCTTGACAGCCACCTGTCTTCAGCGCTTTGGTTCTTGGCTTCTCGAGCCTTGAGCAGGCCGAAGGTATGACTGACAAGCTGAGGACCCACACCACCTTCTGCACGGAGAGAAGCTATGCCGACAACGGATCCCAATGCACGACTTAGGTTCCCTTGATCTGGGTCCCCCAAACTGCTCGTGTCGCCAAAGGATTTGGTCTCGCCCGGCAGAGGGGAAAGCACGGTACCATAGCACTGGATGATAAACTCTGGAAACAGATCAGACCATGTGTTAGATAAGATATTGCACCGAGATCACCCCACTCCCAAACATTGCAAGGAAAAATGTAAATAGATAATCTGTTTTGAGAATTGACGAATAGGTCGACTCCTATCTCGAGCAGGGCGATCAAGAGCGGAACGTGTTCAGGGACATGCTTACCGATAAAATCTGGATGGTAAGACTCTAGTTTATCATATAATTTATCTGCAAAAGGCGCATATATGCCGTCCCAGAGTGCCTTTCCCCTCCTCACTATCGGTTCGATGTTTCCTGACTGAACAGACCTGTCAAGATGATAACCACTTGTTTGTGAATATAGAGCGTGTACATCCGAATGTCAAGGGGAAGTAGAAAAAGGAAAAGGTATCTGTGAAGCCGGTTACTTGCAAGTTGGACGGAGTAAATGGTGCCGTAAGATGAACGGAGTAACTATTTATGAATTGGGGCCTGTAACTCACCTTCTTGACTGATTCCTCAAGGCTTTCTTCACATCTTCATCGAGAGCTTCGTGGAGTGCAGCGAGGGAGAGGATGACCTAAATGGGGAGAATGAGTTGATATCCTTGGATTTTTTTTTTCAAACCACCGACCAAGAACCCTTTGAAAACGCGTCGATGAGCTGAGGGGAAAGACTCATTCGACGCGTTTTCGTGAGACAAGATCGACATTTCATGACTCACCCGCGGCACCCCAGTGAAGATAACGCTTTTCAATGCAGACTCGCGCATTATCGCCGCCTTGTTTACGGCCGTCGGAACATCCAACAACACCTGCTTGTTGTCGCCTTTCAAAGTGCTAGACCCAGCCACGAAGCGATACAAGTGACCCACTGCGGACGGACGATTAGCCGTTAATAAAGTGCAGGTCTAAAAATTAATTCAGTTAGCCCATTCCACACGCCTTTAGCCCGTCTGCTTGTCAATTCAAACTCTACGAGATCAAAAAAACTCACCGCTGTCACGAGCCAACCAGTTTCTGCCTTTTTCGCTTGTGCATTGCGGAAGGTTTTCGTAAAAACGTTTTGCAGCCGATAGAGTGGAGGACTTGGCAACGCCTTTGGATTGCGCAGACTCAAGAGGTGCTTCAAGGCTGCCGTTAACTCTACGTTAGACATTTGTTCAAATGACTTGAGGAACGGAGGCAAAGTTTTCACAGAACCCTATTTAGGTAATGCAACCAACCGTATCACATATTCTCGATGATCAATGGCGATAGCACATTACTCCGACAATGAAAATGGGTCAAAGTGATATTGAATTTAATATCTGTGCGCAGCACTCTAGAAAAGTCATAAAGATACCGGTATCCATTAAATAAATTCAAAGAGTAAAACAACAGCTTAAAGCACAAAGCTCAGCGACCAGCCAACTGAGGCAGAAAATGAAATCAAGTGTATAGGGTGAATGCGGGTATCAATCAGAATTCAATGCGTAGAATGTATGCTAAAAGTCAAGGCAATCAATTGAAATATGTCGAGCCAAGGGCGGTTGGGCGACCATCACCCCCGAGAAGCTGATTCACTGGGCTGACGTTGCCCATGTCGAATTGCATGCCTGAACAATGGAGATGAGACCAGCAAAACTTTGAATTATGGTATATGAAACGCTTACCGAAGGGGAAGTAGCGTTCAACATAAGAGGCACCTTCCATGAAGTTCTTGACAGTGCCTGCAAATTGGAAAGTTTGGTCCTGACTACATTGGGCACCACCAACGAAACTCTACCAGAGAGTGAGAAATTACCAACAAGTGGAGAACAAACAACCAACCTGGCAAGCAAACTCAGTGACCCAAAGGGGGAGTCCGAATGCGTCATGCCACCCTTGAAGATAGGTAATGAATTCATCAGCATTGGTACCGTACCAATGAACGGCAATCTTGTCAACCTGGGAAAGATAAAATAAAATTAGACTCAAAACGGTGACAGTAATTTTATCTAACTGACACAGTTGCCGCCGCAAGCATTAAGGAAAGTGCGCATCCAATCCTTACTGTTAGGCGCTGAAGTGAGAGCAGGGGAAATAAGGGTGTAACCTTGATCCCTCAAGGGACGCATGAGCTCGTTCCACAGAGTTGCAGCATATGTAGGATCCATGGATGCTTGTTCACCGTGATCGGGTCTAAACAAAGGGATGTGAAAGGGGAAGTCAGAAAGAAACTATATGACATACTCGTTGAAACCAAGAGCAAAACGAGCATAACCAGGTTTGACAAGTTGTTTCCAAGTCTCAATATCCTTAGTACTCCACAACATAGGAACAGACTCGTATCCTGCTTGGTCAGCACCGTTGACCTTATACGGACTCCAGTTGTAAATGCTACAGCAAAAAGGTTGAATGAGAGCGATTCAATTTAGTAAACAAAACAAGTACGTTGAGACATGGGAAGTCTTGAAGTTCGCAAGGATATCCGGTCTATCGCCAGCAGCCCAAGCTAAACCAGCTTTAGCTCCAGACGACGGAGTAGTGGGGGTATTTTGCTGAGGGGTTGGTGAAGGAGATGGCGCCGGGTTGTTAGGTGTTGGACTGTTTGCAGCTGGGGTATCCGCAGCTGCAGGAACGGAGGAAGAAGACGGGCGAGGTTTGCAACGTCTTTCGTTGCCGCGTTTTTTAGCAATGAGAGCATGGCCAGCGTTATGGCGAGCGTGGATGTTGTTGGAAAGATCAAGAGAGAGGGCATTGACTTGGGAGCCTCCGAAAGAGCAAACCAAAAGAGCGAGAGCAGATAGCCCGAGGATGTTCCAAGATTTAACGGCCATTGTTCCAATCGTTGCCGTCAATGATAAAGGAGTGAAAATTTACAAAAGAGCGCAAAACGGACGCGAGAAAGCTGTTGGGAGGGGACGAAAGGTGGATCCATTTTCAGCCATTTAAACACCCACGGTGACTTCCGACATCAACTGCGCACGGGCCCACGCCACCCTTGGCTCCGACGATTATGCTTGGCAAAGTTATGTAACAAGTATATTCTGAAGCTCTAGAAAAGTGCTGGAGGATACGATATTGTATTCTCTTGCCTACATTTACTTGTCCAATACCACAGTACTGCCAGAGTATTTGTGCTGCACTACATTGTGACTGTCATGGCGACTGTTGTCCAAAATCGTCAGTTTTGCATTGTTTGCCTCCCACGCACATAAAACCGCAAGTCCACAGCATTTTCCTCTTCTTTGACCTTTCAAGTTTGACACGTAAAAACCGGTTCACAAAGTTCATTCCTCGCGTTCATCCACCGAAAAAACTCACCAGTTCAGCATCATGTCCGACGCCCAAGCACCCGCCCCCGTGTCTGAAAACGGAGTGCCTCCGGTAGCATATGAAAAGGTTGAGGAAGCGCCTGGCTTCAAGGTATTTTTATTTAATCATGCTTCTTGCCTTTTCTTCTCACTCCTTTATACAGGTTTTTGCCGGCAATCTTTCTTATACCACTACCGATGAAGGGCTGAAGGCTTTCTTCGCTCCTGTGGCAAGTGACATGTACGTGGCACTTTTTTGATTCGTTTTTGTCACAGCCTCATTCTGCCCTTACAGTATTTCTGCTCAAGTCATCAAGCATGGACCTCGTTCAGCTGGATATGGATTCATTTCCTTCTCCAGCGCCGAGTCTGCAGAAAAAGTCGT
>Ga0307514_10002031_pt1 | contig 21924 bp, 19 predicted proteins | sample 16_EM_MG_FD_203088 | JGI IMG/M metagenome (GOLD analysis project Ga0307514, IMG submission 203088) | Populus trichocarpa ectomycorrhiza microbial communities from riparian zone in the Pacific Northwest, United States - 16_EM | ecosystem: Host-associated > Plants > Roots > Unclassified | place...
TTCTGATGTTGTTTGAACCTAGTCGTACGTTTTAGCTAGCTTGCATGTGCTGTTAATGGAATCCTATCTCTGTGACAATGTGTGTGCGTCTGTGAAATAATTCTACTGGACATAAGGATTGAAGTTCGGTTTTGGGAGAGAAACCCGTGGATCAGGCTTGGGATCTTGGTAAGGCCTTCTAGTTATATATATACATATAGCTAAAAGCATCAGCTTTTAAGATTACTGTGTCACAATTCATTATGGATTAATGTACCTCTGTATGTTTTGAAAATTTTCACTTTTATCCTTAAACTTTTATTTTATACGAATTGGCTTTTTAGAGCTCAAATTAGCTCCCAATTACATATTTTTTTAAGGAAAAAAGATTGAATTGAAAGCAAAGGGACTGAAGTGAAAATCTCGGGTAATATAGAAGGCAGGTTGAAAATTTTGTTGAAACATTTATTTTAATCCCCCATGTTTTTTAGGTATAAGGTTACCAGTCCCTTTAATTTTAAGACAATACATTTTGGTACCTAACTTTATTTACTTCTTTTTTCAGTCCTTTTTTGTTGGGAAGAGAGAGAGGGAATTGCTGGATTCCAACCTAGAGAGAGAAAGTGGTCGTCGAGGAAGATTATGACCACCAAAATAGTTGATTTTTGTGTTAAAAGGTTCCATATGATGATATGAGTTATGTAAGATGTTTTTTTTTTTTTACCTTGCAAACACCTAAAATAATAGATCTGAGTTCGGGAAGAATTTTTGTTCCAGGTGGATTTCAGGGTTTTGGGAGGTTTTTTGGCTTTTTGGTGGCTATAAATTGGTTTAACACGGTCTCTAAAGTGTTCTCTAGGTATTTTGGGCCAAAAGTGGGGTGAAAATGAGATTTCTGGGTGATAAAACAACGGACCTTATTTTTTCGGCTATCACAGCGATCGAATTTTGGGTTGGAGCAAGCGATGTATCGTCTGCTAATATAGGTGATGCGCCATATATTTTTTTGAAATATTTGGGGCAGACGACGCATCGTTGCGTCGTCTGCCCCATTAAACTTAAAAAAAGGCACGTGCTCGAGCCTGGCGTTGTAGGCCCGAGCGCGGGCCGCTGTTTCATTAGGCCAGGCTAGGCCCATAGCCTGACTTGGTTTTTTTTTTCTATTTTAAAAAAAATAATGCATTATTTGTGTATATTTTTCAAATAAATTTTTTGTTTATATTTTAATTAGATTGTGATTATTTTTAAATAATATTAAGTGTGTTTAGTTTTTAGAGAGGTGAGTATGATTCATCTGTGATTTTTTTTAATTTTAAATAGATTAATTTTTTTTAATATTGATTTTTTTATAAGATTTTTCATATGTACAGTCTTGCATTGTTATTTTTTTAATTTTATGTGTGTGTCGGTTTCTATTACAAATTTTATGTGTTTTTCTATTACAAATTTATTTTGATAGAGAAATTTATTATACATGATCAGGTAAATTACCCGTGTTGCAATGTGAGATATCTTGATTTTCATTTTTCGTTTGGTTTTATCAATTTCATTTTTATTTATTGTTGATGAATTATTTTTTCATTACTTTACACAATGGTTATTGAGTTGTTTAATTAGATGCATTCATAAGTTTTTCGATTTACATTTGCTATATATGTATATACATGCAGAATCTGGTGGAGGAAATTATTTGACTAATGCTTGCCTAAGAAAGTTTAAAGGCTTTAGGTGTTCTTAGGGTGCTTTATCTTGAGGGAAAAATTTACCTTTTAAGACGAGTATTTGAGGTATGTACCATACTCATTTTATAAACTAGGTCTAGACACGTAGATGGATACATAAAAGTTTTTAAAGACATTTAACTAAGTTATTCAGGTCCTTGCAGTAATAAGGAGTTGACAAGCATTTGTTACTCTTTACTTGCTAACAGTTGTTGGGACTTCACTTCTCACTCAAAATTTGGGCTTCCATACTTTTTTTTTGTTTATCATGCCACCTTTTGTTTTGAGTTGCTCAAAGAATGTCTTTGTTAGATTGATGTCCCTTTACATTTTACAATTTGATTCTTATATGAAATTCAAGATAATTTAAGCAAGTTTTTTGCTTATTACTTATTTGTAGCTTGAAAGTCAAATCATATACCTTTTTAATACTACCAGCTCTTGATTGCATGCTTAGATAATGTTTTTTTCTTTTCTTTCAATTGTCTTATAATTAAAAGCAGCATATATTTTCAGAAGTAACCCGCGATAATACGCGGGCAACCTATCTAGTTATAATTATTTGTGATGAAGTAGTTTGGGCTTGTGTCTCGTCTTTTGGTTTGGGTCACTTTTTTTACATCTTTAGGCTAACCTTGTTTAATTATATAAGCTTTTTTTTTTTTGGGTCGGATTAGCATGTGAGTTAGGTCTTTTATTTCTTGGCACGGTTGAGGCTTGAAAAGCTCTATGGTCATGTTTATCCTGGTAGAAATTTCACAAATATAAAATAATATATTTTTGGTCATCACACCAAACAAACACATCCTAACAAATTTTAATAGTTTTTCTTGCTATTTTTTTAAAAATATTTTGTCAAATAAATCCTAAATAATTTCCAAAAAAATTTAGAAAAGATTTAGGGATTTTTTTAAAATTATTTATGGGTTCCTCATATATTTTTCCAACTATTTCATTTAATATCGACATTGTAAACTTATACATAAAATACTGACTCGAAATTAAAATTACCTGCTTTTCTTCAATTTTTCAAAAAAATACAAAAATCCCTTATATAAGAAAAGTGCAAAATTTTGTTTTTAATCGTGTGCATATGACCAAATTCTAAAAAAAATAAAATTCATGCATACTTTGTAAAAAAAAAAATTGCATTTTATCATACTTCTAAAAATATAAAAAATCAGTTAATGAGTATCATAACTAGTTTATATCATCCATTAGGATTTGAAAAAAATCTCAAAAAACCCTAAAAATTATTTTGTTTAATTAATATTTCGGGTATGAATTTTACAACGTAATGCATACTCCTAATATTAAATTAAATGAATTGACAAAAATAAAATGTCAGGAATTAATTGTAGACTTTAATATTTGGAGGTATAAAATTATACTGTAAAGTATATCCTCAGGTATTAAAGATACAAAACTATAAATAAATACACTATTAAATTTTAAACTTTAGAATGATTAGGTTTTAACTTGATAAGATAAGGACCTCCTTACCGAGAAAGACTTTTTTTGAACTTTAAATGGACTAACAAATAAAAATAAAACTTAGCAAAAAATAAATAAATCAACAATGTAGTTTACCATAGGTAGGGTGTACTGGGAGTTGTGTGTCTTTTTCATGCACAATTAGTCCCTTTACCCAGACTCTCGCAAACCATTAGGTTTTCTAATAACCATAATACTAGGTGGTGAACTCCTAAACCTTTCAAATTATAATTTTATAATTGATCTCAACACATACAAAAATTCTCGATTCAGGAGGAAAACCAGCGGCTCGATATCGTGCATGCCATAACAATGTTTTTATAAAAAAAATTCCTTGAAAGGTTTGGTTATTTACTCTAGGTGTCTAAGGTAAATATACTCCATACGGGCCATTGCCTTAGACAACCTAGGGAGTATCATTTCTTGGTTTTCAAAAATGGGCCAAAGCCTAAAAGAAAATTTGTTTTGTTATTAATTTTAGTGTTTAAAGCATATGGACCCACAAGCCTCACAGCCCTCAGAACAGGAAACCGGTTATGGCTATTGCTTCTCAGGGTGTAACATGCAACAACAAAGGTAAGGAAGTGACAGGTACCATGGATGCTAGAGAGGGGAGAGCCTGTGATGAAATCCATAATAGTCAGCTCACCAGTAGTGGGGGAAGGATCTATGAAGGAACTCCTACCAGGCTGATCACCAGGACTGGGGGGAAGGTCTGTGAAGGAACTTATACTGGTATGCCTGTTAGGAATGGGGGGAAAGCCTGTGATGACATCTCTCAGGGAGTAGCCTCTCAAGTTGTGGCCACAAGGAGTGGTAGTAAGAAATCAGGTGGCAGTGGTAGGAGGCCTCCTACCTCTCCTACTATTTGATGATAGTTTACAGCTGGAACATCAGGGGACTTAATAATCCTTTGAAACAACATGAGGTTGTGAACCTCATGAAGAAGAATAAAATGGATGTTTCTGGTTTTCTTGAAACCAAAATGAACTCTTCGAAGGTTGCCTATATGCACAAGTTTAGGCTTAAACATTGGAAGTTCCTAACTAATGTTGGGGCTGGTAGCAATGCTAGAATTGTTGTCTTTTGGAATCCATCAATGGTAAAGGTTGAATTGCTTGACTGTTTAGCTCAAGGTCTTAATGTCACCATCAACAGCTTAGTACACCCGTTCAGTTTCACTGCCACTTTAGTTTATGGTTTTAATATTATTATTGCAAGAAGATCTTTATGGGAAGACTTACGGGGTTGGTGGCCAAACTATCCATGGCTGGTTGTAGGTGACAAACACAATGGTGAGCCTGTTTCTAATTATGAGGTCTTGGATTTTAGAAGTTGTTGTGCGGACCTTGGGCTAAATGATCTTAATTACATGGGTTGTCATTTCACCTGGACTAATGGGAGCATCTAGAGCAAAATTGACAGAGTATTAGTTAACTCCTCTTGGTTTTCTCTTCAAAAAGCAACTCATGTTCATTTTGACAACCCTGGAGCATTCTCGAATCATTCACCAGCAGTTGTCAGGTTTGATTACCAACTCACAAAGGGGAGGAGAAACTTCAAGTTCTCTAATATGTAGGCCTCTCATGATAACTTTCTAGAACTTATCTCTGAAAAATAGCACTCTAGTGTTCATGGCTCTTCTATGTTCACTCTATGTAAAAAGCTTAAGCGTTGCTAAAGAGGCCTCTAAAAGAGCATAATAAGCTACATTTCAGTCATATCTTCGAGAGGGTTGTTAGAGCTGAGGAAACTTTAGAGGATCACCAAACAGATATTCATGCTGACAAGGATAATTTGCATCTTTTGGAATGTGATAAACAACTCAGATTGAAGCTGATAAATCTTAAGTCTGTGGAAAAAATGTTCTTTGCGCAAAAACTCAAATGCAATTTATTCAAAGAGAGTGACAGAGGCACTAGTTTTTTCCATGCTCTTATGAGTCAGAAAAACAAAAGGAATCATATTCCTGCTATCTAGTGTTGTAACGGTATCCTTAGTACATCGGCGGATGAAGTTGGTGAAGAATTTGTCAGATTTTACCAACAACTACTTGAAACGTCCAAGGAAACTCTTCCTATGGTTATGGAGGTTGTTCGATGTGGGCCTTGTCTAGATGCCAATTCCCATGAGCTTCTTTTAGCTCTTGTGTCTAATGAAGATATCAAAAAGGCTTTGTTCAACATTGGAAATGATAAAGCTCCTTAACCTGTTCGCTACTCCTTCTTTTTTTAAAAATCATGGGATATCATAGGAGAGGATTTATGTGCTACAGTTCAGGATTTCTTTTCTTCTAGGGAGGTCTTGAAACAAATCAATCACTCCATTATAACATTGGTCTCCAAGTCAGCTAATGTAACTGCTGCCAATGATTTTAGACCCATCTCTTGTTGCAATGTGGTCTATAAAGTAATCTCTAATATTTTATCAAGAAGATTAGCTCATGCATTAAATGACATCATTAGTCCTATGCAAAATGCTTTCCTGGGTGGAAGAATGATGGCAGATAATATTAATCTGGTCCAAGAGTTTCTTCGACATTATGGCAGGAAAAGGGCTTCGCCTAGGTGCCTTATGAAAATTGATTTCAAGAAAGCTTTTGATTCGGTTCAGTGGGCTTTCATAAGAGAGCTTCTTCGAATGCTTGGCTTCTCAAATCATTTTGTTCACTTGGTTATGAAATGTGTTAAGACAACATCTTTCTCTGTCGTTGTTAATGATAACCTTTATGGTTTCTTTCCTAGAAAAGTGGTGTGAGGCAGGGTGACCCCTTATCTTCTTATCTTTTTATTTCTTGTATGAAGTACTTCTCTAGGATGCTTAAGTTAGCATCCAGGAAATGTGACTTTCATTTTCACCCGAAATGTGGTGCATATGGTATATGCTACCTTACTTTTGCTGATGATGTTCTCTTACTGACTCGTCGGGATAGAATCTTGGTTTTCACTCTGTTTCAGCAGCTGATGATCTTTGGACATACTTTAGGGTTAGCTATTAATGTGGCTAAATCTTCCATTTATTTTGGAGGAGTTAGTGAAAACTTGAAGCAAGTTATTCTCCAGGATACTAGATTCAGATAAGGTAGCTTTCCCTTCAAATATCTTGGAGTTCCCCCTAGTCCCCATAGACTTCTAGCAAGCTAGTACTCTCCTCTCTTATATAAAATGGAATCGGCAGTCCAGAGTTGGATGGGAAAGCATCTTACTTCTGTTGGGAGGTTGGAGTTAGTGAGGAGAGTTCTATATGGAATGGTTCAGTTTTGGCTAAGTATTTTTCCTATGTCGGGTATTGTAATTAATCAGATTATTTGCATTTGTAAAAATTTCTTATGGATAGGCAACACTGCTAAAAGTATATGTGCTCTAGTTGCTTGGAAAAATATGTCTTTCCAAGAAGGAAGGAGGCCTTGGCTTGTTTGACTTGAAGGCTAGAAACAAGAGTTTCCTAGCAAAACAACTCTGGAACATACATCTCAAAACGGACTCCATATGGATCCAATGGGTGCATCACTACTACTTGCATCGCCATTCTATATAGAGTACTGTGCATGCTCATAAAACTTCTTCGCCCATGTGGAACTCCATTATCTCTTTAAAAGATCAGTTAGTTGAGGATTGTGAAGGCCAAACTGAAGCCATGACGTTGCTAAGGAGCTGGAATAGTAGTGATGGCCATTTCTCGGCTAATGCATATGATTATCTTAGACTTTCTAGTATCTAGGTGAACTGGGAACGAGTGGCAGGAAGATGAGTCGCATAGCCATCTCTTTTTCACTTGCAATTGGACATCATACCTATGGTGGAGAATTAAGTCCTGACTGCGAATAAATAGGAAGATGACGGGCCCTGACCAATGCCATTAGAGGATTAAACTCAGGAAGAAATAAATTAGAAGCTAGAATGAGAAGAGTTTCTTTGGGACTCACAGTTTACTTAATATGGGAAGAAAGAAACAAGAGGATATTTGATGACACTTGTATTACGGTGGAAACTATATTTCGGAAATTTCAAGTGTTGTTTTACATAGTATTTCATTTCCATGAAAAAGACCACCACATCCTCAATGTTGGCTGAAGTTTATGGTCATGGCTAGTTGACTCTATGGGCTGCTCTGGGCAGAATGCTTGTTATAAACTGGACTTCCCCTTGCATGCCTGAGTAGTTTTCAGTGGACATCACTGAGGGCTACATGTTGAGAATATGGTGATACAATTGTGACGCTGATAATCATTGTTTTGTGATGATGTTGGTTAACTTGGTATTACTGGTTTTCTTGTTGGCGTCATTATCCCAGCCTTGCTGGTGCTGTGGCCGCCAGGCTGCTTCTCCTGTGAATATTGCCACTTGTTGGTGCTGGTGTTTATATGGACCATCATCTGAGGCTTGGGATGATTACTTTGGATATCTTTTCTTACTCCAACTCAATTGCTGGCCTTAAGTGATTTGATGCTGTTATGCTCCTTCTAGCCTTTGGTGATGTACTTTGACAGCTTCTGATATCTGGTTCTTGTGTGTCTTGTTGTCATGCCTTGTCTGCTAATTATGTTGGCTACTGTGGTGATATACTTCTCTGGTTTGCTGGAGTATGGTTTATGTGTGTCTCGCTATATATTGGATCCTCTTGAATGCAGTGATGCATCCTACTGTTATGCTGTTTTTCAGGTTGTTCAGCTTTGCTTCATGTTGTTAGGGAAACCGGGTTCGTGGGCTACCTTCTAGATGCTTCCTGTTGATGTTTGGGTTAGTTTAGACACCACCATCTATGGATTGGTTTCTTCTTTAACCTTTGTCGCACTCGGCCTTGCATGGCCTTTTGCTGTTTCTGCAGGAGCTTGTTCCCTTTTTGTTTTATTTATAGGTTGTATGCTTCTCTTTGTTCTCTTAGACAGTTGGCCAACGGCTTGGCTGTATCTAGTTTTGATTTCATTGGGAGTCTGCTCTCTTTTTGTCTTCTCAGTATTTATTTCTATACATCTATATGGACTTGTTGGTTAACTAGCGTGGTAACTTTTGATCTTAATATATATTTGTATTCTAATAAAAAAAAATATATGAACTCTACATGGGCATGATCTTAAATCCTAACAAAAAAACAAATAGATAATACCTTTCCTTGTATTTTAAAAAATAACATCTAAATCCAACCTTCATCAAAATAAAAGTGTTGGCCTTTTAAAATTAGACTCTTATACATGTTCAACCAAGAAAAAGAATATTATAGAATAAGATATATGAGTAGCCACCAAAACAAAAGGTAAATGTTAAACCAGTATAACTAAATGGAAAATAAACTTGAAAAAAAAGTTATTGTGCAAACCAAGATCTAAAAAGGATATCATGTCACTCCAATGGATGAATCTCTTATGATCATTACTTAGATAAGATTAGGATATACAATCATCATTCAACAAATTTTACAAGTGAAACCTAAGTATTATAGAATAGGTAAATCTTATCAAGGTATCATCCATGAACTCGTCTCAAGATTTGGGTCGGATTTAACAAGCCCAACACAAACACATTAGTTATTCACTGATATGACTTGATAGGTCATTAGTCACAAGTTATGATCTTGAGTAATCAATTTTAGACTTGTCTATTTATCAAATATTATCAAAAGATAATAATTAAGAATTGTGAAAGTGAGTTGAACTCTAGAATGACTAGACTTAAATCTTCAATTGATTATTTAACTCACAACAATAGATCCATTATCACCTTATAGATGAACTATTGATATATTAGGCACAACAAACTGTTATGAATAGAAAACAAGTTAGCAATGTAACTTATCTTAGATAAAATATTTTATTGTGATAATATCTTACTTTTAGGATGACCAGTTATTTACCTCAGATCTCTGTAGACTAATTAGGGTCTTTTAGCGACTATAATACTAGAAAATAACATATTTTCATAAAGCTAAGACTTTTCCTCCTTTTCACATTAAAAAAAACCCTTTTTTTTCAAAAAAAAAAAATAGATTGGCATGATATTATACGTAAAAAGATTCGCTCCCATAGAAGTCATAAAGATTGGGACATCAGATCCATATTTGTTGGATTTCAGTTGATATAAAATATATTCTTGGTACTATTTATGTTATTTTATAAAATTTTATAATTCATAAAAATAAATTTAACATACAATAACCTACTATATATCTGGATTACTAATTGGTATTTCTAAAAAATGGATGCTTAAAGCCATAGGTATTTTGTTTTCATTTTTTAGCCAACCCTGTGATTATATTCGTCATTTTTGCTCTAATTTTCTCCATTAAAAAATATCCATGTTTTAATAAATGCATTTTCTTCTTTCTTTATATTATTATTATTATTATTATTATTATTATTATTATTATATCATTTGCAAAGTCCATTAATCACACTCCTTACTTATTAGGAGTGGATGATTTATTTATCAAAATAAAAAGAAAAGACAAATTATCTAAAACATCTAACGTTCGCACTTTCTTTTCTACATTTAAAAAATAACATTTTAGGTATTAGATAAAATACATAAGGTCTTTGTTCTCCTCCAAGTTTCGATGGCATCTCTCGTTTCTTGAGAGAACTGTTTCATCTGAAGAACACCATTCTTCTCGACTTCTCTATTCTTACAGTTCTACCATGGAAGGTTTTGCGGCTATTCTCTCTGAATCATAGATCGAGTCATTGCAAAAGTTGCCTGATGTTGTTGCTATTACACCAGATAGGAGGTTCCAAGTTCAGACGACATGTTCCTACAAGTTCTTGGGACTTGGCCCCACTAGAGAAGATGCTTGGTAGAAGTCTGGATTTGGTCGTGGAACAATAATTGGGGTACTTGACACTGGAGTTTGGCCTGACAGTCCAAGCTTCAATGATCAAGGCATGCCTCTGGTTCCCAAGAAGTGGAGAGGGATTTGCCGAGAAGGGCAAGGCTTTAATTCGTCAAATTGCAATTGGGAACTCATAGGTGTAAGGTTCTATACTAAAGGTCATCGTATGGCTTCTACATCAGCATCACCAGACTCTGTTCAGGAACACGCATCACCAAGAGATTCCCGTGGACATGGAACTCACAAAACATCGAAAGCTGGAGGAGTTTAAGTTCCAGTGGTGAGTGTGCTTGGTCTAGGTTCTGGTGTGACTCGAGGCTTGGCCCCTGGTGCTCACATTGCATTGCACAAGGTATGCTGGTTCAGTGATTGTTACAGCTCTGATATCCTAGCAGCAATGTACGTCGCGATTACAGATGGAGTTGATGTCCTCTCCCTCTCTCTGGGTGGATTTCCATTGCCACTTTTTACAGCTACCATTGCAATTGGAAGTTTTCGAGCAATGGAGCATGGAATTTCAGTTGTATGTACAGCAGGGAACAATGGCCCCATTGAAAACTCAGTTGCTAATAAAGCTCCATGGATTGCTACCGTTAGTGCAAGCACACTTCATAAGAGATTTCCAGCTTTAGTTCAAATAGATAATGGACAATTCCTTTATGGAGAATCCATGTATCCCGGGAACCAGTTATCACCCACAAAAGAATTTGAACTAGTTTATGTAACTGGTGAGGACAATGGGAGCGAATTTTGTTTCAGAGGTTCTCTCCCAAGGGCAAAAGTTGGTGGGAAAATGGTGGTTTGTGACAGAGTTAATGGGAGGACAGAGAAAGGACCTGCAGTGAAGGAGTCTGGGGGTGCTGCAATGATCTTAACCAATACTGCGATCAATCTAGAGGAGGACTCGTTTGATGTCCATGTCTTGCCTGCAACATTAATTGGTTTTGATGAAGCACTTCGCTTGAAAGCTTACATAAACTCTACTAGTAAACCTAAAGCTCGAATTGTATTTGGAGGAACTGTTATTAGGAAATCCAGAGCACCAGCAGCAGAGCAGTTTTCAGCTAGAGGACCAAGTTACACCAACCCTTCAATCCTCAAACCAGATGTAATTGCTACTGCAGTCAACATAATTGCTGTCTGGCCTCAAAATTTAGGTAAATCCATATTTATCTCAATTTAATTTCTGACTAGTAGTTGGCAATAAAGAGAAATTTGCATCCAATAAATGAAGATAATCTTGTATTTCCAAGTAGCAGTAGAAGTTAATTGTAATTATCATTGTTCTTATCTTTGATTAGTAATTATCTATTAAATAACTGTCAAATGTAACTCTATTTATTATAGAATATTATGTATGGTAGTACATGTTGTAATGAAAACCTCTTTGTATTTGATGTGATTTCACTATGAGAGTGATTCTCTTGAGTGGTGTGAGGCTACTTATTTCTTATTCCTTGTAATTCTTGGTTTCTACAATAAAGTTATTAGAATTCTTTCCCTCTGTCAATATTTTTCTGTTGTCTTTCATATCGTGTCCATTACTTTACACAAATTGTTCCTTTCCTTAATATTGTTTGACATTATAATGTATAGCTGAAAAATGAGTAACATGGATAAGCAAATTAACCGAGCTTCTGTCTACGCGTGAAGAATTGAGAGATCTTCATCGATATCAATAAAGTAGGCTGAAATTGATGTTTTTCTTAGAGATATAGGAAACAAATCTTTTTGCCCCCTCTTTAAACGATAATGAATGAACTGATCCTCAAATGTAAAAGTTGTCACTAAACATTTATGAAAAAGGTTTGGAACCAATCTTTTGAGCAACATATTTTATTAATGAGTATAAATTTATTAAGCATTGGCTTAGATCAAATTCCCTCGGCAGTTACGAAAGGATCGGAAATCTTGCTCAAATGATGGTCATATATTAGTCCAGAAATTTAGCTAACCCCTATCCAAACATGCATCATCGTACATAACTATGCATCCATATGAAATTATGTTTATGAATTTTAGGATGTGCCGAACAGGTATTCGAAATATAGGTCCCCTTGCTAAAGTCTATAATACTAGACTTCGTAGAAAGATGGAAAATGAAGAAATGACTCGCTTTGAGGCTCATTACCAAAAAGAGTTAGACAATGTATGGCTCAGATGACTAGTTTACTCGAGCAACTCCAGCAAGCGCAGTCAGGGGAAGGGACATTCAGTCAACAACCGACTCCGCTACCGCCACTCGCAACCCTAGTTATCATTGACCTATAAAACTTGAAGACAAATCCCACCGCCAGACCACAAGGAACAACAAGCATCCTGATGACTCGCTCAATTATGCCTGCTCAAGATCTAACTAGGGGGAATCCCATGGGATTAAATCTTCTAGTCACCCTGAACAAGATAAGTGAGCTACTTAGGAGGAAAGGTTGAGAGTTGTTAATGGATTTAACGTCTATGACCCGATTAGAGCAGCTGAGATATGCCTTGTACTGAATGTAGTGGTACCCAAGAAGTTTAGAGTATTGAAGTTCGTCAAGTACACAAGGTTTGAATGCCCTAATACACACCTAAGGTCATATTGCAATAAAATAGTGAAGGTCATACACATTGATAAGTTGTTCATTCATTTCTTCCAAGACAACTTGACTGGTTCGCCCTAAACTTGTATATGACTTTAGATAATACGAGGGTTAAGAAATGGAGTAATCTTGATGATGCTTTCTTACTAGCTTTTTCCATGGTATTGCTAAAAATTTAAAAGAAAATGATAATATGTTTATCAAAATGAGAAATCATATAATATAAACTAAGTGAGCAGCAATCAACTGTTGCAGAACAAATTTAAAATTCTGAAGTTGATTAGACAATCCTCTGCTAACCCCCGAAATCCTCGTCCTTCCAATCCAACCCTCACCATCCACATAAAACTCACTCTCCCCTAGCCTCCCCCTCCATCAATCAAGCTAAAGATGATTAGACAATTATCAATCAATTAGATTGCTGGCTGTACCTCGATTTTAAATAATCAATATAATGCAGGACTAATGCATTATGAACATGTTTGTGATATGAGAAATGTTGACAGAGGTGATAGCACTTGTTGTGCTAGTTGAAGGGGAAGTAACAGTGGCAGCACGTTCACGGTAATGTTCGTCACCTTAGCATAACTGTGGTGTTGACTCAAGTTAAAGCAACTTTGGCTTTCAACAATCACAAACTCTTCTCATGATAGAAGTTATCTTTCTTAAGCTCTAGGAATATATAAAAACCACAAATAAATGTTGCAATTTATCCACTTGAAAATTGAAGCAAAAGAGCATGCTAGACAAGGTGTCGTCTTCAATAATCATATTCAAGTAAGGAAAATCGTGCACAGAGAGGCTTGAAACATCTTTACCTCTCAATTCGTGCCAATTTTAAGACACCATTCTGCTGTCTTAGTCCAAAGAAATACTACTAAACTACACTGGATTACACCAACAAACAAAATAAGCAGCATTGTCTTCATCTAACAAAAGCAACATTGTCTCCAAGGCATCAATTTCCCAATCCTACATATATATATATAAAAATCAAACTTTCTGAAAACCCAGTAACATCATCGCAAGATACATAGCAAAGTACCTGCTACAGCCATGATAAATAGCAAGATCATCAAGAGCACTCAAAGCAACACCACCCGTGACTGTAACCGACACAAAAGACACTGCCTTTCGACCAAATGACTTGCTCTTTCCTTCATCCAAGGACTTCACTCCACTACCGATGCAAAATTAAAAGCAGTAAATTAGAATAAAAGGGTGGGTTATTGCTAAAAGAGAAACGTTAGTTACCTCGGAATTTGGGAAGCTTGGGAGCCCTTGAACAAGGAAATAAATCTTCTCGCCAACATCTCTCTCTTAGGATTTGCACAAATGGCATTTGGGTTTCGCTACACCGATTTGCTGTTTGGGATTTAGCGGCACCGATTGTTCAACGTCGCCATAAACAACGTTTTAATTTGGAGCATAGCAAAGACAGGCTGCGAACTCAATGTGGTCTGCTGGAAAGGCAGATTGAAAGAGAGAAAGAAATCACGAGTCGAAAACTGACTCAGTTGTCTTCTTTACCGGGCGGATTATCTGCAATAAGAGCCAAAGGCCCATAATGGAAAAGCCTAAGTGAGTAGACTTTGGTGGAAGGGACTTAACTTATGGTTTGCAAAACTACAAGGACTAAATTATAAAACCATACACAATACAGAGACTAAATCATAGAATTTACTCAGCACAAGATATATCTTTTTTTCCATGGTTTCATTACAAGAGCAACAATGGAAAATAAATAAATAAATAAATAAAATGCTGCATTTTCTATCATCAAATATGGAATCAAAATCTTTCTCGAGTAATATTTCCTCTTCTTTTGCCTTGTGGGGGTAAAATCTTACAACTCATTCATCAACATCACTGGACAGCATAAATGGCAACCTAGTGCCCTGTTCTTCTTCCACTCTCCCATGCCGATCCACTATCACTGATTTGCTTGAAGGGAAACCATGCTCGAACTCGATTATTACATAAATATATATAATCAAGAATGAGAAATGTAGATACAATGCGATAAGCCTTGAAGTTCAGTCTTTCTACAGCCGTTGTAATGAGTACAGAAAGCAATGAAGCCAATGAGATAAGAGTCTGCAGTAAAGGAGAGAAAAGGAAACTAGCCTCTTTCATCTCCCACCCAGTTGTTCTTATCCTTTGGCCCAGTAGGACCTTCTTCTCCACAGAGTTCCACTGGAAACCCGTCAAATATGTTCTTTACTGAATATCTAAAACCCACGGGCAAATGATTAATTATCTTATCTAGCTCGATTCTTGAACCATAGACAATCGTTGGACCCCATTTTCCCATAAACTGTAACCAACAAGGCTCAATGAAATCACTACCTTCAAGATACTCTGCTGCAATAATTTCATAACGGGTGCTTGAATCCACGTATAAATTACTACGTGCTGCATCGTTCCGTATTCCTATTCCAAGTTTAGTGGAACCCTGGATGTAACACCCGGGATGAGGGAAGCTAGCGTGTCCGTTTTTTGATGAATAAACAATAGCTTTGTTCCCCTCTATGTACTCCAAATCATAAGCATCAACCCATTCACCACCACTGTGCTGAGAGAAGTATATACTCCACAGCTCTCCAGTAAAGTTGCATATGCGGAGAGTGAAATGCTCCCAATCGCCTACATGCTGCCCAATCTTGCCAAGCGAAATATTCAATGGTCCAACTTTAAGAGTACCTGGCCCATTGAAGGGATAGAAAACCCACACTGCAAGATCAGTAAAAGTCCCACCAAGAGCAGGCTTCACATGAACGTAAAGTTTTGCACTTTCCAAGCTGCCCTGTTTGACAGTATTTCTTTTGCCATCGGAAGGCAAGTCTATCCAAAATGCACCATCATTTGTTCCACCGCCTGGCAAATTAGTGCCCTCTGCATCTATGGGTTCACCAGATGAATCCCCAGCTTTGTACAAGAGTGCTCCATTTTTCAAGAACCATGGCACAGAAGATGGCAAATAGACCTCATTGGGATGAAAGAAAACTGTAGGCCCATAGTGCTTCATGAGTGCATGGATTTGTTCGAGGTTTGGCATGGCATGTAGTTGGTTTAAATTCTTCAAGCATGCAATATTCAACTCCTCTTCAGAGGTCCAGTAGCCGCAGAAAAATGTGCCAACTGAAACACCTTTCCCTAGCACTCCTCGATGGCTGGGTCTTGTACTCGAAACTCGAACTGGTAGATTTAAAAATTTAGAATATGATTCAAGTAGTAGACGATAGGGTTCACATTCATCTGTCAGGTCTGCTCGAACACACCGTACTTCATCCAAATCTGGCTTGTCTGGATTGTTGGTGACTAGAAACCCCAAGGGCTTATAACCCTCAGGAGGCTGAGGAAGCCAGAAGAAGCCACATCCTCCATACTTCTCCTCACTTTCATCATCTGAACTCCAAACTAATGTATAATCTAGGGGTTTTAGAAGAGTTGGTGAATTGGCAGCTTCTGGCTCAAAACAAGCCACCTCACGAACCACAAGAACAAAACCCCACAAGGGCTTATTGTTGAATTGGCAATAGTGGCCAAGGCTGTAGAATCCATTAGGCACTCCCACAGGTTTATAGAATGAAACTCCTTTTTTCTTGTCCTGCAAGAGATTGCTGCTCCAAATGAACTCGAACCTGGAGATTTTGAGGGCTTCAATTTTGCCCAAGTTTATTCTTCCAGAAGCAAATCCTCGGCCTGAAGTTAGAGGTAAACAAAACAAGAAACCTTTAAGCAAACTACATTTCTAACTTGAAGGTTCCTCTTCAACACTCTATTTTACAATTCTTTTACTTTCCAATTTATGGCATTTAAAACTATGACAAAATTTTGAGGCTTCAATAGCAGAGTATGGCAATAAAAGCAAAGAGAAGACTCCCCACAGAAAAACAAAAAAGGAGGCTTTTCCATTTATTTCGTATAGCAGCAACAACTCAAGTAACAAACATGGACACAGATGTCAGTGACAGTATTTAGAAACACTAACAAGAGAATTTGTGGGTGCTCAGAGTTTTTCAGATGTAAATACGATCAAATAACTACTAAAAGCTTGTATAGTTCTCAGGAGACACATAACAACCGTAATAGTTTCAAGAATGCTTAATAGAAATTTCCTCCTCTCTCTTCAAAGACTGTAATAAAGCCAAGGGAATTTACTTGCAATAACATTATCAAACAGAAACAGAGGATCCTATCAGAAGAATATAGGAAGAGAGGAAAGAAGAGAGACGGGGAGGTGGTAAAGGGTGAAGTTGCTGCCGGATAGAATTTTGGACGTATTTGATCCCATGGAATTCAAAACAATAATGCAATGAAACAACAAAAAAAAGACAACCATGTGCATTAGCATGGGGAAAAAATGGCAAACAAACAAATGCACAATAGCCTCGAAAACCACTTGTCATGCAACTTCATTCATTAGGAGGCCAAAAAAATCTAGCCAAACCTACACATGCATAAGGACAAAGCAAAATCAAGTGAAATGCTCCCCACCCCAACATGTCAAGAAAGTTAAAGAAACAAGATGGCAATATTTTTTTTTTAATATATATATATAAAGGCAAGAAAGCAAAGGGAAAACATCTTGAAGTTGAGAATTACCAGTCATGTTAATATATGAATAAAACAAGAATAAAATTCCGGGCTGCAACAAGGAGTGCATGATGCATTATAATTTATAGAGGACATCCTCGTTTAAATGATTTGCCTGGTAATTAAAGTAACATGGGAAAAATTGAAGAAAGTATGAATAAGGTATGAAGAGCATACAAAAAATGATCCAAAATGAATGAATTCAGGACAATACCCTTCTTTATCCTAGGAATATAATTGAAGAAAAAAAATACCATTTTTAACGCCGCAAAGCTTGAATCACATTCAGATTCGCGAATGTGAGCCAAGAAAGTGAAGAGAGATTAACGGAAAACTTTTGCCTCTAGAGACTAATTGACAAAATCTTTGCACAAATGTTTCCTCTTTAAATCGGCCAGCCAAAAAGTAGACTACAAACAAAACAACAGAGTCCAACTTGACAAGAAAACAAGCGTGTTGAAAAAACATGGCGAAGTTCCAATCCTCATGAGAAATGAAGCGTCAGCAATTAAACTCGGGCTTGATCAAATGCTTAAATACAGTCACTCATGTACATCTAAGGGAAGAAGGAAGAAAGAGAACACCGAATAAACCATCCAAAAAAAAAAAACATAAGCCCATGAATGATCCATGTTTATATGAAGAAGCAAAAATCCAATAAACCAAAAACACCCACCAACCAGAAAACAAATCAGAACCCAACATAGAATAAATGAGACAAGAAGACTAGAAAATAAAAATTGATGAAAAATGGGGGTACCTTGAGACCAATCGGGAAGAGGAGAAGGTAAAGAGAAGGTGTCGGGTTCAGGCGGCAACAAAATGGCGGTTTTCCTCCAATACAAACAGTTACACCAAAAATTTCTTTCTTCGCACCAAGACATTCTCCTTTTGCACCCAAATGGCTGAATTATCTCCCTTCTATGTCACCAGTCAGAGAATATCACAATACTACTATGACCATCACCATCACCATCAACAACAACAAAGATGGTGTAATTTAGGACTTGGACATTTAGTAGTGTAAAACAAGAATTCAAGAAAGCATGTATTTTTCAAAGTTTCATGAGGTGGGATTTTTTTCTTGTTCAGTAATTGTTTGTTGATACACAAAATAATGGATTCACCTTGTCGTTGAGTGTTGATTGGATTTTGGGTCTCTCAGCAACTTTCGGTTTTCTTCTTTTTTCACTTTTTATCTTTTAGTTTTTAAGGAGGAAGAAGAGAGGATCAACTCTTGGCTCCACGAAAAAAGGGTTTTTTTTTTCTCTAAATGAGCACAATAAATTTAAAAATCTGATGGGATTATACCGTTTGAAAAGAATTATTAAAATAATATAGTTTGATCTAAAATACGATAATTTAAGATGCTAATATCAATTAAAAATTAAGTGTCATTGAAGAACACCTTCCAGACGCGGCTTCTCTCTCTAAACCGACAGCACCTTGACTTAAACCCAACAAAAATCCTTAAAAATACTTACATTTTTTCCCCGAAACAATAAAAAATAATTATACCGTTTTGGTTACTGTCCGATTGTTATAGTATGCCCATTGATATTATATTTTTAAACCGTGATATTAATAAAATATCATGGCTCATAACTGTGATATTTTCAAACTATTATTTAACCAAGTTCTTTTTTATTTTGTATTATTTATTTATATTTTTTGGATTAATTACTGAATTTATCCCGAAAAAAAAAAGAAAGACTTTTAGTAGGGAAATTGTCATGGCTCATAACTGTGATAATTTCTTAGTCAATAGTGAAATTAAAAGAATAGGGACCAAAAAAAAAGCTCCAAACATGGGTGGCATGCTAGAAGTTTTGAGAAATATACACTTTGATCCTCTAACTTTAAAAATAACGTAAATTATACGATTTTAATGCCTCAATTTTTTTCAAATTTAATTTTGGTACAAAAATTCATTTTTGTTATTTTTTAGTCCCTGATTAAGAAAGAAGAGAGAAAGATCATTGGATTCTGGTAGTAGAGAGAGAGAAATATCATTGACACTAATTTCGATCACCAAAACGATCGATATTTGTGTTAAATTGTTTCATTAATGAAGAAAGTTCATATCATTTGTTTTTTACCTTTAAAGTTCATGAAAAAATAGATCTGAACTCGGTTTGATTTTTTTATTTCATTTAATGAAGGAAGTTCATATCGGTTGATTTCAATTTTTGGAATGGTTTTTTTTATCTTTTTGAGACCATGAATAAGTTTTTTATGGTTTCTAAGATGTTTTGTAGGTGTTCATGGTCAAAATGGGTTGAGAAACAGGTTTTGGGATAAAAACAACTTAAACCCTGATTTTCTAACTACTGGGGTGGCTGTAATCTGGGCAAATTAAACGACTCGTCATTTAATTTTTGTCAAAAAAAATTAGGGCGAACAACATAACGTGTCATCTGATTTTTTTTTTTTTCATAAAAATTTGTGGCTAATGACATGTCATCCATCCAAGTTGAAACAAAAAAATATAAGAGTCTAGTTGCGCAGGCCTACCAAAACAGGGTCACGCGTGAGCTCTATCAAAATGGGTCAGGTGGGTTGGCTTAGCTTGAGAGGCTCAGCAATGCTTGGCTTTTGTTTTTTTCTTTTTTTTTCTAAATTAATTTTTTCTAAATTATTTTTTAAAATTAATGTTTTTTTATTTGGATTTTTCTCTAATGTTTTTTTAATATTTAAATTAATATCATTTCTCTCTTTCATTTTGTTTAGAAAACATCTTTTAAATAACATTTATATTTTTTGTTATGCATTTAAATTCTGAAGAGTTTTTCTAATTCATCGAAAATTGTTTTTACCTTTTGTATAGATGAATTTTATTTTTGAAAATAAAATAAATTATTTTTCAGATAATATTTATAATATGTACAACCTTATGTAGTGTTTTTTCCCCTTTTATTTTATTGAATCAATTTCGTTTGTGTTTTTATTTATATTATTGTTTGCTTGAATAAAAAAATATTTTAATAAATAAATTTAGCAAACACAACTAGGTAATTATCCCGACTTACGAGATTAAATATCTTGATCTAGATCTGTCTCTTAATTTTTCTATAGAATTTGCAAAAAAAAAAATGATAATGAATATAATAAAATAAATAAATAAAAACATAGATAAGTTTGGTTTTGTAGCCTTTCTAACCTAAGCAATTAAGTCTGAAGGGGTGTCTTAACACCTAATACCCTAAAATCAACTGACTTGGGAGCTATTACCCCAAAGCATGCTACATGGGTTGAGGAGAAAGCTTAAGAGAATCAAACATTGCACTATCTACATTTTAGTATCTACAACCGGAGTTACTAAGCTCTAAGGGGTGTCTCAACACCTAATGTCCTAAGACCAACTGGTCTGGAAGTGATTAGCTTAAAGCTCGTTACATGGGTTCATGAAGCATTATGTTTTAAGTTATTACTTAAAAAAAAAAGATAATAATCCCAACCCAAGGAAGTTAACCTTAAACATTAGAACCAAATTTTGAATTCTTCCAAGAAAAGCCTCATAGTTATGTTTTGATATATTGAGCATAAAATGAAGGTTTATTAATATCTTGATTAAGAAGTATGAAGCATATATATAAATTTAATAAGAGTTTGTTTATTTGGATAGATTAATGGAAGTTAAATGATGAATGCCTTGCTTTCTGGATTTTATAAATTGTTTTTCTACTTTAACGTTTTAATTACTAGAGACTAGTAATAAGCTGGTTGGGGGGTGTGATTAGTACTTAAAAGTGCATTGTTATTAAGGTTTTATATCATCATATTGTACTTTTAGTATCATTAAATTCCCTAATTTAAGCATATTTTATAATAACAAGTCTGATAATATAAGATAGCTTTAATTTATGGTAAATGCTCATTTTATGAGGCATATCTCACAATTTAAATGATTCATTGATGTGATTAACTATTGAAAGTGAAAGGACAAAAGAAGGGCTAGACTTAGAGAAGAGATACTAGTTCAATTCAAACTGGAACATCATTCAGTCATTGGGTCATATCTGAAGCAGTAGATCTTGGATTTCAGTCTAGTTTATATGGCTAGAAAGCTAAGACATAGGCCTAAAACATTAATGGGGAGTCCAAGACTCAATTCTGCCATTTTGGAGTCCAAATCTTAGCATCAAAAGAGAAGTCTGAATCTGTCTTGCAGCCCAGACACTGTTCAGTGTTCAGTCCATATCTCGGGTTCTAGAAGTCCAAATGAGCTCATTATTTTTTGGTGGAAAGCTAAGACAGATTCCTACAACTTTCATGAAGACACGTTATCGAATTCTAATTCGAACAACACCATTTCGTCTAGAAAACAAATGCATACCTAAACCACCAAGTCCACTAAGCGAATAGGTGGCCATTAATCCAATGGTTAATTTCAAAATGAATAGTTCTTTTTAGCCTATAAAAGAAGGCATTTGTCATACATTTAGGCATCTTGGTTTTCAGATCAAGATTATTTTTTTGCTTGCTCTCTTTGTAATGTTCAAGTTTTCTTTCATGTTATATTTTCATTAGTCTCTTGTTTATATTTTTCATTTTCTTTACTACTCTTAGTTAACTTATATCATAATTATGTTCTTATCTTATTTATTTATGTTCTTCTCCTTCATTATGTCTAACTAAGTTAATTATGTCAAGGTGAAAAGGTTTCACTAATGGTGTTAGAATATGTATAATATAAACTCAACATGGACTTCAATGTTTATATCCAA
>Ga0307514_10002032_pt1 | contig 21923 bp, 27 predicted proteins | sample 16_EM_MG_FD_203088 | JGI IMG/M metagenome (GOLD analysis project Ga0307514, IMG submission 203088) | Populus trichocarpa ectomycorrhiza microbial communities from riparian zone in the Pacific Northwest, United States - 16_EM | ecosystem: Host-associated > Plants > Roots > Unclassified | place...
ATACGTTGAGCTCTACGCCAGAACCATCTCCGACCTGGTCAAGCTGCTGGGAAACCACGGGATTGGGGTTTCATCCTCTCCTTCCTGCAAGTTGTTCCGTCGGTTTATCGAAATGTACCTACAGGAGATTCTAGGCTCCAAGGAAGGATCTCCGTGCCTCAAGCCCAGCATGCTGACCTGCGGACACGAGGGCTGCTCACAAGTCAACGATTTCTTGCGGTCGGACGAAGAGAAGAAGACGTTTCCGCTCAAGTGGGAGACCGAACGGTGTGTCCGCGATTTACAAATCGGTAGGGAGCACAATGTGTTCGATCGGGATTCGCACTGGGGGAGGACACCTGCTTCCATGGATTTGACCAAGACACACCACGCTTTGGCGGCTCAGAAGTGGAACGTGCGGGTTGCTGACGCTCGAGAAGTGTTGAGGGGCATTGGCACGGATGAGGAAGTTTCTCAGATCATGGGAGAGCGGTACGGGGACGTCGAGAAGGCACTGGAAGGATCAAAGGCGTTTGTGATTACGGAGATTGAAAGGGAAGAAGGAGATGAGGCGATGGATGGAGTCGAGTGACACACTGATACTGTTCAAACGTTTGTAGGGTTAAAATCATAGGATGGATGTATTGGTTGCCACGGTGCGAGACCCTATTCGGACTCTCCGAATACGAAATGCACATGCATCGGCTGATTGCTGAGAAGGGTCGTGGGAAGTTTTATATTTTCAGTCCCCGGACTGGTCAACCCCCACATATCCAGGGGGGGCGTCCGTCACACTGTAAGTACGATGGTCCGAGGTGTCGTTATGGACACAGCTGCGCTAGGCCGGCGGCATACTGCGCCACATGATGCACCTCTCCATTCATGATGGACGACGGCTCGATTGCGATTTACGTGTCACTCGAGATTGATCGCCCTACTACTCCCGACCGTATCATCCATCAGCCAGCACTGCGTCGAGGGGGGGGGGGGTCTCGAGGACACACGGACCTGATCGCACGCTTCGCGGAGTTTCGAGTTGTAATAATAGCAATTTCTGCGCAAGTATTCTATAGTCCGTACAATTCGTTGTGGCGAAATTATGTTAACCAGTGGGGGATCAAGTGAAAAAAAAAAAAGTGCGAAGGCCGACTGCTAAGGAAGGAGACGCACTAGGGGCTGCCAAGACCCTCGAGACACACAGGATACAGAGTCCAATACGAGATGGTGAATTTGAATGCCGTCCCTACCAACCTTCCAACCCGCTTCTGTGCACGGGACGCCTTCCATCGCCTAAAGAAGTTCAAATTTATGTTTGGACCTAGGAAAGACGAGACATACAACAATGAATTCCGCAATTCGCTTTGCGATCTGGACAGCAAGTCGCGCTCTTGAGATCTGGCCTTGACTTCCACCCCAATTTCTGGCGCGGAACTAGATAATGGGTGAACAATTGATTGAATGGAGATGCATCGTGGTTTTCGTACCTTGCCGGTCCAGAGGGGATAGCCTGGCCACTATGAATTGATGATTAGCGCTCGCAAGTGTGGGGAGAATCGAAAGAGGGCAAACCTCAATCCTGAGCGAAAACGCAGACACATTGAAACCATCAAACATGAGGTCATCGCCGCCGACCAATCCGGAGAGTCTATTGTCGACGGCATCTCTCAATGGGATACCGCAGCTGCCCTTTGAGAAAGTGACTCTTTCCCCTATCCTGGAGTCAGACTCCATCGAGATCTGGGTACTCTGATAGCGGCGTTGGGGGACCTCCCGTAATCGACAGAAGCCGCAACAACAAAGAGGGACTGAAGGTGGGATAACGGTAGGGTCGATGGATGTTGGAGGAGCGAAGGTGGGCATCGGTAGGAGGTTGTGTACTGACTGGGAGATTGTCGGGGGAAATGAAGGGGCGGGGAGGGCGGTGAGTTGAGGAAGTTGGTTGTCTTGGATTGGTGGGTTGAAAGTATCGGGCTGGATGGAGGGAGACATTGCGCAAAATCGGAGGAGTTCGGGATGGAGGATCGAAGGGTCGAGTGGCTTGTTGGAGAGGACGTAAGCTGGAGGAGAAACAGAAGATTGGTCTGCCGCGCACCTGAAGGTCAAGATCCCCGGTGGATTGTGTCACTCGGCCCCAGTATATCTGACCGTGGCAGAGACACTGAACGACGTGCAATCCTGACATGAGTATGGAGACCAGATGACGGGGGACCGAGGGGTATTTAAGTTGGCGCAGGCTGTGGGATGTGGAAGACCAGCCTATAGGTGCACCGGTGGAATGCACCTCGTGAGAGCAATTCAGGACTGGATCCCGATCTGGTGCGGTGCAGTGACGGGGCGTCCGAGCGCCTCGCTTTCAAATGTGGGTTCGAAGATGAACTCGAGTTTTCTTCTTTGAGCCTTAGTCTTGTGTGATTCGTGATGGAGTGTGAGAAGCCGAGTCGGGAAGGTGCTGTGGCTGATGAGAATGGAGCGGGAGCGAGACACCGAGTGAGCGACGGAGGGTATATGGTCCTAGGAGGATCCCAATTGTGTATCGGAGGGGGGGTATAGGGAACGTTTAGAACGTGTTCCCCCCGGCACCGGTTAGTAGACCGCACCACTTATCCGGATGCTTCCAGGTCACGCAGTGATGGAATGGAATTCTAGACAGAGTCCGCGTGTACCGGCGGTGACTCGTAACGCTTTGCTTTGCCCTAGCCCTGTATGTCATGCGACCGGGATATGGGGGTTGAGGAGATGAAGATGGGGCACGTACCTTGATCGGATGTGGGGTGGGCTCTCCGCGCCGAGACGGAGGACCCCAAGGTGGAGGTATAATGCGTGTCTGACATGAAGAGGATCGGGCAGCCGTTTCGGAAGGAACTGGAACCAATGACGAGGAGGCAAAGACTGCAATCCCAATACGTTATTGTGTCGTTGCGCAGGCGAGTTAAGCCAGGTGGGATTGAGCGTCAACAAGAAAGAATTACAAAACCAACAATAAGCGCTTTCGCAAATATGATCGCTGTTCAACTTTGAATGCTGATGGCAATTGAAAAGCGATGCGCGGTCGTCCCCGAGGACCAGAACCATCCTGAACGAGTAGTGACAAGATGCCGTGAACGTCGGAACGGATCCTTGCGAACCGCCGTTCGCAAATGAACAAGTCTCTATGTCACGCCGACATTAACATAAACATTGCCGAGCTGCGGTCGGCTTGGCCGGAACGGATGGTTCCTCGTTACATAGCATAGCTCTCTCTGAGTCTGGGACGACTCCGTTGTGGACAACGATGGGGGCACAGAGGTGGGGGGTAAAGAAGGCAAAGCCAGTGGTAGCGGTTATCCGGATAGGTGTCACTGACAGTCACCCTAAACTCGACCGTCATGTCATCCACACACGACCCAATGGAAACCACCTTAACACGCGCCTCACCCCCTGTGACGGACCACGACAACGAGCCCGACAAAGACGGCGACGACTCATCCGAGTCGGATGGTTCATACGACGGAATCCTCAGGGTACGGAGCTTTCTCTTTCCGTCCGCGCGAACGACACTTCTCACAATCGACCCAACTTTCAGAACGAACTCGAGGCTGCCTTCGAGGGAGACTTTGATTTCAATGGTAAATTCGCCGTCAACCACACGTTCTCATCGACTCCCCTCCCCGGTCTACACGTTCAGGGGATCGGCATGATTGGCTTTCCTCTAAGTGACCGCGACGCTAAGCTTATCGAAACCGTCGCCACCCAAGCTCCGTTTGGCAAAGGGACGGAGACCGTCGTGGACACAACCGTCAGAGACACTTTCGAAATTAATCCCGACAAATTCTCTTTCGAAAACCCCGCTTGGACCGATTTCTTGCGAACCGTCACAAAGACCGTGGCAGATGGTCTGGGTTTACCTCCAAACCTGTCACCACCTCGGGCCGAGTTGTACAAACTACTTCTCTACAAGACCGGTTCTCAGTGAGTCTACTCCAGTGATTTCTCTCCGTTACTCTCGTCTGACAACTCCCCAGTTTTTTGCCCCACAAGGAGTACGTCCTATCCACCTCCACATACACACTCCTAACCGTCCCACAGTACAGAAAAGGCACAAGGGATGTTTGGTTCCCTCATCATCGTCCTTCCGTCAAAATTCGAGGGTGGTCAAGTACATGTCTCCCATGGCAGTAGCAAGGACGTATTCGACATCTCCCCCTCCTCCGAGTCTACAACCTCGGCCCTTGCCTGGTATACAGACGTAGTCCACGAAGTCAAACCCATCACCTCCGGATATCGCCTCGCCATTTCCTACAACCTCGTCAATATCGTGCCCGGCCTCCCTCCCCCTCATCTTCCAGACATGCATGCCGCCGTGTCAGTCGTCGAACGAATCTTCCGCAGGTGGAAAAAAGGGGTTTACGATTTCCCAGACTTCCATGGAACCATCTCATACATCCTGGATCATCAGTACACCGAAGCCGGCCTCGAGTTGGCCGCTCTCAAGGGTAAAGATGCTGCTTTGGTATCCAACATCCGAGGGGTCGCAGAAAAGCAAGGGGTTTCTCTTCTCCTCGGACTCCTAGAATATGAGGTGTCCGGAGATGCTGGCGACAATGGTGGCTACGATTCCGAATCGGACTCTACCCCAGGAATGGGAATTATCCACGAGCAGGAATATACCATCCAGGGTTTGTATGACTTGGAGGGTGACCTCGCTGAGGGAATGTATCCGATAAGTTTGAATCCCGAGTATGACTTGATCCCTGAAGATCCTGAATTCGATGACCAAGACCCAGACGACCAAGAATTCGAGGGCTACACCGGCAATGTAAGCTTCTGCCCTCACACTCGCACTACGCCTCGGACTAAACCATCGTATAGGAAGGTGCACCGATCAAACATTGTAAGTAACAGCTACTTCCTCCACCTCCTACTATCCCTAACATTAGGCACCCGCCACCACAGGGTATCGTCGCTCTGTTCTGTTCATGTCCCTGGCTATAGATGCGTCGAACATACTGTTGCAAATGGGTGGTACCGAGTACGCGTGCAAGAAATTGAGGAGATGGAGGGCCGAAGGACCAACCGAGAGGAACAGAAAGATGGCTCGATACATCATCGACCACGCCGGTTTGTCGTCTACGCTCCCGGAACACTGGCTATTGGCGGTAGATCTCACTCTGGAATGGGCCGATTTCACCATGTGGCAAGAGGTGATCAATGAGAGCGCAAAGGGAGGGCAAAAACTAAAACTCAGTTCGGATACGCTGGTTTTGGCTTGGGGTCTGTTCACGTTTGATCGTACCAAAGACGCGTTGGTCCAATCCACTCTTACGCCCATGCTCTATTACCCTTGCTCACGTTTGATTGTTGCAGAATCGGGAAACTTATTCGCGACCAATCCAACATAAGGGCCTCGGTCGACTTGATAAACTGGTTGCAGGCCCATGCTCCCGGGGAGGATCCAAATGTGAAGACGTGGTTGAGACAGCAGACGACTGCGGTGTTCTCATCAATCAAATCTCCCCCAAACGTCATTGATGTGCCATTGTTCGTCAGCTTCGCAAAATCAGGAGGGATCCTCTTCTTCTCGAAAACGTATGTGGCCAGCAGATGGGTTGGAATGACCTGTTTTTCTGACGCATTTTTCAGGATCGTGAAGCAACTGGTCGCATTCAAACACTTGTTCGACTTTTGGGTTGGCCTGGGTAAGAGCTTGTGGAAGGAAAAAGACAAACTCCTACCTTCAGGAGGCACTCCAGAGGAGGCATCGGCGTACACGGCAGCATTAAACCACACCATTGACAGCCTCATCGTCGCCGCGATACCCGACTGCCGCTCGGATGCTGCTCACACCTTCGGACGCAGGGAACTGGCAGATAACACCCGCATCCCAATACTCCTCGACCTCATGGCACTTACCCACAGGACCCAGAATTTAGGCCAGCTGGTTACCTTGGTTTCTCAACCGCAAGGCAACCTACCGGATCAATATCAGAAGCTTACCACCTCATTCATCCCCGAGTTGAAAGCTCGTTACCAGCGGTACAGCAAGTCCTCCTTCCCTATCCTGGATGCGTTCTCGCGCGCGTTCGTCGAGAAATGGCTTCAGGATCTCCTGGGTTCCCCCTCAAAACAACCCGATGCGCTCGTCAAGAAGCTCTCCTGTTCGTGCCAGGATTGCGCGAGGGTGAACCAGTTTTTGCGGTCAAATGCTGTGACGGAGACATTCCGGGCTGCGCAGACGAGGATTTCGCATATGAAGTCCGGCCTTAGAGCACTCTCGGGTGCGGTTACTCTCCACACGGTCACGAGAGGATCGCCACACGGGTTGCAAGTGACAAAGACACAAGGGATGTTGGCCATGGACAAGTGGAGCTCACGAGTGGAGAGCGCACGCGCTTTCCTCGCTCGCATCGGAACTCCCGATGAGTTGGCTAGGATAATGGGTGGGCGGTATCAGGATGTTCAGTCCGCCTTGGCCGGGACCGAGCCATACAAGATTAGTAAACCGACCCCCGTTGTTGAAGATGCTCCAGTTGCAGGCACTTCGACAATTCAGGCCACGTCGGGCGGAACTCGGAGTGGTCCGATCGTAGCTGGGGTGAAGAGGAAGGCCGAGGATGACGGAGATGTGATCGACCTGACTTGAATTGCTGTGGCTGGTATTTTTTTTCGTTCTGGTCCTGGTTTTTTTCATTCCCTATCTCGTTTACTAAAAGTACTATCAGTATGTGTAGTGACCCCGCGAGTTCTTGATTTCAACCGCCCGTGGTCCGATATCTCGGTATCTAGAACCCGACCAGCATCCGGTCAATTCAGTTTTGGCTGGGAGTGATGACAAGATGACGCCGCTACGGTCGTGGGAGAGTACAGTAGTTCGGGAACGAAGATCCCTCCCCCTCTCGGTAATTAATCCGGGCTTGGCGCAAAACCCCCACTGGGTATAGTATACCAAGTGTACGTGGATCCCGGCTGTCCACTCCCATGGGGCTCGGGCCCTCCCCGAACCCCAAACCTTGTGACCCGCAATTCATCGTTGGGGTGGGAAGTACGAATGCAGTCACGCACTCTCTCTCTGAAAAACATGCCCTTTGTCCTCCTCACTAACGGATTTTGGTCGATGCACGGCCTCTCTATTTTTTTTGGAGCATATGACGGTGACGAACTTGATGACGACCCCGACCCAAACACTAGCCGTGCCGTTCTTTCTTGCCAGCATAAAATCTAGGAGAAGATATCAACGAGATCGGTCCGGGTTGGCAGAAGGGGACGGACGTTTCAAAAAAAAGCTTTGGATATACTGAACGTGACGGTTACACCGAACCTTGCTGTGTGGTGGTAGCGAGGATAACGCCGGGTGGTCGAGCGATTAACAGTAACGTGCGTGGGTCAATGTTTACACTGGTATCGTACCATCAGGGGCGATCATAGAATGGATGGAATGCACAATTCGTATATATTGCACACAAGCATGCGGCAGATACATTTGTGCAAGGCGCGGAGCAGGAGGGGAAGGGGAGGAGATACCGGGGTCAAGGTATATCGATGTAAGGTATCGCAGAGGTGTCGCAAGCAATCAGCAAATCATCATCACCAAGAGGCAGAGAAAAAGCAAAAAGAAAAGCAATCGGGTTACTTTCTACCAAAGATAAACGCGGATGCAACGCAAGAAAAGGGTAGGCGAAATGAAGCACAAGTCGTCGGAAATATAATGCAATTCGTAAAAACTTTCATTGTCCATGATGCAGCGAATCGAAACCCAGCAGATGAAGTGAACCAAGAAATGAGATCTCGAATAGCGTCCTTGTGTCCCCTGCGGGTACGATGGGACCACGCCCGATCAGCTTGATGCCAGACGACGAGATGGTGCCAAGCCACCCTTTTGGTTCCGTCAGCTCGAATTTACCCGTATGGAAGAGAAGAATAGAATCAACAAACTCCTAGCACGCACGCGCGCCAGGAAACCAGTCGGACCGAGATTTGGTGGGTGGGCTGGGTTGGGGCGGTTCTGGAGGTTATGGCCAAGACGAATATCACTCAGCCTTCCAACGGGGAGTAGGGATGTGAGTATCGGTTCTCTCTATCGTGAGTGTACGCTGGCATCCTGGGCATCCGCATCGCAACCCCGCTAACAGGATCTACGACGTCAGCTGTAACGTTCGTCCCGACAGAATTCATGCTTCCATCCGCTGGGAAATGGGCACTGAACGGAGTTTCAGGCAAAGTAGGGCCTACATCACGCTGACCAAAGTCGAACCTCATTGCAGTCGTTCCCGTGGCGCCGAGGCTCAGACGGCCGTAAGGACTGGGGAGAGGAGATTCACCAATCTCGGGCCGACGACGGCGACGGCGACCTTGAGATGAGATAGATGTTTGGTGGATAAGGGAGTGTCCGTTGCCGTGAGACTTGGAACCCTGAGAAGAATCGGGCGTGTGTTGGAACAGAGAAGCGGAGGCAGAACCCGAAACGGAGCGCGGTGAACCAGGGCTAAGGCGGGACCTCATTGAATGCAGGGAACCAGCTTCCGAATGCGTGACATCTCGAGGGTGAACCAAAACCGGGTGCTGCTATAATATCAAGTAACCAATTAGTCGACGTGGCGAGAACGAGGGAAACAAACGTACAGTAGGCCTACCGGGTCCACTGCCACCTGTCATGAACCTCCACCTCTCGCCAACCGAGGGAGGTTCTTCCTCATACATATCCATCGAGATGCCAGGGCTGTCTGTGCGGTCCGAGTCACCAAGGGTTCCAGAGGACGTCATCCATGACCTGGAGACGACCAAACTAGGTGGGAACGTCGGGTCACGTTCGTAGGAGGTCGTGCCAAACCGCGAGGTAGGTGCTGGAGAATCCAATGGATCTTGAACCACAGTGGAACTCGTGGTGTCTGCAAAAGGATCCATATCGTCCGCCTGAGAATGGGATGGGGAACTACTTCCGACGACACGAATGGTGGGAGCTTCTGACGTAGATTCCTGCATGGGCTCTGACACGGGCAATATCGAACGTGAACTGGCGAGTAGGGCGGGAGGCGGGGTCGGTAAAGGTGGGGGAGTCTCATTTCTTGACCGGGCATCGTGGAAAACAGTGCTTCCGGACCCTCCACTGGCACCACTATATCCAGAGATTGGTCTCGACCCTTGCGGATGTGTTCCTAGGTGAGGAGTAGTGGGGCGAGATTCTTGTCGTTCTGGAGTGCCATGCCTTGAGCGTCGGTTCAACCACCCAAGCCGACCGAGTAGACTTGGGGTGTCAGTGGTAGGAGAAGGGACCTCACGAGCCTCAGCCCTCTCGACCCTCTGAGCTGTCATCAACTGCGGAGTCTCGTCAAAACTAGCCGGAGTGGTCGGTACGGGGAGGCTATGCCCAGATCGTGAGGTCCCAAGCGATTGAATTGACGGCCGGGGGGTGGTTCGCGAGGTACCAAGGTGATCGGGATCAAGACGGCGTGGAGGTTGCAACAGAGACTGTTCTTCTTCATCCTCTTCCATAATATCCTCATGAAATCTGGGCAAATCGACCATCTGAGTGAGGACTGCTGGGGGTAAGATATTTCCCATTTCAGTGATAGGGGCTGGGACGAGATGACTGAAGTGGGCTTGGGATGGTTCGACGACGGTGCCATAACCAGAAGCCCCGGTTGAGGCGGAATCCATGGAATTATGAGTGGCATCCAGGAGCGGGGCAGGGACAACGAGGCGAGCACTTTGATGTTGGGACATTTGGTTGGAGTAGCTCGCTCTGAGGAATGGATCTGTTTCTTCACCGCTTCCCCTTGGAGAGCCTTCTCCTGGAACCCGATCACCGGAACCATTATCGTGTACGAGGGTCCAACCGCCCTCGACAGGGGGAACGGTGCGATTTTCTCCAGAAGCGTGGACCATAGACCAGCCAGTCCAGATTGGTTCACGGGGATCTGCCGGTTCGACAGGTTGACGTTGTGGACTGTCATCGGAGAAGGAGTATAGCCGAGAGTGCCGATGACGTTCAGGTGCCGGGGTCAGTAGATCATGTCCTTCACGACGCCTTCGCCTGTTTCTCCGCCAACGCAAGGCAAGCAAACAGCAGAGCAAGAAGATCAAAGCAGCAATGATACTTCCAACGATTATACCAATAGCAGTTCTTCCAAGCGTCGGTGAACCTGTTGCAGATGTAGGCCCTCCGGAGGTTGAACTGGAAGCGACCGAGGACTGGGTTGATGAACCCGATGTCGATGGGGGCACTGTGAGGGTTAACGATCCCGTAGAGGAAGTCACGGACAACGAAGAGGTTACGGATGATGTGGTTGATGGGGTCGGTGGTAGAGTGGAGAGGGACGTCGTGAGAGTGGTAGGAGTAGTAGTCGGTGATATCGGTGGTAAGTCTGTCGTGCTCGGCGGCGTTGGACCTCCGTAGACCCAGATGTCCGTATCGGTACCCAGAGGTATCTATCGAGCAGAAAAAAATAAGCAGTGCTGGCGTTGTACAGCGTGGCGAATGACGTACACTTGGACCATAGTAGGTGAGCGGAAGCCTCATAAGGGTAGTGAACGTGGCAGTTGGGTTTCCGGCACCGTCAGTAGCAGTGGAAGTGATCATAGTATACCACGGTGGGAGCTCCTGGGTAGCCATGCGGTGGAAAGAATTTAGTTACAGAGCTGTGAAAAAGAAGAAAGTAATGGGTCGTTAGTAGAGAGCGTGGGGCGTTTTAAGATCTGGTTGCACGAATAAAGTCAGTGCTCTTATTCTCATGCAACCCGTCCAAAGCCTACAGGAATTGTTTCGTGATTTTTGGCGGAATTTAATGGAGGGAGGAGGGGGGGAGGCGGAGGGAGGGATGATTGGCGACAAGCTGGGAAACGCCCATGTTGGTTCCTTGGTCATGTGATGGGAAACACCTACCCAAAGAGATCAGACCCTAGTCGCCCACTTTGACTTTCCCGTTGCCGACCGAAACTGGCATGAATGCCCGACCACGTCGCCCTTCAAATGCTCTCGAATGACCGCCAAATGTCCCCGCTTGAGGTCGGGGGCCCCGTTAACAGGAAAATGCCCAGTCGGATCGTAAAACTCACAGTCGATATTCCGTCTTCGCACCAACAACAAGCAACGGACACTACGCCGCGCTGGAAAACGCTAGAATTCTTCTTCTACTATGTGGCCTTTGTCGTGATTGTGCCAATAATGGTATGGATACCAGTCGCACTCAGCTCGCGTGAGTAGACGATCTGTTCTGCCGTGATCGAGTTCTGACCAGTAAGAGGCAGCTGAGCACCATAACTATCAATACTACAAGCGAAAGCTCTCTCCAGGGTGGCTCTTTGGCCGTCGAGTGGTAAAATTTACCTTATGGATACTTACAGAAGTCCTAGGCCGGCTGACCTCGTCTCCAGGACAACAGTGACGCTCAATATCGATCCTTCCGCAACAATATACCCGCGCTCGTACTGCTTTCCTCCGCATTCTTTCTCTTCAAGTTCCTGTATCGCCTGCGCCACTCTCCTAATGATCAACCGGACCGTATTTATCTCGTTCCTTTCATTCGCTGGTTTTCCATCCTCATGCTTTTCGGGTTACACGGAGCAAGTGCGCTCAAGATCCTAATCATTATCTCTATCAACTACCTAATATCCCGCTACGCTGGTGGTAGCGCCATCGGACCCTTCTTTCTTTGGGTTTTCAATGCACTGGTGTTGTTCGCCAACGAGACCTACTCGGGCTACCGTTTCGCTTCGCTACACTCGTCGCTTGACGTTCTGGTTCGGCTTTTCCTTCCAGCATGTACGACTGAGCTGATTCGGATACCAGGACAACATCCAAGGTGCCTATCCCCGGTGGCACGTCAATTTCAACATGACCATGCTCAGATTGGTCTCCTTCGGAATGGACTACCATTGGGCAATCATTCAAGCACCTCAGAAAGAGGTGGCTCAGATTGTTCTCCGACCAGCTATACGTTCTAATAAATAAGACAGGTGAATCAGGAAACCACGTCCCACAAGCAACGGACGGCCATTGGCCATCCACTTGAGATGTATACCTTCACAAATTACCTCGCATATATTTTCTACCCCCCTTTGTATATCGCCGGCCCCATAATCACGTTCAACGATTTCATGTGGCAGGCAAACAAATCTCGCCACTGCATTTCATTCTCAACACTAACCGGCTTCTCCTCAGATGCGCACGAAAAACACTCTGACATGGAATTCATTGACTGCATATGCCATCCGCTTCCTCGTGTGTTTGCTAACTATGGAGTTCATCCTCCACTACATGTATATGGTGGCCATCAAAGACACCAAAGCCTGGAACGGGTTTTCCGCGGCCGAACTTAGTATGGTCGGCTTTTGGAACTTGATCATCGTTTGGCTCAAGGTATGGGTTTACCTTTTGATGGATTTTTCCGTTGCCTCACTCCGCTGCCAAAAAGCTTTTGATACCTTGGCGATTTTTCCGTCTGTGGGCTCTCGCAGATGGCGTCGACCCACCAGAAAATATGGTTCGGTGTATGGCGAACAACTATTCGACCTTCGGTTTTTGGAAAAGTTGGCACAGAAGTTACAACCTCTGGATCGTCAGGTAATCGCACCCCCCGAGTTCCAAATTCATCGCACTGAGGACCCAAACAGATACATCTACATCCCTCTCGGAGGGACGCGAAACGTCCTCGTCTCGAGCGCCCTCATCTTCACGTTCGTCGCGCTTTGGCATGACCTGTCGTTCAGACTCCTCGCATGGGGGTGGTTAGTCAGCTTGTTCCTCATCCCGGAGTTGATTGCCAGGACTGTTTTACCGCGATCCGAGGTGAGCAACCCCACTTACGTACGTGTACAAGCTGACCCTAGGCCCGTCGTTTAGTTTGGCGGGCAATGGTGGTACCGACATGTATGCGCCGTTGGGGGAGTGTTCAACATCCTCACGATGCTGGCGGCGAACCTCGTTGGATTTGTGATTGGGACAGATGGTATATCGTACATGATTAGCGCATTGACGGATAGCTGGGAAGGTACGTACGACAAGTATGGGGGGATGTCTCACTAAATCCAAAGTCTTGCACAGGTCTCCGATTTGTGCTCTTCACCTGCTTCTGTCTGTTCATTGGCGTGCAAATAATGTTCGAGTACCGGTACGTCCTGTCCCAACCCCACCATAATAGGCATACTCACGCATGTTTAGGGAGGAAGAATTACGCGCTGGGATTGTGAGAAAGTGCTAGGCGCCACCATCTGACCAGTGTCTCATACGTTCATGCATGCAATATGAACGGGGTCCTGAAGTTCACGACTTTCCTGCCGTTGATGGTTCACGATATCTCCAAATGCTGGGGATTTGGTGTGCCGCTACCCTGCACGATTTCAACCTTTCGTAAACACAAGCCGATGACAATGCACTGCAAAGATGTCCCTTGGATGATTTTTCTCTTATCATAGCACAGACCGCTCGGCGCTCACCAACAACTCGGTACTCCTCTTCCAGGTTGCCTCACCCGACGGGAGGTGGGTTTACCCTTGATGAAACGTATCGACCTCTCTGCATACGACAGGATCGTGGATTATTTCAATCCACCTCCGCCGGTTTTGCGCATATATAATCATGCGGTTCCAAAGCGATGTTGTATATCGCAGACTACCTCGTGATGCTGCCATCGGTTAGCAGAGAGGTTGAATTCCGTCACGGCCGATCAGTCTGATCTAGCTTCTCGTTTAACCTTACCTTGAAGCTGATGGTCTGCGTCTTGAAATACATCCCTCCCTTCTTTTGGCGTGTTCATCTCACTGGCCCAGATTTACTTCGATCGCAATCAGTCCCCCCACCGATCGGCGCCGGTCCGGAGATATACGTTCAGTACGTATCTCATTAGATCTGGTGTGCAATTCATCAAAAACCCTGTGGGTCTAATTATTGGGCATCATCGTGGTTCGCAGGCACTTTTATAGCATATTTCACCACCCGTTAGTAAGTAATAGGCCTCAGTACCAACGTGCATAATTACCCCGTATCACGTATTTTTTTCTGCAACCTGGACCAGACGTCCAAGCTTAGAAAGTGGGATTCAAGGGTACCTGGCCTGTTTTGCTGCGCTTTTGTGTGCATTCAGGAGATTCGATGCGCTCCCCGTAAGTCCGCCTAGCTGCGTGCACTGGATCGTTCTGACATGGTTAAAATGCGGATGTGCGTTAAGAGCAACAGTGCCGGATTTTGGTGACTTCTTCCGGGGGAAAACCCGATTTAGGAGGTGGTTCGGGGTTGAGGGAGTTGCGTAAGGAGGTTTACTGTTGTGGGGAACGTAACCGAATTTGAGATGGTGAGTGTCGGGTTAAATTTGGGTTTTGGAGCAATTATATATGCATGTGATGATATCATGACATGAAGGACAGGTCTGGGATGCTCGACATCATGGGTAGATCGTAAGGAACGCAACAGAAAATCCGGAGGATGGGTCACAATATATGCGGGCTCTCCCGGTCAATCACACGGAGCAGGCACCCCATTCTACAATATTCGATTTCAGCGTCCCGAAGAATTTGTCATTCAATCAAAGAGTTCGGCCGTACCTTGTGAAACGTGAGCACGTATTTTAAGACGTTCCCTTTTGCGAAACCCGCTGCAGCGTACGCGAATAGGTATCTCCATTTCCGCCTGAACGACTCGAACGCGGCGGGATCTTTGAGTTCAGGGTATCGCTTTATCATCGTGTCCATCGTCACGTTTGCCTCGAATCTGCGACCCCACTCTCTCAGCGTCCGCGGATAATGTGCACCGTGGTTCTCGACGAACTGGACCGAGAGTCGGTTCTGGGATGCTTTGGCCGCGGTGTTGATCACCACTGGGGTACATGGGAGCGTGGTATTTGGAAATATGTAGCGGCGCGCGAAATCCTCTTGTTGGTAAGTGGTGTAAAGATCTTCTGGCCACGTCGTACAAGTGATGACAGCGGTGGCGTCCTTGTCCTTCAAAGCCCAGTCGACGAGTTTGAAGAAAGTCTCGTGATGTCGAGGTCCCACATGCTGAAGGTGATCAGAAGAATGAATCAGCTCAGTGGATCGAGGGAAGGAAGAGAGCGCCGACCTCTAGTACCTCCACGCACACAAAGGCATCAAAGCGGCCCGCCCATCCCGAAGGCATATTCCGGTAATCCATGAGGTGAACACGGACCTTGTCTTGGAGCCCAGCATCACTGATCCTCCCCTCTGCAAGCGCTTTCTGTTCGATGGACAGCGTCAGCGTATCGACCTCTGCACCAAATGAACGGGCGGCCTAAAGGCCCATCAGTACACAATTCATCACTGATGCAGGACACACTACCTCTATCGCCATTCCTCCCCATCCAGAGCCAACCTCGAGAACTCTCATCCCAGGCTTCACTCGGGCCCTGGTCAAAACGTGATGGATTTTCCTCAGTTGGGCTGCCTCGAGATCAGAAGGTTGGGCGGTGGGGAGGAGGTCCCCCCTCAATCCTCCCTCCTCGTCGGACCAGAGGGCACAGGAGTACATCATCTCCTTGCTCAGGAAAGCTTCGAACAGGTCGTTGGATTGGTCGTAGGCATTCGTGGCGTTGATTCTTGCCTGACTCGACGACTGGCCAAGGAAGCCGATGTAAAGTCCGGAAACTTTGGCTCTGAGTCTGCTCAACGTAGACCCGAGACCGACCATCTGATGGCGATTGTCAAGCCAAAGCTGCAAGACGTCAGCATTCCCTCGGTGGAGATGTGTGGGCTAGGACCCACATCCATCATACCCCTCAAGTTGTCGACGTCGATATCACACATCATGTACGACTCGCTGATGCCAAGGTCGGCAGAGGCGAGGACCCGGACGTAGAAGAGGTCGTTGCGGACCTCGATTCGAACTGGGTTTCGACCCTTCTCGTTCACTCCGAAGCTATGAACACCCTGTGAGTCGGTGATTTCGAGATACCCGACCTTGATCGCGCCTCGTAGGAAGTCGAGAATCGAAGACCTTGCTATGGGTATCGCGTGGTTAGTTGCAAGTACTTAGGCAGCCGGCGTTCGACTGCTCACCAAAGGAAGTAGACCAAGCGGTTGGGAGGAAACTGAAAGGGAAAAGTGAGAGCGGGTCATAGACGACAATGGCGAAGTGTGAAGGGGGTGTGGGAGTGTCCATTGTGATTCGACTATTGCCCAAGGAGTAGAGAAGCTGCAGTGCGGCGCGAGGAGTCTGCTGCTATGGTCAGGGCACTCGGTCCGCTTGGATTTATACTTTTTTCTTTTTTTTTTGCATCTGTATTTGGACCCTGAGATGAGGTGAGCTATTTTTATTGATCAACTCGCATCGGAATAGCTGAGTCCGATTGCAGGGTTGGACCATGTGAGTGTACCTCCCAAATCCAGGGGTCCTCCTGTACAGGGCTAGCACAGGAGGTCAGGAGGTCATCACTACTGTACCAATCCGACCAACCCGGCGGAGGAATTTTTGATGACAGTGGCGGTGGGCCAGATGTCGATGACAGCCAGACCTGGACGGTGAGTCCCGGCAAGGCAGCATCACCGAACCGAGCTCTACCCCGGTTAGCGAGGTATTACACCCGAATTCAATCTGTTCTGGCCCAGGTCAGTCCTCAAGAGCTCAATACAAAGAATTTTCCCAACTCGGATGACCTCGAACTCAAGAATTGGTGACATTGACCCAAAATCCGGCCGGGCCCCTGATGACAATGACCGGCCGGGTTGGTCGGAATGATACAGCACTTACCTCTCCATGGAATCTTACAGCACGTTCCGAAAGAGGGTGAAATAGGAATCTTTCGTTTACACCGTGACATGTAAACAAAACCTGACATCCATCATACTCTCCCAAACACCTCCGGAGTTACAGTCGAAGATGTAGGTCATGTATAACACCCTGCAGGCTCATGAGACCAGGTTAAAGTTGAGCGTAGGCACGGCTGTAACGAGGGATCCAGATGAGTAGAGAAAAGCTAGTGGCAGACAGCGCATGTCTTATCAACTTGGTTGATCTCCGTGTCACGGTGTTAACAAACCCCGAACTGGGCGCTTGCCCCAAACCCGCAGTGAACTCACCGGCGGGATCGATACCTAGGGCCAGTGCCTTTCATTCATTCGGAGACATTCCGAACGTTCCATAGTGGACGCCTACGTTTTGGAGATGCCTTATCCCTGTCGGTCCGAGAGCGGGCCGGCAGTCTGGTTCCCCTCGGTTTTCATCTGTACCGTTCGATACGCTCAATTCTCAACGCTTTTCACGAGTATGTTACACTCTGCCCCGGGAGGTACTCAAACTTTGGACTGGAGGGACGCTCTGTGACTTTGGAAACCTCTCGCTCAAGGACATCGGCGGACCCCGTGGGAACGTCACACGTCGGAATCGAATTTGGTTGCCGGTCCCCATGATAGCCGGTTCACGGCTTCGACGAAATAAAATGAAACCACTCCCCTGGACGGTTTCTATTCATCACAGTTGTCGCAACATCCTGGAAAGGCTGGCCCTTTTTTCGTCCTCCCAGGCCCCTCGTCAACTTTTCTCACCGGCGAACCAAGGAGACATGCACCGCTCGCCGGAACCACATAAATCCAGACGCTCGAGTTCTCATTTTGTTCTGGGACTCTCGACCTCACCAAACCCGTGGAGGACACGCTCTATCTTTTCAATTGGGGGGCGACTCAACAAAACCCTGGTAGGATAGCCACCATCCTTGAAACCGACCGTTGTGTATCATATTCGCCTCCAATTTCTAGAACGTTGCAATGGACCACTATTGTATCCAGTCCCTGCTAACCATGTGGAGAAATACATTTACTCTGGACAAAAAACAAAAAATTGTCATCCCTTGATATTTCCCACCCCCCATAAGTGTACGGGAACGCCTTCTGATCTACTCGTTTGTAAGTGAGTTCGGCAACAACGGGAATCCGAGTTTGAAACCCGGGTTGGTTTATCTCATGGTAACACTGGACTAGGGGTGTAAGTACATGCACACAGAACTAGCAATTGCAGTTGTATGAACTCGGAGGATCCCCCCGCTACGTCAGCCAAATTCCTCAAGCTCTACCAGTTAGGACACTATGCTGCGTCCCAGAATACAAAATACATAGGTCGTCGCGGTCAACTCAATCTTCGAAAGTCTCACTCAACAGTCGAGGATAAAACTACCAGGACTAAACCATTAAACCACTTACAAGTCGGGGTGGCAAAGCTCTCGAGGATCCTATAGTAGGCGCCGGTCCCCGGTGAGGTTGGCCTGGTCCGAGGCGTATTCGGGTACATGGCCCTTTACGGTGACTTTGGCGAACACCGACACATGCCCGTGCCCGTAAGTCCGTCTGGTTACGTGCGCTGGATCGTCCTGACACGGGTGAAGTACGAGTGTGCAAAGCTGAGTAAGTGGGTTTAAACGAGCGATGATGAATTTCGGCAACTTTCTCCAGATATCCTTTAGAGTGGGACGTTGCTCGGTCCGGCAGAGGTGCACGAGGGTGGTTTGGGATTGAGGGAGTAGCATAACGGGGTTTATTGTTGTAGCTTGTGACCGAGTTTGAGATAGTGAGTGTCGGACTGACTTGAGGTTTTGAAGGTAGTGACATCACGACATGATGGACGGGTCTGAAGTATTCGAAATCATGGGTAGCTCGTAAATATCGCACAAGGTGAGGAAGTGATCACACAGAAAACCCGAAGGAGGGACCACAATATGTGTGGCTCTCCCCATCAATCACACGGAGCAGGCACCCCATTCTACAATATTCGATTTCAGCGCCCCGAAAAATTCACCATTCAATCGAAGAGTTCGGCCGCACCTTGTGAAACGTGAGCACGTAACTAAAGACATTCCCCTTCGCGAAACCCGCTGCAGCGTAGGCGAAGAGGTACCTCCATTTCCGCCTGAACGACTCGAACGCGGCGGGATCTTTGAGTTCAGGGTATCGCTTTATCATCGTGTCCATCGTCACGTTTGCCTCGAATCTGCGATCCCATTCTCTCAGCGTCCGTGGGTAATGCGCACCGTGATTCTCGACGAATTGGACCGAGAGTCGGCCCTGGGATGCTTTGGTTGCGGTGTTGATCAAAGTTGGGGTACACGGGAACGTGGTGTTGGGCCACATGTAGCGGCGCGCGAAGTCCTCTTGTTGGTAAGCCGTGTAACGATCTTCTGGCCATGTCGTACAAGCAACGACAGCGGTGGCGTCCTTGTCCTTCAAAGCCCAGTCGACAAGCTTGAAAAAGGTCTCATGGTGTCGAGGCCCTACGTGCTCAAGGTAGCCAGACGAAGGGATCAGCTCGGCCGAGGAGGGAAGGAAGGGAGCGCTGACCTCTAGTACCTCTACGCCCACAAAGGCATCAAACCGACCCGCCCATTCCAGAGGTATGTCTCGGTAATCCATGAGATGAACACGGACCCTATCTTGGAGTCCAGCAGCATTGATTCTTCCCTCTGCCAGCGCTTTCTGTTCGATGGACAACGTCAGGGTGTCGACCTCTGCACCAAACGAGCGGGCGGCCTAAAGGTTCATCAGCATGCAATTCACCACTGATACAAGATACATCTACCTCTATCGCCACTCCCCCCCACCCAGAGCCAAACTCGAGAACTCTCATCCCAGGCTTCACTCGGGCCCTGGTCAAAACGTGATGGATTTTCCTCAGTTGGGCTGCCTCGAGATCAGAAGGTTGGGCGGTGGGGAGGAGGTCCCCCCTCAAACCTCCCTCCTCGTCGGACCAGAGGGCACAGGAGTACATCATCTCCTTGCTCAAGAAAGCTTCGAAGAGGTCGTTGGATTGGTCGTAGGCATTCGTGACGTTGAGTCTTGCCCGACTCAGCGACTGGCCAAAGAAGGCGATGTAAAGCCCGGAAACTTTGGCTCTGATTCTACTCAATGTGGAACCGAGGCCGGTCATCTCATCGCGATTGTCAAGCCAAAGCTGCGAGACGTCAGCGTTTCTTCGGCGGAGACGTGTGAAATAGGACCCACATCCATCATACCCCTCAAGTTGTCGACGTCGATATCGCACATCATGTAGGATTCGCTGATGCCAAGGTCGGCAGAGGCGAGGACCCGGACGTAGAAGAGGTCGTTGCGGACCTCGATTCGAACTGGGTTTCGGCCCTTCTCGTTCACCCCGAAGCTATGAACACCCTGTGAGTCGGTGATTTCGAGATACCCGACCTTGATCGCGCCTCGTAGGAAGCTGAGAATCGGAGACCTTGCTATGGGTGTCGCGTGGTTAGCTGCAAGTACTTAGGCAGCCGGCGTTCGACTGCTCACCAAAGGAAGTAGACCAAGCGTTTGGAAGGAAACTGAAAGGGAAAAGTGAGAGTGGGTCATGGACGACCATAGCGAAGTGTGAAGAGGAGGTGAGGGTGTCCATTGAGATTTGGCTATTGCTCAAAGAGTAGAGAAGCTGCGTTCGTGAGGAGTCCGCTGCTGAGCCAGGACATCCCGCCCACTGGGTTTATATGTCTTTCTTTTTTGCGTCTGTATTGATACCCCCAGACGGCTACGCGGCCGCCTGGGTTTACATCGGTGAGCATGGCCACCCTGAACCGTGAGAATAAAATCGCTGTCTAGTGAGCGCCGGTGAGGGAACATCCGAGGAGAGTCCCGGGTGAGTGTGGCGTAAGTACGATATGAAGCTGGTATGGGAGGATAGATAGATGTCCGCGTGTGAGCGGTACGCACCCTAAGTATATCCGCCGGCGTAGGATCCCCGAGCTCGCCAGGAGGAGGGTTTTCCCGTGATACGAGGCTTGGGCCTGACTGCGGACTGTCTTCTAGACCAGTAAATGTCTCGATGAAGATGAGGACAATGACACGTTTTTGACGTCTTGATGAGGTATGACCGGAAAGGCTCTTTCGAGGAAGGCGCCCAGTTCGTGATCCTGGACCGATTGACATGCAAAATGGTTTGTTCTTGGTCCGTTGTTTTTGTTGGGGTCAGGCATGAGTTACGAACACCAGTCGGACCGATTTCTTCAGAGGAAATCTGGGGAGAGTAGCCAAGAAACATGATTTATGGGAACCTGAATATCATCATGAAGGCCAATTACTTGGGTCAATGGGCTGGACTCATCGTTCAAACGATGGCCGCAACGATATCAGAGTTCGCCGATTTTTCGAGTGCTCTGAAAATATATGAACTTTGTTTGCCCAGTCGGCTTCTGCATGCCTGAATCCACTGACGAGAAAAAGGCGGTTGTAGTTTAACTAGCTTCGATGTGCTTTCGATCACTCCAAGTCACGGCGGCGGCCGCCCGCCATCGACTTGCCTCGATGAAGCTACATCCGACCATTTCTACTCGGTCTTCGGCTTGGTTGTCCTGCTTTGCGGACTGCCGGCCGTTCGGCTGCCTCCTGAATTCGCGCAGCTCCTTCCCAGCATGTACAGCCTTTCAGTAGTTGTATTTGTAAATGCGACTATCGCGGACTCGGATCAGAACCTCCACGCCAGAGGCTATGCTGGGTTTATCGTCCTTCGGTTAACTTAAAAGGTGGGCAGTCGCACCCCTGTTGGTCCCAACTTCATAGTCATGGACGGTAAACTGCCCCCCGACACCAAGAGTGCCCCCCCGCCGCGGTACGGCGAACATGAGGCGGGTTCTTCCACGAGCGACTCTGGGAACCAATCCGCACCACCCCCCTACTATCTCGAGCAGATCTGCCTTCCTGTGGGGGGAAAGGTTCCGAAAGAGCCCTTCGTGACCATTCCTCAGCTCAAGGCGCATCTTGGACTGCTGAGGGCTTTCAGGGAGCTGAAGAACCATGTCGCAGATTTGGAAGCTAATCAAGACGTACGCGACAAAGTACCGCCACTGGCTCGAGAGCTAGAACCACAACAGAGGTTGATCTGGTTCTTGGAAATTGCTCTGGAGAGGTGCGTACTTTGTAACCCTCCTGCTTACCCAGTTTTCGCTGACATTTAGCACATGTAGGTTCCATCGCTGGGCCTCGAAGCTTACGACTTTCCTCCAGCCGGACGCCACCATACATAACCCTCCTTTGGATGTATGGCT
>Ga0307514_10002033_pt1 | contig 21895 bp, 30 predicted proteins | sample 16_EM_MG_FD_203088 | JGI IMG/M metagenome (GOLD analysis project Ga0307514, IMG submission 203088) | Populus trichocarpa ectomycorrhiza microbial communities from riparian zone in the Pacific Northwest, United States - 16_EM | ecosystem: Host-associated > Plants > Roots > Unclassified | place...
AGATCCAAGGTCTGACTTTCGTCTTAAGTGCGTGCCGCAGGCCCGCCCATGCCATGTCGTACAGGACCACTTCGTGCGTTATAAGGCTCCAGCCGGCTCTTCTCCAATTTGCTTTTAGGCGGTTGGCATAAATTCGCACTGATTAGTTTGGTAATTGCTGGTACTCCTGCATGGCTTTTGTCGCCGAATTGAGAGGTCTGTCTGTATCTCCATACATCTTTTGAAGCTCGTTCGCGAAGAGTTCGAAATTCTCTAAACACGGGTCCTTGGCCTCTCGTAGGTCGCTAGCCCACTCGGATGGGTCCGTATTGTCCGTCTGTCCCTGAGTCGTATCTGGGTGGTTATTCCAGGTGTCGAGAAAAGTGACCGCATACTTGACTTGATCGGGATCGCCTCTTGGGAATAGGTGCTTATGGGATGCAAAGTTTGATCGTAATGTTTCGAGGAACTTATCCAGCTCTTTCGGCCCGCTGCAGTACAGTAAGGGGTCCACCATCGTAAAGATCTTGGACTGATTTCCGGGATTCTCCAGTCTGTCAATGGTTCGGCTGCGGTCGAGTTTGGTGAGCGTTCGGGTTCTCTCCTCCTTCCATTCAGCATGTTGTTCGAATAGGAGTTTAAGTAGCATCCGGTTCTGTTCAAACATCTCCTTTTGGTCGTCTTCGGTGATCTTTGACAAAATGTCGTCTCTGCCTTGATTATCCTCGCCCTCTGGTAAGGTTGAATCATCTTCGTCTTCGTCTTCATCTTCATCGTCTGGATCGCGGGCTTCTTTGTGAACTTGAGTCTCGGCCGGATGGTCATCATTGATTTCGTCTTCTGGTAGTACCGAGACGCGGCCCGTAGGAATAGGCGTGATTCGGCTGAGCGATGCTCGAAGGGATTCAATGCTCGCACGCGTGTTAGTCATGCGCAATTGGCTTCTCTGTATTCTCTTTGGAGGCATGGAGGGTAATTGGCTGTAACTGTTGATTTCGTGTCTGTCGCGACGCGTCAATGAAAGGGGTAAATTCGCGTGATCTCGTGAGCGAAACGTATCCGATTTCTGAAAAAACCGAATATAGTGTAAGGGCGCGTACGCCGGCGCTCGGCAGTATAGGGATATGATATGGTATGCGGTTGCACACGGGCGCGAGTGAGATTAAGTGTAGAAGTAAGTGGTAAGATATTCGGTACGGAGCTAAGTCTCCGTCGCGATGTCAATATAAGGTTGGCGGTTACCCGGCACTGGACACCTCACGTGACCGTCCGGCAACCCTAACCACGCAAGCTTGACAACGCCGTTACAATTGTGTGCAACCCCTGTATATTAATATGGCCCTCAATACAGAGGTTCAAGATTTGAATATTCAACTGATTGCAGCGTGGCTTTCTGGACTACCAGTCAGATTATTGTGGTAGTGAAGAAACCACAAGGACTTATGACAAGATTAATTCGGTGTCAATTGGTTAGTTTGGTCAGCATCAGTGGTAGCATCATTTGCGGGTTGACCAGCTGTGGATCTGATTGGAACAGATCCTGAGTCCCTGGTCTAGGTCAGGATCAAGCAAGGAACTGGACTGGGTAACTAATGCCAGGATGCTATGTGGATGCGAGACAAAGCTGCAGAATGTTGGCCAGGTTTTGCTTTTTTCTTTTAATCATACAGTATTGACTCTAATTAGGGTATAACATGACTTTGATAATGCCCTCCACCTCCAGATCAGCTGGCTTGATGACGGATCATCCCCCCCACTACTCTTCATCCCCGCTCATATATGAAAGTCGACAGCTGAATCAGTAATATACAGCCAAGAATGGAAAACAGAACCTACACCAGCCCACTGTGGCCCCCCCCACCCCCCCCCCCCTGCACCTGAGTCCGCCTCTATGTCCGCATCATGCCGGCATTCAGTCAGGCGGCAACTTCCCAACTTCAGTAGCCACCAGAAACTTCATTGCCACTGGGAAGCACTCATTTATGGAAAACAGCTCAGAGATCTGCACGTGTTGGCACCTGCCCGCATTCCAACCCACGTCCTTTCCCACCGCCTCCTCTTGTGTTTTCTGCCGGTCCCTCCACGGGCTGCAGTGGTGGAAGAGGTGTTACTCCATCTGAGCCGTGGTCTTGCCTCGGCTGACGCACCCGCAGCACTTGTTGTCCTCTCGGTACATCAACCGCTTTATATACGTTCCAATCGGCGCATGCCTGGTCTGCAGTCTGTAAAACCTTGTTGCCAATGACTTTACGCTTATCATGGGGACGGTTCCCTTGATCCCTGGGTTGGCCTTCGGTCTATATCCGTAGCATTTGGAGCAGTTGTCAGTATTCCACTGTGTGTTTGCCGCTGTCTTCCCTTGGGATGTCTTTCTAGCTCGATTTGCGGCCGAAGTGTATAATCCCTCACGTATTTTGAAGCCTCAGTCTTCTTATTCTGATGTTGCCTGGTCGTCCACCTGTTTGTGCCCGGGGAATCCAAAGTGTCCTGGTGCCCAATGCATCGCTGTTTCGATGCCGTAGGGCCAGAGGGCCCTAGCACGCTCGTATATTGCTCTCCTACGCTGCTACCCTGGCCCTGGATCCTGGTGCAATGTCCTTGTGATGCCTGCCTGCGAATTATTAAACACTGCCACTGTCGTTACTCAGTGTACTCATAGCACTTCACCTTCAAAATGTATTTTAGTCACTGGAAGAATCCAGGAGTGTCTGAGAGGATGTGGAGTGTAAACTTAGAAGCATCAATTTCAGGAGAGTATCAGACCTTAGGAGGGCATTCCTGCCGGCCTTCAGAGTAACTGGGATCTCTGATGACTGGTACCGGAGTAACATAGAAGTGATTGTGATAAGTTTGGGAACACGTTGGAGTGCCGGAGAGAACTTTGGGTGCACGTGGAAGTGTCGGCGAAACGAAGTGGAAATCACAAACAAACTCTGAGAGATGCCTTGGTTGCTATAGAGATTCATTCGGAGGACTGAAGATGATATCTGAGACTCTCCGGATGTCCACGAGCAATCCATTTCCCTCAACCACGAATATGATGCATGGATCATTGTCCATTATCAATTCTGAATCATACTAGCTACCATCTTCTTCAGCACAGTATTTATTGCCTCACTAGATTATGGTATGAAAGAAAAACGTAATTGATTCACACATAAACGCAGGCACAAAGAAACAATAACCGGACTAAACAGTCAAAAGATCTCAATCAAACATGGAGTCGATGTCATCCACTACTTCTCCCATCTCATCAGGACCAACGAATGCAGGAACACATACTTCATCAACGGCGCAAAGAAGCTGGCAGTGCGCCTTGTATTTGCTGATTATTTGTACCTGGCGAGTGGCTGAAATTGAATTCCAATGTTGTTTAGCTCGATTTGTGATATCTAACACAGGTGTAATAAGATGTTAGCTAGCAGAGAATCTAAATTGTGGTTTGAAAGACAATATGATATATTCGAAAGAAAATGGGGACTAGCTACTAGGGACAAGAGTAGTGCCAAATTGGAAGTGCTGTGTTGTAGGAGCGCGGATTGACAAAGAAGAGTGCCAAATCTATGGTGTGGAGCGCTGCTGGGGATTGAGGAGCGTCCGAATCAGCGGAGGAGCACCAACAAGGTGGTGGTCGGCAGTGCGGAATGAAATAATGGAGCGCCAATCCTGGTGGAGGAGTACAGATGGGGATTGAGCAGTGCTCTCCCAGCGGAGAAGCGCTGAAAATGGAGCAGGTGGGTAAGTAGTATGGACACCAATATAGGAGCACCTGTGGGAATTGAGGAGTGCCCATGTCGGTCTGAGGAGCGCGGAAATGGGGGTATCGAGCGCGGAATGAAATAGAAGAGCTCTAATCAAGAAAGAGGGAATTAATGAGTGCCTATCCCTGCGGAGGAGCACTGAATGAAGAGGCATTGACTGCGAAAGGAGATGGAAGAGAGTGAATCTAGGATGAGAAGCGCCAACGGGAATTGAGGAGCGCCTATCCTAGCGGAGTTTGCGCCGCATGGTGGGGGTGGGTGGGGTTTTTGTTTGAAGCGGACCGCTAATGTGTGATCGATGAGTGCAGTGGCATCCGGAGTAATCTTTTTCATAGGGAATGGACAAATGTACATCAATGTTCATTTGAGAAAACATAACTGTGGCCTTCTTTCCAGTGACATAATCAGACAGTGTACAATGAATAGCTGCTGCTACCAGCGCAAAAGTCTGCAGAGCGAGGGGTTCGAAATACTGGGATGTCATTGGCTGGCGTCCCAAGGTGCTAGGCATGAAGCGAAATTAGTGGTAAATGAGATCAACCACATCGATTCACATGAACTAAGATTTCTTGTCCTCAATGACCTTGGAGAGATAGGCATCGTCAAACAGGAGATCCTTAACCTGGATCCGAAGTTCAGTCTGCGAGTGCACATCCAAATGTTTACTCCAGAAAACAGTTCTATGTGCCCCATCTGCCAACCGTCCTCGAATGGTACTTATCTGCAGTTTGAACTCGGTATAATTTCGGGTGTAGTCAATATCATAAATCTGATAGAAGAGCATGAAACAGAATCCCAAACTTACAGCTTCGCGTGTTTGCAGATCGATTTTGAGAGATCGACTGCTGGGCAATTGATACACCAATGGCTTACCTGCAGGAGCACCTGCTAATGCCAGCTGACGATCCTGAGCTTCAATGGCAACTTTCCAAGTTTCTTCAACCATGAAGTATTTGTTATTGGATAATATTGGCCAAGGAGTTTTCGTGAAAATGATTGCCTTCATGAACCTGTTTGCTACCTCAAAGTAGCCTTTTGGTGTTGGGGAACGTTCTCATTGGCACTGGCCTTCGGCTGTAGAGCATTCTGGTCTCCACTAGACTTGGGTTGCGTCAGCACCTGGGCGGATGGTGCACGGTCAGACTTGGATGATTTGTTTGTTGAAATAGTGATGCTAGAGAAGCTTGATTGGATTCTATCTAAGAGGGCCACAAGGCCAGTATATATATGAACGTACCAGTATGGCTGAATGCCTTCAGCTCATACCGGAGTCAACAGTCATCTCTGGCCATACGAGTCATCACTGTCTCCGGCCAGACAAGACATCTAGGCCATACAAGACATCTCCGTCTCCTACTGTACAAGACATCTCCACCTCAGGCTGTCCAAGACATCTCCGTCTCTTGCTGAGACCTGTATATGCAATACTCCCCCCTTTTGTTATACATTGTGGAGCAAGAAACAAAACAAAATGAAAAGAATGAAACAAAGTAATTCTCATAACAGCCTCCTCAAAACCCTACGTGAGTGAGCAGGGAAAGAGTACTGCTGTAGCCTGAGGATGGCCATCCATTAAGAAACAATGAAATCCGCGTGCCCAATAGTGAAACAACCTTAAATCGACCACGATTACCATATCCCCATCGCCTTGGGGAATTTCTCGTGCGTATCCTTCGAGAAGGCCTTGGTTAGTATATCTGCCAGAATCATGTTCGTATGTGCGTAGAAGTAGTCAACTATCTTGCAGGCACGGAAGTCTCGACAATTGTGATAACCAACATCGATATGCGTCGTGCGCGCATTTATGATTCCAGTTATGATGTGAGTAAGTGCGTCGTGATTGTCGCAGGTGATTGTGAGTGGTGATGTGTTTTCGCCGTGTATATCTGGGTGGAGCAGGAGCAGCCATTGCGCTTCACGTGAGCCCTCTGAGTAGGCGATATATTCGGCATCAAGAGTTAACATAGCGATAAGATCTTGTTTTCGCAATTGCCATGAGAGAGCTCCGTTGATGAGAAGAAATACATAACCTTCTTGAGATTTGCGGTCGGAACTATCATTGGCCCAATCGTGGTGCGTGTAGCCAGCAAGTTGATCGTTGCTGTTAGTGCTGCTGCTGGTGCTACAGTGCAGTCGAAAGTCGGCTGTGGATGTGAGATAATGGAGGACTGTATTGGTGGTGGTGAGATGGCTGGTGAAAGGGCAGGAATTGTATCGGCAAAGTGCAGCGACTGCGAATGAGATATCGGGCCATGTTGCAAGTGCTGCGTACATCAATGAGCCAACGATTGCCTGGTAGCGTTTGATATCTTTTAGTTTGTTCTCCCCTGGATCCTGGGCCAGATCTAGCTTTACATTAGGATCCATTGGAGTTGATACATCGCGATCATTCTGCATGTTGAACCGTTTGAGGATCGGGGAGATGAAAGCGTTCTGGGCAAGAATCATGCCGGGACCTTTGTCTTCAGGGTGGGTTTCGATGCCGAGGAATTAGCGTGCCGGGCCGAGATTGGCGATCTGGTACTTTTCCGAGTGCCTGGCCTTAACTTTGATTGCAGCTTTGTTAACGGCTTTTGGGTACAACATTGAGATATCGCCGACATACAAAAGCATCAGATTACCATCGCAGTGGAGATGGAGGTTGAGGTCGGCCTGGGACTGTGTGAAGTCGAGAGAGAGCAATAAGGTGTGAATATCATTGTGCCAAAGTTATGGTGCTTGTTTGAGACCGCAAAGTGCCTTCTTTAGTCGGACAATGATCACAGGTGTGTTGAGTCCTTCCGGCCAGCCTTCAGGCAGGGTCATATAGATATCATTGTCATCGACCTCTGGATTGAGAAAAGCAGGGACCACATCCAAATGATCGATGTTCCAGCCATGTTTTCCTACCATGGAGATGAGAAACCGAAAAGTGGTGAGTTTTCCGACTAGGGCATAGGTTTCTCCGAAGTCTGTTTGTTCATAGCCGTTTATTAGTAGGCGTGCTTTGTATTGTATAGTGCCTTCAGGATTATTCTTCGTCTTGTAGACCCATTTGGAGCGAAATAGCTTGAATCGCAATTGCCTTGCTTCCCGGGAGTTGATGGTTGTGAATGTATTATTGAGCAGAATCAATGCGCATTCGTCTTCCATTGCTCGGTTCGCGTTGTCTCGTTGTGGGCTGTCCATGGCCACCGTGGATGTGAGTGGATCCCTGCTGATGGATCTCGATGCGAGAGCCTTTGCCATGATGATTAGTGTATTTGCGGAGCTCTTAACCTGACTGCTTGTTACATGATTCATGCGTGGTGGTTGGCATGATTGCTTGGTCATGGCCACCATTCGCCTGGCTTTGGCATTTTCGCGGCGGAGATGTCGAATGTGGACAAAGGTTTCTCTGGACACCAGTGATGCATCCTCCTCGTCAGGAGGACGTGATCTCACACCTGTACTTACAGTGGGACTTTGACGATTGTCAGCGTTGGGTAGAATGTGGTGGGTATCCTCGTCAGTACAGTCATGATCACCACTACCGTGGCCTTCACCTGTTCGACTGGTTCCAGCGTGGTCATTGAGAACTCCATCTCGACCCGTTTCAATTTCCTTGACATATTTTGGCTGTTCTCGTAGTTCAAAGATGTCTGTTTGGTCACTGAGTGGACATGATGCGTGGGTATTCCTCTCTTCATCGAAAATGACAACCGACTGTGATTTTACTACTCGAAATGCTAGGTCCAATATCCTCCAAAGTGTAGTCAAATCGCCTACGTAACCCACCATCATACATCGCATGGAGCGTGGGCTGAATTTTCCATGGCTTTGCGGCTTAGGGAGAAGTCGACTGGCATAGCAGCAGAATCGCCGAAGGTGGAGGAGGGGAGCTTTGTATAAGATTTCATTGCCATCATTGTCGTCAGAGGGCCTGCCAGATGTTTGCATCATCTCATATGGAGTTAGATATGGTGATTGATAGCCGTTGCGGACGTCTCTTTTCGTTAGGCCTGCGTTTGGGGTTTGTTGGTTGAGGTAGACTGCGGTATGGACTGCTTCTCCCCAAAAGACAAGTGGCGCCTGGGAGTCAATCATCATGCATCATGCTGTCTCAATGATGGTCTGGATCATGCCTTCAGCAACGCCATTCATATGTTGAGTGTAGGGAGGACATGGTTCGTATGTTATGCCAGGAGCGGCAAGCACCAGTTGGAAGGTCTTATTGTCATATTCTCCACAGTGATTGTTGTACCGAAATCGTTTCACTTCGTATCCCATGGAGTCGACTTGCGCCTGAAATGATTGGTACGATGAAGTGAATGTCTTCACTTTTTATCTGGAAGGACCCAAACGGAGGTGTATCGTGTGTAGTCATCTATGAATAGGATATAGTAGCAATGGCCAGCAAATGTGGGCATGGAAAATGGTCCACACACATCTGAAAGTATAAGTTCAAATGGCTTTGTAGTGCGCTTGGTCTTGACTTTGATGATCTTCTGCTGGTGCTTTGCCTGAATGGATGCAGTGCACATTGAGTCGTCTTTTGTATATCCGGCAATGAGAGATCGTAGGGCAGTGGGATGAATGTAAGCTTGGCGGCGATACCACAGTCACGATTCTGAGATTGTGAGTGGCTTTAGAGATTCGGTGGTAGGTGGACTTTGAGTTATGGTGCTGGCTGCACTTGGTGTGGCGGGGTGGAGTAAGTTTGTAGTAGGCTCGGTGGAGAACATGATTGATGGTACGGTGTGTGTGCTCAATGATGCTCTTTTTCGCTTCTTCTGTCTCCCTTTTGCAGTGGACTTAGTAGACAAGCTTGGTACTTTCGAAGTGAGTGCAGTTGCGGGGAATATTATATAGAGGTCATTGACCCGATTGCCTGTGATGGTGATTGATGGAGATGATATGGAGCACTTGCCATGTCCAAATGTGGATGTGTACCCGGCTGTGTCCAATTGGGTGATGGAGAGAAGCGAGAGCCGGAAGGTGGGCGTGTAGAGAGCATTGACTTTGTGTTCCTGTGAGACGTGTACGAGTCCATGGTGGCTTACTGTAACTTTGTTATCGTCTCCAAGTTCAATTACTATTGGCTGACGAAGTTTCTTTATTGAGCTGAATGCGGTGCGGTCAGTCCACATATGCTGAGATGCTCCGGAGTCGATGACCCATGCAGCTGAAGCGTCAGCTGCGGTGAGTGGGGTTGCGTATTCGCCTAGTAAGATCAGGTCGCAATCTCCTGCTGTAGCGAAGGAGGTAGATGCTGTGCCATTCTTGACCTCGTTCTGTTGATCCCGGGCATGATTGAAGTGGACGCAGTCGGCTTTGAAGTGTCCTGTGAGACCACAGTGGTAGTATGTCCAATCGTTGTTCCAGGAGGTATTTGTATCAGTATCAGTCTGCTATCTGTTTCTGTATGCTTTAGTGGTATGATTGTCCATTTTGCAGTATGTGCATTTGTGCTTCAGGTATCCGTTTCCTCATCTACCTCGGCGGCTGCCTCCTCGTCCACCTCCTCGTCCGACACCTTGTCCTCCACGGCCAAAATATCAACCATGGGAGTATAGCGCCTCTTCGGTGGATGTATCTCTGATTTCCTTGGTTGGGGTCGTTCACTCACCATATTCCCGGATCCCATCCATACACTGCTGGGCCGTGGGAGTGGGGATGCACTGTTCAGAGATTTGGATGGTCGTTTCATATGAATTTGATAGGGTAGTGAAGATATGTGTTTTCATGGCGTCATCGGTGAGATTTTCAGTGGTGCAGATTAATTTCTTGCGGAAGGCGATTAGTTTTGTAAAGTACTGGGTGACCGTCTCGTCTGGGGATGGTCGAGAGACGGCGAACTGCCGCAGGACTTGGGTGCGGCAAAGTTCTGTTGTGGCATTGACCAGTCGATCCCCAAGTGCTTCTCACATTTCCACGGGGTCGTCGATATCGTTGATGAGTGGAAGGAGTTCGTTGTAGCATCCAAGGTGTATTTGTGATTGTGCTTTATTGGCTTGGTCATGCCAGCTTTCTTTGAGGAGGTGTAGGGTGACGCCGTTGCCTACAGGGAGGAGTTCGACACCAGTCACAATATTGTAGGTTTTCTTGGTGATCAGGACTCGGCGGATCTTTTGCTTCCAGACAGGGTTGTATACCTCTGTCAGCTTGGGCACATTGCCATGATCAGTTTGGATTGTTTTGTTTAACATGTTTTTAGAGTGGAGGCTGTTAGGAAGGTGAGAATGTAGAGTGATGGATTGTGATCGTGTTGTGGCTGATGAGCAGGGATGGTTGTTTGTTTGTTTGTAATCATTTTGCATTCACCCCCGAAGGGAGGTGCGCAGCTAAGTTACCATTAGCCGGCCGACCACTAGTGGTCATGGCAATTAACCCCCATCCTGGAACTTCATCGGTCTTCAATCAGGAGGGCACAGGGCCATTGAAACTCCCAATCTCTCTCCTAGGCAAAGTCGTGCCATCCCACTTCCCGCTACTCAGAGGTGGACCATAAGGCCACTTACTCCCCCAAGCCCACCCCCAAAAACGCACCCAAACAATAATGCCAACTAAAACAGAAAGAAAATCGTAAAGTACATTCTTGCCCTCCAGGATCTTCAAACCATATAGGTGCGATCTAAACTGCAACTCTTCCGACTCTCCTCCATTCCTAATCCCAGCACGGCTAACGCTGACGGGGTCGCCAACTTTCATATCTTCCACTGCGGCAGTCATAAACCTCCGTGACTCCCCGGTCATCTGTATACTTCGTAACGACCAGACTACGTTGTGGTCGCCCTTCCTTCTCTTTTTCCCTTTCCGGGGCTTCAGACTCCCCCATCTTTGTTTGTCCTTCCCTCCCTCCAGGTCGTCTTCCACCGTTATCATTTTCCTCCATCCTCCACGTTATCGTATTCCTGAGATCGGTTACTCGGTCACATGACCCCTCGGAACTCTCTCGTCTGCATCGTTGTCGTTTTCGGGGATTAGGTAATCTTCTCGTCCGGTACCCCTTATCATTTTCTCCACTATCATCTTCCCTCCTCCTAACTGTTGCCGAAGCTCCAGCGTATCGACAATGCATAAACGTGGGTGGTGGGGATGTTAATCTCGGTGCTTTACCCGGTCGCCCTGGTTCCACATCCGATTTGTCGATATTCATAGGAGTCGCGTTGTCGTTTTTGACTTGATTCTCCCAATTTCTAGTTACTATCTCTCTAGCCGACGGTGTTCCCACACGCTTGCGCATTTCTAACTGTGGTCGTGGCTTGATCGTAAGATCCTTTTTTGGTGTCTCGGGCGTCGCTGGTGGCTGCTTTTCCGGGTCCGGCGCAGTCCCCCTAACTTCACCCAACTTTTTATTTTCCTCCACAAGGCTCGTGACAGTTGTCATGAGCGTCGACACATCCATCTTCAGGTTGTCGATTTTCCAGTTCAGTGTTGTGAAATGTTCCTCCATGACTTTGATGACAGCCGTTCCGACTATCTTCTCTGCCATATCCTGGGACATATGTAGATTATCATCACCCTCGTAGACCGGAGTCTTCTTGGGCAAAAAGGTTGTTTGTTGTCGTATGAGAGTTTTAGAGACTCCCGAACTCGTAATCGTCTTGGGTGCAGGCGCTGCTTTGCCTTTCCCCTTTCTCTTTTGTCCCCTCTTCTTCTCCTCCATATAGTCGGGAAGATTCAGCATCGAGGATGCAACAGTATCGTCACCACTGCCGTGCGCATTGTAGTCGTAATCGGAATAACCAGACCCGGAATCATCAGAATTCCACTGATTATCTTCTTCGAGCATCTCTCGTAATAAACTAAAACGAGAAGGAACGATGTAAGGGGTAGAGGGACCTGCACTGGGCGTCGGGGTCCTCGAAGGGCGCCGACCTCTAGGCATCGTCAGGCCAAAGAGGAATTACGGGGCGCCTTGTGGTTGGCCAACAACTCACGGCTTGCCAACAGCTAGTGGTGAGGTGGTGTGTCGAGGTTTCGGTTTGCAGGGATGGTTGTGAGTGGGTTAGGGGTTTTGAGGCTCTGAATTGTAAGATATAAATAGAGTATTTTTGGAGTAAAGATTGTAGCAGGCACCGGGCTCATAACCTGTTGAAATAGTGATGCAAGAGAAGCTTGATTGTATTCTATCTAAGAGGGCCACAAGGCCAGTATATATATGGACATACCAGTATGGCTGAATGCCATCAGCTCGTACCAGAGTCAACAGTCATCTCCGGCTGGACGAGAGTTCACCGTCGCCAGCCGTACAAGACATCACGGCCATACTAGACATCTCCGTCTCCGACTGTACCAGACCTCTCTGCCTCTGACTGTACAAGCTATCTCTGTTTCCGGCTGAGACCTGTATATTCAATAGTGTTGAGGTGGGTTGACTTTTGGCATTTGAGCAGTGGTGGTGTCATTGACCCAGGTGAGTTTCAGGGATTTCGAGGGAGAGGGAGAGCAATCACAGTATCGGCACGGCTCCATTTCGTTGGCAATGGCACCTTTGTAGTTCATGATGACTTGTTCCGGCGTGCATGGCGTTGAAGTAGGACCTGCTGCAGCGGGTCCAAATCATCTTCTTCGATGTTGGATCAGAACGTGGTCTCTGAGGTGTCCTCACTTTCGCCTTCACTATCATCATTACGGATGTCCTGATGGTATTATCATCCTGCATCAGTAATGGAATGGGGGGTATTAGTCATCTGTAATTTGATGCATGATAGCAGATCATTGGAAGGCAAACATTTGATGGGAAATGAAGATTGGCTGCTTTCTTGAATGCGAGTGCTCTCCTTAGGTGTGCTTCTGGATTCTGCTGTGAATAGTGATTCCTCACCTGGCTTGGCGTAGGTTCCATTTGCTGTAATGAAGATAGGCAGTTGGGGAATGTGGGAGAAAGTGTATAAGCAGAAAATATAGGATTAAGTGCAACAGAATTGCAGGATAAATGGAGCAAGAAGTTGCACATAATGGAGGAGGATGCAATTCGAGGCATGCCTTGAAGGTTTTAGGAGAGATGACTTCGATGGTTTATATTTATATTGAGGACGGCATTCGGGTGTTGCGATGTAGAATGTTGTCCAGTGCACCGGAATGGATGGATTCATAGTCAGGTGTGCCGGCACGCTTCGATTCCTACTGCGGAATGTTATTAACTCCTATCAAAAACACTCCGTATGCATCATCAACAATCCTAGTTTCAGTCTGAATGACCCAGGTGTTCTGGATGGCTGTGACGGCTCTGACAGAACCTTGTACCCTGTGACGGAGAATTACACACTTCCTGTCGCCCAGGCGACTGGGCGCTTTGCATACTTTCCTTCTTAACTGTTCACCCCGAATGCAGTGACGTATACACACCATCAGAACGACACATATGTTACAATCTTCGCACAGGTTGCAATTATGCAGTAGCCGTTTACACAATGCCTGGAGATGTTTATGAATTTCTTCGGCCAATAGCCACATGCCACACTTTCATTTATGTTCAGCTTTGAGATTTAGTCACTTATTGCCATACTGTTTTCGCATCGGATACATTGCTTGCTGTTGCATTTGCATCGCCATTATCGTAATTTACATGTCTGAAATTTACTGTCCAATCTTCACACTCTCTAGATCTATGCGCTGAGGCCTCCACATTCTGCGTTGATCCATCATCGGCTTGCAATGCTTATTCCTCCTGATCTGCATCTGCATGGTCGCACCCATACCTGTTGACATCACCTACTATGCCCTCAGCCCTCAACATTCTGTGTTGATCCATCATCGGCTTGCGATGCTTCTTCGTCCTCATCCGCATCGGCATCGGCATCTGCGCCATCCTCGCCCTCATACCCGTCGACAGCACTGGTTCCCATGTCAAACCTGACGAGTTGAGTCACAGGCCGTCGTTGCCGGCTGGCGGTGGGGATTGCATCACACTCATCGCGTTTGTCACCTTGGTCGTCACAATTCCCGCTGCCCCCTGGCATCCTGAAATGCAGTTCGAAATTCGTTTAATTGTTGACTATCAGGATATTTGAGTCAGTGCTTCCGATCTCAGGCTCCTCACGCACCACGTTGGAAGTCAAATAGTCAAGAAGAACAGGATTGTCAACATGGGTTGCTTCCAGGCTGATTACCACGGTAGGTGTTCGATTCTTCGCCTGCTGGATCTGACCCTTGACTGTAACAAGAGTGTCGTTATACACCCTCTGTTGGTAGTTCTCCGGTAGTGTGTTCCAGGTATTCATCAACAATGTATATGTGTCAGCAATGCCAGGCGAGGTGAACAACTTGGGACCTGAAAGAAGCGCAGTAGGATGTGTTCTGACCACTGACATGCATATGATTGAAGTAGTTCGAGCGATCAGGTCTGCCCGCATTCAGCTTTGCCTTGGAAGCTTTCGGATGAAAACCTTTGTTCTTTTGCCACTCCATGAGAGCAAGGCACAACGCAGTGCAGGTAAACATGATCAGTGGTGAGGGTATATGACCGTACATGTTGTTATTCATGGAATTATACAATCCAGCAGCATACTTACCACAGTTATTTGCCCGATGATCAAATTTGATGGAGATTTACCATAGGATTGTTTCTGCCACGAGGTGTACTGGACACTGGCCATTCGTTTGCAGCTTTCGACTCTCTCTGCGTTGTATTTTGGCCACGTACACCACCTTCCACACGGTCTGCTACAGGAAAAAGATACATTTTTCCTGCCAGAAGAGAATCAATGAATTCTACATGCTCTGCAGCAGATTCAAACCGGTGGAGTTCATAACGCCCTGCTATGTTTTCCCTTGCTGATTGAATAAAATGGGATTTAATCTTATCGACTTGTGCGTGAACCAGGTGCCGGTTGGAGGGTGTAATATCCAAAGTGGGCCGTTGCTTCAGCATACCCCTTTCAACATCTCGTTTGTGCAAGCCTCAAATGCTATGGACCAAATGTTGTTTTGCTGCATAGCGGTGTTCCAGTACATCTCTATTAGCTGCCAGTGTGGGGCTTCAGCTACTGGTTTTGAAACGCGTTGCATTGCATAACTTATGATCTCCAGGTGGCTTGCACTCATAACTGGCTGTCTGTTCCACATGTAGAGCTCCTGCAGTCTGCCGGTCGCAAACACAAGACGCATCATGCCTCAGTGAGCAAATCGAGGGTCGCTGCGACTGCCGGAAACCATTGATCGAGGTGTAGACACCGCCTACGGTTGCATTTGCCACTGCCTCTGTCTGAGATTCTTTTCGGTAGCTCACGTTCGGACTGGATCTTTAATCATCGCGCAGGCTTCTGGATTATGGATCAGGGTAGGCAGGTTTTCAAGAACGCTAAGAGGAGTGGGAGTGGTAGCAATGCCGAATGAGGGACTGGATACAACGCGACGCGTTGAGGTTCCTCCGCGTGCTGGTGTGCTACAACCGGCGTGCCTGTTGGAGTAATTATTGACAATCGCTGTGTAGCGGACGGGGTGGAAGTCACCCATTGAGTGATACCTGCAACGCGACAATTGTTTAGTGAAAATGAGGGGATGGAGTTCTGACCTTGGATTGTAGAGGGTACGGAACTCCCTCCTTGAGAGGAATCCCTCCAGCCAGCCGGTACGGAAACACGTCAGTTAGTAGGAGGAAGTTGCGAATTCTCCAAAGGCCCATGTTTTCGTTGGTTTGACGATTATACATGCTGTGAACATTTCGTACGACCGGAGTTGTGTCAAGGTGAGGCCTATGCAAAGGAATAGTCCAACATTGATGTTCCACATCAAGAATGTAGGAATAATTGCCTGTGCATACATATGCAACGGTAGGCGAGCTAGACTCCTATTTGTGCAATCAGGGTGGGTTTCGACAAACAAGGGAGGCCCAGTGTAGACCTCGCTGGACTCGAAACCCAGACAATACTCGATGACGAGATCCCTTGAAAAGCATTCAATTATGCGGTTAACTGCCATCAGATTAAACTCAGATTAAACTCAGCATTGCTATTCACTGTTACAGCAATGTCTGAAGGTCTATGGTCACCGCTTGAAGGGTGATTAAGCTTTCTTGGCACGATTATCATTGTATTGCACTCGTTCCTGGCACATTTCTTCGAACAATCAATTGTGTATATCTTCAGCTTCCCACTGGAAATTCCGCTTTCGCAGAGCTAAATGGATCGCAAAGCGAACAATGATGTATTCTCTATCGTATGACATCAGTTGAGTGTGCGTTTTCCACCGCTAGGCATTGGTAGCCTGGTTGGATGGTTGCACAGTTGGGACAACTTGAGAACTACTCAGTATGCTCCGACATGCACGAGGTCTAAGCGGTAAACGTGGCATGAGATGCCAAATCAACGCCTGGCGTCCCAAGCTGTCTTCACTGTGAGTACTAAATCTCGTCTCGAGGCTCGTCAGTGATGTAGTGCATGGTGGTTGTGCAAGATGAAGGCTGGGCCGTGTTGTGTTCATTAACCAACGAAACGCAGGATATGAATCAAATCCCAGGAACTCGAGTATATATATCCCTTCTTCCCGCCTTCACATCCATTCTCTTTTCCTCCCCAAGGTTGCACACCGCCAGTATCCTCTTCTCTCTTGACGTTTTGTGACTTATACAAAACAATGCCTCTCGTTCCACAACCCACCCAATAACCAACATTACTTTATATGTTCCCTCGGGGCTTACTTCCACTACCTGCAACTATATCATAATGGTAATGCCGCGGATGTAGATTCATATTCAACTCACAGCGATATCAGCAAAGGGCAGCCGCAAAGGACAGGGTAAGGCAACTGCCAGGGCAAAAATGCCAACATTGGATATAATTTGATACCTGTCTTTGGATCTGGACCTTATACAGGGATTCATCCGGGAACATGTCCGTGGACTCATACAGATATATAATGTTTGCGGCGTCACGTATGAGGGTGCTTGGGTTCACTTTTATGATATAATCTTTCTTGATCCAGACACAACTCACAACTTTTCACAATTCCGGGTGATGTTGCCACACCGCTGGATTGGGAGTTCACCTTTTAGCGAGTGGCGGGCAGCCATCTGCTCACATATGGGGCAAATGTTTGACACAACCTGCGATCAAATGAACAATTGGAGGTGGGACAACCCCTGTACCTTCGGGGATCAGGTCGATCGCACCAATCAGCAGACCACCAGCTTGGGGAAAGTTAAACTCACCGGCAAGCGTTTCTCTTGGTCCAGTAGCGATGATCTCAGGGCAAAGATTTAGTCACCAAGCTGCCGGCAGTACAGGCCACTAAATTGGGATGAGATAATCAATGAGGATGATGATGATGAGAACTTGGCGGACCCAGCAGCGCCAAGTGGTGGAAGGAGCCATCCTAGCGATGGCAATGACAATAATGACAAGGAGGGTGAGTAGGACACGCAGGGCGGTGAGAAAGGGACCCGGAACGGGACGGGTACCAACGATGGGAAGGGGAAAGTGAACAGGAAGGCCACCGAGAAAGGAAAGGGGAAGGGGAAGGGAAACGGTAAAGGTAAAGGTATTGTAAAACAAACCGCAGGAGGAGGTGATATCTCTCGTACCATTGCTGTGGTGTATCAAAAGTAAATGTACGATGCAGTCTCGGACACACAGGGCTAACTTGAGCGGGTATATATGGAGCCGCAAGTATCGCCCACTGTGTCAATTCCCTCAGATGATGTTACCGACTGTACCGAATTGGACGCCGAATATGACTCAGATTGTGACCGTGATGTGGATATGTGTATGGCACATGATGTGGACGCCCCGGCCGGTGTTGATATGGACGGTGATGTGGATATGGAAAGGGACGGTGACACTGATGACGAGGAAGAAGAAGAGAAGGAGGATGAGGAGGAGGTGGAGGAGGAGAAGGAGCATGAGGAGCGGGATCAGGATGAGCATGATGGCAAACAACATCGGACGATTAGCCAGGGAGAGATCGTAATTACATTGGCTAACGATGTTCATACCGTCGTAGACGATCAGCTAATAGTGCTACCGGAAATAGTCCAGGAGATGTGTGAGCATACTTCACGGCCACAACCTCTGACGCCGGCACGACAGTTACAAACGCTGGAGCCTAGCCCATGTCCACGAACTGTGGAGACACATCCCATCTGTGGGCTTGAGCATTTGGGGCTTGTGACGCAGCAAAATCCTCGCCCGGCGGTGCTAACTCTGCTTGAAGATCGGGCAGCCGTAAACACCTTGGATGTGGATGTGGATCTGGATGTGGATCAGCAGCTTATGACTGATTCAGCAGGTGGTGACTAACTCCCCGATGTCCTTTTCGCAGATGTCTCTCTCCCCGATATCCCTCTCCCAGATGTCCCTCTCCTGAAGGAGGGCCTGGATTGCTCGGTAGGCGAAGAGTGAACCAGTCCTTGGGTGGCAGAGGAGGCGATGTGTATTCCGTTCAGGTTATTGTCCGGTTCTCGTCGTGGTTGTTTCCTTTGTTCTAATCTATTCATCTCAGGCATTCATTATTACATGCGTCAAGAGGTTTTTGGATTGGTCGAGGTTTATTTTATTTATGGGTTTTGTACTGGTTTTATTTTTGTTGGGTTTAGTTTATTCATAGTATTATGGAACATCGCGCATGCAGGGTTTTTGCAACTCCTGGCATGTAATGAACCTCTTTGTGATCGTGTTGAGGCTCAATAAGTTAGCTGAAAGTATTGTAAGCTTACACACAAGGCTGGTGGAGCCTAGCACCAACTTTCGTCTCTTTCTACATGTTAGGGATCTCTAGTGTTAGCAACTGGTCCGGGTATCCCGCCAGCAGTCCGGGTTTGGACCGGAAAAACGGTTCGGTTCGGTTCCAAACCCGTCCAAAAACCCGACCCGGAGCTTCTTGCTGGGCCAAACCAGTACCCTTACCCGTCAACCCGGGGGTTTTACCGGGTTTGGCTAGACCCGTCGGTTCCAGTATCCGGTTCTCCTTTTCGGGTTTTTCTATTTATGGTCGCAGTCATATATGTTACTGTTATGTGTAAAATAATAACTTTGGTACATCATTCTCATTATTGGTTTCATTGGCAGTCTTTATACTCAAAACAAGGAGAGACATGCTCCCTGCTACATCCTGAAGTTGAGTGTGATTATGTGTTCATCTTGCATCATTTGTAACATTCGAGGTCCAGAATAGCTATATTGATTCCGAAGGCAGCCATTCAGCCGGAATTTGATTAGATTGTACATGCGACTGCGCCGACAACATTTGGAGTGCTGTTGGAGATACATGATAGTGTCAGTGGAAAACCGCAATGCTGCAAGGAACCTCCCGGGATAGAGTAGCCATATGTAAATAGCATGACGCACATGACCTTTCCACATATGCATATCGGCTTGCACAACTGACGCAATACCCAATTCATCACCGATTAACAAATTGAAGCCTGTTGAACCCATAAGTCTTTACCCCTGCATATGTCCTCCATACCTACATACTATACAGGAAATGGATTCAGGTGAACATTTTGTATTGGTTCATAGGTCATGTGTACACAACCTGCACAATCTGTGATTATTGACGACATAGCTCTGCAAAAAGTAGTTGGCGTATCTATTTCGATATGTCAAAGAATTTTTGTTTTCACTGATTTTATTGTAAGAAATGATAATTCGTCTGTGCATGTGCAAGGGTCATACGGGCTATGTAAACGGTCCAAACTCCAAACCAAGTTGATTGACAACTGATCAACACAATATTGTCCTGCCTTTTACGGATAAGTGAGAATGCGCAATCTAAACTAATGATGAAATTTGCTAACAAAGTTTCACTTAGTGATGACATAGAAGGCGTAGAAGGAGCAGTCATTGCGCGCCGTGAATCTGGATGACTGACGACCATCATGTTGCATTCATTCATACAACCAACTACATTACTCCGCGTGCAGACCGGGCGCAAATAGAGAGCATTGTGAAAGTTGCTGATGGTATGTCATGGAAATCGAGCGGATCGAACTGGATATGGCAAACTGAGTATGTTGGGCTATATTAATGGAAAATTAGGTTATGGCTCTACATGCAGTGAATTGCCAACTGAACGCGCTGAAATGTCACCGCGCTAGGTTTTCCATCGCTTCGAGCACTTCTGTATCAGTTGATCAGAAAATGATACGCCATATAGCTTTTGCATGCAACTGAGTATTGGTACAAATTATTCATTGGCTGTCAATAATGACTATATGATTATTAAAGCGACATGGGAACAGCCCCATTGTTACAATGAGCGTCAACGGAGCATCAATGAAATTTGAATGTGTAAGCAACTCAATAGGAAGGTGATTTGCTCGCTGCTATTCATAATCAACAGACTGGCAGTCTTGGTAGGCAAAAGAGACCGCGGCGCGGTGACACCCACATTCTGATACTGAGCGTCCACGCAGCGTCAATGATATTTGCTGTGGTAAGTAAGTTAATTGGAAACCGAGTTGCTCACTGTTATCAATAAACAATGTATGGGCAGTCTTTACAGGCAAAAGAGAAATCAACACGGTAACAGGCACATTCTGAAAGTGAGCGTCAATGGAGCATCAACGGTTTTTGGTCTTGTAAGTAAGTCCATTGGGATGCCATTTGCTCGCTGGTATCTATAATCAACATATTGGCAGTCTTGATGGGCAAAAGAGAAAGCGACATGGTCCCATCCCCAGTCTGAAAATGAGCGTCAACAGAGTGTCAACAATATTGGGTGTTGCATCTTGTAAAATCCAAGGGTTGTGATACGGCATTTATCCATAATCGAAGTATTGGCAGCCTTTATAGGTAATATCATGTGTGTCGATACTGCTACACCTCAAACTGAGCGTCAACAGAGCGTCAACAGATTGTCAACAGAGAATCAACACAGCGTCAACGGATTGTCAACAGAGTGTCAACGATTTTGGGTGTTGGATCATGAAAAATCCAAGTGCTCTGGTATGGAATGTACCCATAATCAAGGTATTAGCATCCGTTCTGGGCAAAAGCGATCGCGAAATGTTCACTGCCCCAGTCTGAAAATGAGCGTCAACAGAGCGTCAATGATTTTATGGGTTGCATCTTGTGTAATCCAAACGCTGTGCTACGGCATTTATCCATAATCGAAGTATTGGCAGCCTTTACAGGCAATATTGTGTGAGTCAACACTGCTACACCACCAGATGAGCGTCAACGAAGCGTCAACAGAGCGTCAATAGAGCATCAACATCGCATCAACAGAGTGTCAACAGAGTGTCAACAATATTGGGTATTGCATCTTGTATAATCCAAGGGCTCTGCTACGGCAGATATCCATAATCATCGTATTGGCAGCTGTTCTGAACAAATCTGATCGCGACATGGTCACAGCCCCACTCTGAAAATGAGCGTCAACAGTGCGTCAACGATTTTGTGTGTTGCACCTTGTATAATCCAAGGGCTGTGCTATGGCATTTGTGCATAATCGAAGTATTGGCAGGCTTTATAGGAAATATCGTGAGTGTCAAAACCGTTGCACCTCAAAATCAGCGTCAACTGAGCGTCAACACCGCATCAACAGAGCATCAACAGAGCGTCAACAGAGCATCAACACAGTGTCAACAGAGTGTCAACAGAGTGTCAACACTTTTGGGTGTTGCGTCATGTATAATCCAAGCGCTCGGCTACGGCATTGACTCATATTCAACGTATTGGCAGCCATTCTGTGCAAATGAGATCGTGACAATGTTATAACACCTGGCTGAAAATGAGCGTCAACAGAGCGTCAACGATTTTGTGTGTTGCATCTTGTATAATCCTAGGGCTGTGCTACGGCATTTACCCATAATCGAAGTATTGGCAGCCTTTATAGACAATATGTTCTGTGTCAATGCCACTACACCTCAGGCATCAATGGAGCCTCCACAATGTTTGGTCTTGTAAATAAGGTAATTAGTACGTTATTTGCTCGCTGCTATCCATAACCAAAGTATTGCCATCCACTATGTGCAAAAGAGCAAGTGACACAGTCACGGCGCCATTCTGAGAAAATCTGTCAACTCAGCATCATCCGAGGGCCATCAATTGCTGGTGATGCAGATCGGGTAATGAAGGCATCGAATGGATATTTGAGCTTATAATTGAACTATTGACCTCCCCCCTGGTCAAAAATACATATCATTAAAAGAAAAACATGAATTAAAATATTGTCGATCTCGCAATATGCAAAACATGCAAAATGTGATTACTGGATGTCAAATGATCGATTTTGATTGAGTACTATAA
>Ga0307514_10002034_pt1 | contig 21885 bp, 18 predicted proteins | sample 16_EM_MG_FD_203088 | JGI IMG/M metagenome (GOLD analysis project Ga0307514, IMG submission 203088) | Populus trichocarpa ectomycorrhiza microbial communities from riparian zone in the Pacific Northwest, United States - 16_EM | ecosystem: Host-associated > Plants > Roots > Unclassified | place...
CACACTTGGCACTTGTTGCAGGGATTTTTCGCCCTCTGGAGGGATTTCGGAAGGTCTCTAATACGCAAAACTACGTCGACACGCATATGTACAAGCATACCCCAACCAGCAAACACACACCAGAGAAAAACCAGCATGTCAACCCCACTGCCTGGTTCTGTCAAAGATCTACTGCTTTAGAGGAGAAACCATGCATCACATGTAGGGTACACTACTCTACATACAGTATATACGTAATACAGTATCTCCTTGCCTTGATCCTTGCCTTCTCATCTTTGAATTATGCGTAGCCACCCATTATCTACAAGTAGGTAAAGTACATGCTGTGCACAAAGCAATTACAAATTTCGAATATTTCTGGCCAAAGACCGGGGAATACTGCCAGAAAACTTTCCACTAGCCATTTCCTGGTAATCGTATCCATCCGTACCTAACCCCTAACCCCTGTTCTCGGTTCAGCTGGGCAAACCACACAAGCGCAGGGGGACAATGTCTGTTTTCGGCTTTGCTGAGAATGCATATTGAACGAAACGGGAGGTTCCGACATTCCTGTTTAACATAACAAGAGCACTCCTTAGTATCCCATGTCTGAATTGCATGAGATGGTGCATACATATGCTACTCCGTAGTACTCGTACATAAGCGACATCACATGAGGAGGAGTGCTCAAGGCCCTAAATGTCTGGTTCAGGGTAACTCACAACATTCCCTCAGATACAACCTTTTTCCATGAGCCACAGACATATATTGCCCCCACCCCCACTCTTCAACTAATATCTATGAAGAAAACAACAAACAAAGCAGCAAAAATAAAGCATGAAAGAGGGTCTTCAAAGGATATGTCGTCCCCTTGTTCCCCACCCAAGATGCAGCGTCTATATGCATCCCAAAATGGAGGAGAGCGTCAACAGTGCAATGCACAACAAAAGGAAAGATCTTACTGGTCAAGCATCGACTATCGAGCCAGAGGTGGTGTCTTTACCCTAGATTAGAGATTAGGAAGGAGAAAAAAAAAATTACGAATGAGTCCATGTATATATAACAAAAGCATCCAGACTCCACCACAATGTATGCTCAATCAAGAAAATGCCCATCTTTTTTGTTTTCCAAAAATGTCACAGGGTATCAGAATCAACTTGGATTGCCACCCATAACACTGCTTCTCCATCTCTCCACCATCTCCATTTGTTTTGCGTTTTGCATCGGTGCCTGCATTTGCATCTGCACACCCCCAGCATAAGGCGTGTTCATACCACCCCCTCTCATCATAATGGTACTCTGAGGCCTCGCCCCCATCGTCACTCCCATGCCTGCAGCAGGTGACCCACCACCCATCCCCAACATGCCACCACCCGCCAGCGGTGCATTGACCCCTGGTATCGCGCCTAAAAAGCCACCAGCCCCGGAATAGACATTCGCACCTGGATTTAGCATTCCCGCCATCGCACTTTGGCTTCTCAAATGTAGCGGCAGATTTTGCTGGCGTTGAATAATATCAATCATATTCCTCTGCCGGGCCTCTTGTTGGAAAAACATACTCTCCCGCTTCAATCCTTCACGTTGATCTTTTCCCTGTTGCAACCGGCGACGGCGTTGACCGAGGGTTTCCTCCCTTTCCCCCGGTGGGGTTTGAGTCGGTGGTTTTTTCTTCTCCTTCGCGTCCTCGCCATCCAACGACAACCCAAGGCCCCCGGTACCATACCCACTCTTCTCCCTTTCTTTCTGCTCTCGCATGCGTTTCAACCGCGCCGCAAGTGTTTCATCCTCTGCTTCTTCGTCATCCTGTGGTAGAGGTGCATCAATACTTGGGGCATTGAAATACACGGTATCCCGTTTGGAGTCCTGGACAGGAGCATCAGGTGTCGGTCCCTTAAGTCTCTCCTTTCTCTTACTCAGTGGCTCGTTATCCTCTATCTCCCTCTTCACAATCAATCCCAATGGGACGTCTTCATCTCCAATCGCGTGGAGACCGCTAGAATCATGTTTCCTTGTCTGACCGCTGCCATGGTTAGCCCCTGCATAGAGCAATCCTAGTGGAATATCTTCATCCGGTTCTTCTGTTCTTATATCATCAGGGTTTTCCCATGCTAAGTTCGTCCGCTTCTGTGCCCTTGCTTTCTTCTGTATTTGTGCGACAGCATCAAGTTCGAGCAAGGTAGATCTCATACCCGTAGGAAACGCTGATGCAGCAGTACGACTCCGACTGCGCAGTTGTGCTTTCCTCGATTCCAACTCGGCTAACAATGTGGTGGGGAGGGCATTAGGATCTGCAGGAGGCATTGGTGAAGGTGCTTTAGGCGGCAAATGCTGCACGCCAGACCTCAAAACCTGAGAGTCCGGACGACCGTAGTCAAAATCCTGTGGATGTTCCTCGCTTGAACCCTCTCCACTGCCCGGTCTCTCTGGTAGGGATAGCTGTGGTGACTGTCTTTGATGGTGCGGATTGTCGTCGTTTACAAACACTACGCTTGACCTGTAGGCACCTAAATTTGCAACACTATGCCTATTAGTAAGGTGTGCCCCCAAGGAGACCACGCTTTGCCTATTAGTCGGTATTACGGATGATCTGCTGCGCACATGATCAGGGCGCTGAAACGCCGGACCTGCTGCAATTGGATGGTCCGTGAAAGCGGCCGGCGGCGATTTTGCGGCGGCGTCCAAGATGCTGTCTAACGTGGCGACCGCACTTTCCTCTTTTAATTCAACTTCCACGGGTGTTGCTAGCGGCTGATCAAAGAATACTGAAGCCCGCAGTTGAGGAGGAAGATTCGCCAAGCTGCGGCGGAAATCTTTCTTCTTGTCTTCAGCGGGAGCTTCGGCAGCGTCTACGTTGGTGGGACCTGCAAACGGGATGCCTGCTATTGACTTTCTATTTGAGAGTATTTGTGATTCGCGGTTACTGCGGGGCTTTGCTAACTGGGGTGGCAGATTCAACATGGCGGGTACTGGTGCGGGATAGTAGACCAAGGCTGGCTGATGTGGCTGTTGTGACAGCGGTTGTCCGTACGACATCGGCCTGTTTGTGTATCTGTTTGGAGACCTCAGTGGTTGCTGTGGAAGGTCTTGGTGTAGATCGGCTTCACAGTGGACACCGTCAAAATCATCAAACAGACGGCTCTCCGATGGCAGCGACTGTTCGTCGAAACCATTAGGTGAAGGAGGAAGGGGCAATTGCTGCCTACCATACGGATTGTAGGGAATGTACTGATGTGCTTGTGTTTTGCTTGGTGAACGTTGTCGTGGCTCGATAGGCGACGGCGCAGATGACTCTAGCCCAGTATTTGAGGTATCCACTCCATTTCGTACCTGTAGCCCCTCAGATATGGGATTCGAAATCGGATTTGTATATTTTGGCGAGGAGGTCGACGATTCAGGGAACCTTTCATCGCCCACTCCATCAAGTTGCCGTAGGTTTCCTGCCTCCACCCTCTGTCTTTTGTCTATCCCTTTCCGCCGCAAATTTACACCGGAGGGAGTATGTACCCCTGTGGAGGTGAAATAATTGCTCCCCCGGAGCTGGCCCTCGTCACCGCTGGAATCTGAATCCACCATATCGTAGCTTGGCCCAGGAGAAGGCATCGTTGACTTGATGAAGTCCAGAGAACTCGAGACCCCATCGAGGGTGAGCCTATCGAATTCAAGAGAGAGGCGTGGAGGCCCCGATGCCCCACGTTGCGGTGAAGCTGCTGGCGAAGGTGCATTTGAATCGTCATTTTCAGGTGCTGGAGTGGTAGAAGGGGGGATAGACGAGTAGGTTGCCATCATGGCCACCGAATGATTACGGTTGGTGAGGGGGTTGACTGCTGGGCAGTCAATAAGCCCCTGAAGAGATATCAGAGTCTCCGGATGGCTATATTATTATCCTTTCACGTAGCAAGCGGGGTGATGTCGGAAAAAGGTAAAGGTATTGTTAGCTTCGAAGCAAATACGTGATACCAATCAATTTGCAGGGAGAGCTGAGGGTGAGCAAGGATTCTGACCAAGGGAGAACGCGGATCCAGGAGTTCCTGGACCTGGCAACCGAGCACGCCAAGACCAGGCCAGCAAGGCATACAGTCCACGGTATCCGTACTATACAGCGAAACATCCTATTTCCCACTATTTACAAAAAGATATGTTTAAATTTGATAACAAGCACCACCGCTCAAGCGTATCCTGAAACTTTAATGGGTATCAATCGTGAAAATTAAACCCTCACCGTCTATATCTGACACTATGCCGACCCCAAGGGCGCTACCCATCGGCGGCACTTTCGAATCGCTCATTTTCGTCCTTCACTCATATCGCTTGGGGTCGCTCCCAGAAGGCGTTGTTGACCGTACTCCAAGATCGCCGTTGGTGGCGCTTGCAGTAGAAGCGCCTCCATCGTCATCATCAACCTTGGTATTCTCAAGGGGAATATAGGTGACTTCCTCCTTTTTGGGAGTGTCCGGCTTGGAGTAAAGGAAGGTGGCAAATAAGACAATTGATGCGCCGATCACAAACTATAACACCGTTAGTGAGTCTATGAGGTCAGTAGCTGGGATGAGATGCATAGGCGGACATACCCAAAACGTGAGTACGAAATCAAAAAAGTATACACTGGCTATAGAGCTCAACAGAATACTGATGCTCGTAGCAAAGTTCTTTGCAATATTGTCTGCGAAGTTCACGCACAGAGCCACAACGATCCCTCCTGCTGCCTGGAAGGCGATTGCAGTCCAAACGACACCATTATATCCGTCGAAGAATCCTCGTTGCATAATCTTGTCGCCATCCTTCAACATGACTCCAATAAACAATGCTGGGAACAGCGAGTAAAATGAGAGTTGGATGTTCCTGACCCACAAGGAAGTCGATGAGCCTTTGAGGACCTTCTCAAAATAAACGCCTGCAAGACCAGAGATGGTACAGGCGATTATGACAGCGATGAGGCCGACTGCTCGATCCATGTGGCTTTCGTCGTACCCACTTTCTCTGGTAAAAAGAGACCTCTTGTGCACTCCATCATCGGGCTGAGTGGGCGTTTTCGGAGTGGCATCTGTTGCTGGAATCTGGACAATTGCAATCCCAGCTGTCAGGAGGAACAGTGATATCCATTGGTTCATAGATAGTTTGCGGTGCAACATCGTAACACTGAACAATGCAGTTGTAATAATTTTCAATTGGTAGGTCACTTGGAAAGTTGCTGCGTCGAGGTTGGACACTGCGACGTATTGGAGACTGTTCTGGAATGTATATAAGGCGGCTGGAATGGCCAGCTTCCAGCTATCAGCTTTAAAAACCTCCGCCCAAAGTCCTCGTAGGTTGGTGGCCAGCGTTGATGATGATCCATCAACTTTCCGCCTATCTCGTAAGGCAACCATCATGCAAATCAACAGCTTGATGACTTCGTTTAAGAACACCGCCGTGGAAGTGAGGTAGCGGCCACCACCCGTAACCGGCATTATTCGGGAGTAGTGCATGACCTATATGGGAAACTCGGTTGATTAACATCGGATCTTACGTCTTTTTTCACATGTCCCAGCATGACGTACGAGAATCAGTCCCGAGTTTTGGAAACATAGCTGTCTCGGGTTTGTTAGCCCAGTAAGAGTATATCGAATCAGGATGTAACCAAACTAACCGTGACCAAGGAAACATGCTTCATCGGCACGCCCATAAAGGTTGGTATGGGGGCTTCTGTTAAAGACATTATGGCGAAAACAAGAACAAGTCAAGAAGCGACGTGAAAGAGGCTGTAAATATAGAATTGACTGGGACGCCCAGCTGAGGATTCAGAACACAATGATAGACGTGTGGTGTTGATGACGTTCTAATAGCGCTCCATTAATATCCGTGATCGTTGTTGACCAGAGAAACTTGAGAGCGTCTCCTTTGCGCTCTGCCGAGACGTTTGGGCCTAAGTAGCGCTGGTTAAGTGTGGCCCCAAAAAGCTTATGTTTAGCGCCAAGACCAGATAGTCAAGATGTATGTATGGCTACGTGTTGTTTACATTTAGGTATTTATCTTTAACCGTTTATTCTAGGCCTATACGGAGTACATATGTAGTGCATACACCAGATTAATACTACATACTTAGGTACTGTACTCTACGTATGGTATGTACATGTACATGTATCCGCCTCATAGCCCTTCGGAGAAAAGGTGGATAGACTCAAGAAAAAAAAGAAAAAAAAAAGGCATGTACATGTATATGCAGAGCCGTAGACTCATGCCCAACACGCACATACTGTACATATGTCAGATAGGCAAGCAGGAAAAAAAAGGCTTCTCTGCAGGTACGGCTGTAGGTACATATATGGCAAGGTAGGTACTTATACACACGCAACTTTTACCTTTGCCAACCAAACTACGGTACATGACCACCTAAGTAACCCCATGAGCCTGTACCGTACCTACTCTACTGTATCTATTGACATACCGTATCATATTTGTGTGTGTGGGTAGAATGTCACATGAGTCCGTACATACTTACAGTACCTATATGTAGTGTCCTTCCTGGATGCAGCAGAGGCAGTGCAATGCGCAGCTCAGCTACGCCGTATCTACTGTACCTACCTACATACGTACCATACGAGAACAGGGAAGTCCCGAAGCGCACAGGGGTAGGTACATCTTAAGATGAGGGCGGTGTCTGGTAATCTGACAGGGATCGCAAATCCAGATGACCGTGTTAGACTTGGGAATATGGACGCCATAGCACTCCCTATCGCATCGCTCCCCCCCCTCCCCCTTGGCATATTATGGCATCATCTAAGCTCTGTCAATAAATTCCTGAAACTGAGCGGAGAATAGTCTCGGCATAGAACTGGGCGTACGAACACTGCAATAAAGAGGGGCTTGGCACCAAACAGATTACCGCTAGGACTACGCGGACTGACGGACAGGGCAGCGGAGAATACTTAAAGTAGCACAGAAGGCGGTAAAGACCTAGGTAAAGGCCATGCTTATTCCAAAGTCTAATTGAGAAAGACCGACCCCCTTAAGCTTCTTTTCCAACGCTGCTATTATCGATCTACAGCTCCATCTTGCTCCCAGAGAGCATTCAAATATCTCACGCAGACGACCCCATCTCTACGAGAAGAGGGTGCGCCAACCAGATTGGTGGCATTTTACATCGCACTGCCCGTTTCAGCGCTTTCCGCTTGTTGAAGGTGAGACAGACCATTCTCTTGACTCTCAACCAAGAGCATAAGTACATACTTGGTAAGTACAGTCCTCCCCCCCACAACCACTCAAAATCTATCCCAGAGATATCTTGTCTGACAACACTGAATGCTGTACCCCTAGCTTAACCACAATATCTGTCCCAGATCTAGCTGCGCCCCCTTCGCTGTCCCTACACCAGCAGGCCACGAGGTACCTTCTCAGTTAGCTGCATTCGGTTCTAGCTTGGAATCCCCCAATTAGAGGTCCCGCCCTAGAGGAAGATGATTGGTACGTCAGCTCTGTAGACTACAGGGAATTTCTTTTTTGGTCCTTGGGAAGGGGAATAAACTCGCAACATCCGATCTTATTCATGAGTATCATTCTTCAAGTCATTGTCAACTAACTGCCGCCTGGTGCTGCGCGCAACAGGAAATTGGAAAAGAAAAGCGAGCATGTCTCGCAGAAGAACCCAAATTCGGGGGAACGATGAAGAGAACCCCGCCAACGGCCGTGCCGATGAACTAAGCAGTTTATTAGGAAAGAGCAAGCACAAGGCCAGTAGTGCATGGCATACAGCCTGTGACTTCCTCAGGCTCAATTATTGCAATATCTTCCTTCCAGTTGTGCCAGTTGCACTCATCTGTGGTATCCTGGATATCAATCCTGTCGCAGTTTTTGTCCTCAATTTCTTAGCAATTGTGCCACTCGCATCGCTGTTGAGTGATGCGACAGAAGAGCTTGCGGAGCATGTTGGGCCCACTCTGGGTGGGCTTTTGAATGCAACATTTGGGAATGCAACAGAGCTCATAGTATGTATCCTTCCACCTCTCACAGCCTCAGAACTAATAGGGTCCCCAGATAAGTATCTTTGCACTTAGGAGAGGAGAGATCCGAATTGTTCAGGCCAGTATGCTCGGGAGTATTTTGTCAAATATGTTACTGGTAAGGGGATAGCCATAAAGATGCAACTGTAGTATATCGTATATTGATAAAAAGTCATAGGTTTTGGGGATGTGCTTCTTTTTTGGTGGTCTCGGCCGCTATGAACAGACCTTCAACAATACAGCTGCGTCAACTATGGCTTCCCTCATGGCGGTTGCGAGTGCTTCCCTCATAATTCCAGCTGCACTTTACCAGACAATCGCCCCTACGAAGGAGCCAAACTTTGATTCCATCCTACAATTGTCTCGCGCCACCGCGATCGTAATTCTTATCTTGTACCTCATGTACATTTACTTCCAGTTCTTTACCCACTCCAAGCTTTTCACAGAGGACGGGGAGACAACAGAACCGAGAGAAGAGGCACAGGCTACACAGGGCCAGCCTACAAATGGCAGAAGCACAGCTACGACTAACAATACCACACCCAGTGAAACCCATCATGATACAGTCCTGACTCGTAACCAGGCTGCTGTTGTACTGCTTTTGACCACAGTGGTTGTCTCATTCTGTGCGGACCACTTGATCGGAACCATCGACAGTATAGTGGATGCGGCGGGTCTTTCCAAGACTTTTATTGGGTTGGTCCTCATCCCTATTGTTGGCAATGCAGCAGAGCACGTCACATCCGTGGTTGTGGCCATGGAAGACAAGGTAAATCCAAATTCATAGGCATTCGTGAAGTCTTCGCTAACTTTTACAGATGAATCTAGCTGTCAATATAGCACTGGGGAGTGGATTGCAGATTGCCCTTCTTGTTACACCGCTCCTAGTAATCTTGGGCTGGATCATCGGACAGCCCATGAGCCTGTATTTCCAGACCTTCGAGACAGTGGTGTTCTTCGTTTCGGTCTTGGTTGCAAACTACTTGATTCTTGATGGGAAATCAAACTACCTTGAAGGTGCCATGCTCATCGGGATGTAAGTTTCTATTCTGGACCTATTTCCTTCAACCACTAACTCTATATTATTAGATACATTATTATCGCCGTCAGCTTTTATGTTTACCCAGACAGCGCTGTTAGTAACGGGTTTAGGCCCCACTAGTGTTAGAGACCTCCAAATGAGTCTCTGGGAGACCATCACATACACCATTTCCGTTCGTACATTTGCCAGTATTCTGATTTCAAAGTTCTTGTACACAGTTCCTCGGTCGCTGCCATATGTTGATCAAACAGGATGCGGACTTTTTCACTTCCCCATTATATGAGATAACTTCTGGCTTTGTTTGGTTGGGTTGGGCGGAATGCTGTTTGAGTCTTGTTTATGTTTGGTGTCTGTTTTTCGGTCGTATCAGCTACTCAGTACTTTAACCTGTAATTAAAAGAATGTTTCAAGGTCTACAAATACTCAGCCTCAGTATCACCAAGTATCAAACTATTTCTGAACGAAAGCTTCATATCGTTACCAACACTAGCAGTGGACCAGCCCACGCAATCCCCCATTAATACGATGCTAGATCGATGAGGCAACTAAGCCAATCGAGACTACTAGTCGGTTGAGGTTCTACAACTGCCTCCCTCACCAAGGTGGTGTTAAAGCAAGTGAAAATCAAAGGACCCATCCCTCTAGATTAGTCTGGCCTATAGATAATAAGAGGTTAGCTACTACACCAAAAGGGCCTTCATAGGTACTGTATATTTCTTAACCTATTAAAGAACTGCAGCTGGAGCCGAAAAAGGCCTCTTGAAGCCATACCTGACAAGTTTAGGTCTTCTCACGCCATTTTAATTCATCTTTGGCGATGTCACAGTTGACATCTACTACTTGTGTAGTCTCCACAGTAGTCTGTTTGTCTGATAGTACTGGTTGGGTTACCCTGAACAGAAAATATATCTGTATCTAAATAAACTACATCACCTTCCCTATACGTTTAGCCTCATACTCTCCAAGATGACAAAGAATTTCCGAGACGTGCAAGAAGATCAACAAGGGTTTGAGGTAGTCAGAAGACCTGCAGATTCAGCGAGGCTTCTTACCCCAAGGCCGTTGTACTCGAGTAGGGATTGCTAATTTCCAATTTCTATAGTACACCATCATGCGAGCCCAAACCTCCCCTCCCTGGATATAGTAGTCTGGTCTGACACAGTACCCCCACAAACATCCTTCATATTTCTTCATTAGACTCCACTGCCTCCTATGGCACCCTTAATACCACTCATAGTACCATACATAGAGAATTGATTGTCCCAAAAAGTAGCAGATATTTCTTCCTATTACTGACGGATAGGGAATCTGGTCTAGGTAAGATACCCAATCGGGTAGTTAAATTTCTTGGCATAAGAATTCAAATCAAATCGATTCAGACAGCACTGTACATCACAGTCATGGATCTTTTTAAGCTGGACGAGATACTTCATGAGATGGAGGATAACGGCCCCCCAATCTCAAAAAATGCTCATGATCGACGGACTACAGGAGGATCCGTGTACCATCCGGTTCAAATGCACGCAAAAAGTGGCTGGACTGGCGAGGTATCTACATTTGATGAGCCCTTGGGAGATTTTGGTGAGCTCACAAACACCTCTGCTCAACAGTCAATATACTAAAACAAGATAGACCTCCAGCCATCCTTTCCAAGCCGCAACCCCTTTGATTCGACTATCCTAGGACATAGAGGCAGTTCCTATGAAACACCATCCATATCTCGCCCAAAATACAATGGCACTAGCACGTCAACCCAGCTAGAGGCAGACACTTGGAGCTCAAAAATAGAGTCTTTGGCGACACCCTCTCACCTGAATCTTTGTGAGTTTCACTGTTATTAAAGCTTGTGTTCTACAACTAATGTACTGTTTTAACTGGAAGCACGTTTCGCATATGATCCGGAAGGGACATACTGCAGACAAGAGCGAGCCCCAATCACTCCTACAAAAGGCAGTAGCCAGCTGCACAGAAATAGGCCAGCTCAGCCCAAAAGCGCATTTGATCCGGTAAAAGAATTTGTTGATACGGAAATCCCGTTAGGGCCCTGCAAAAGAATTCCGGTAAACCAACCAAAACCCCTGGTTCTGGCTCAAGGTCTAGTGCGTGGACAAGGCGCAATAGCATTAGGGCATGCTCCACCTGTAGTTCAGGGTATCACACTTGTTCCAGTAACTCGACTTCCAAACCAGTTGCAGCAGATTTTCTCATTTGAGTTGTTCAATGCTATTCAATCAAAAACTTTTGAAGCCGTCTATGAGTCCAGCGACAATGTCGTGGTGTCAGCACCTACTGGAAGTGGAAAAACTACTATCATGGAATTGGCAATTTGTAGACTTGTGGGCTCTACGAAACAGGGAAGTTACAAAGTGATATATCAGGCACCTACCAAAGCGTTATGTGCCGAGAAGAAACGGTGGGTTTCCTTGATTCCTAACTTAAGGCTGAGCTAATATGTTTCAAGTGATTGGGATAAGAAGTTTTCGAGCCTCGGGCTCGTTTGTACAGAGCTGACAGGTGATACCGATTTTCATCAAATGTCACATGTAAAAAATGGAGATGTCATCATCACCACTCCAGAAAAATGGGATAGCATGACAAGGCGGTGGCAGGATCATAAGAAACTTTTACAAATGGTGAAGCTGTTTTTAGTATGTGTGAGAGCTCTATTGCCCTTTATATGGTAGCACTAAGTCATTTTAGGTGGATGAAATCCATATGCTGAAGGAATCACGTGGTGCTACACTCGAAGTGGTTATAGCACGAATGAAGTCCATAGGGGGAGATGTCAGATTCATTGCCCTCAGTGCTACAGTACCTAACTCCCAGGATATTGCGGCCTGGCTTGGGAGAAATTGTGCATACCCAAATACTCCCGCGTATGAAGCTCGCTTTGGTGAAGACTTTAGACCCATTAAGCTACAGAAGTTTGTTTATGGATACAATAGTACAAACAACAACTTCATGTTTGATAAATCACTGGATAAGATGTTGGTACAGTTTTATCATCAACAAGCCGGGAGAAGCTAACATTTTTGGGGGGAACAGGCTCCCCGATGTGATCAAGAAACACTCTGCACGGAAACCAACAATGATATTTTGCAGCACAAGGCAAATGTGTCAAAGTACGGCAAAGATGCTTGCTGAGCATTTTTCTAAGGGAGGGCATCTGTGGCCGGCACCTGGCAAAAAATTTTCCTTCAGAGACCGAGACTTGCAGAGTAAGAGCCGCAAGTCACAAACCATATAGCGTATCACTAACTAAGTGTGGTAGATACTGCGCTATGTGGCGTTGCTTTTCACCACGCCGGCCTAGACCAGAGTGACCGCATCCTGGTAGAAAAATTGTTCTTAGAGGGGTCCATATTCGTTATATGCTGTACCTCGACTCTTGCAGTGGGAATAAATATGCCTGCATATTTAGTCATACTAAAAAATACGGTATCAGGGTAACACCTGCATGTCACTTGACCTGAGCTAATGCACAGTCACCAGAGTACCTTTGCGGAGGGACGTCCAAAAGAATATGACGACCTCGAAGTCATGCAAATGCTTGGCCGGGCAGGGCGTCCGCAGTTTGATACTGCTGGAATTGCTGTCATCATGACCAAAAATGAAAATAAGGATAAATATGAGAGAATGATTGCGGGCACGGAACTTATCGAGAGCTGGTGAGTAAATTTAACCTCAACTGATGCATAATCGCACTGACGGCGAGCAGTCTACACGAGAATTTAGTTGAACATCTTGTAAGCCACTCGGGCAGAGACCTCAGAGAACGAAACTAAGCAGAGTGATGGAGTTAGAATGCGGAAATTGGCATGGGCACTATCACAGACATGAGCTCTGCAAAATTGTGGCTAAAGTCCACATTCTTGTGGGTTCGCATGAAACAGAATCCCCCTCATTATAAGATTCAAGGCCAGACAATTGTTATGGACATTGAACAAAAGCTCGAAGAGATTTGCGAGAAAGATGTAACACATCTACAAGAGACAGGGATGATCTATCAGAATCAAGAGGGTAGACTTAAATGCACCCCCGCTGGTGCGGCAATGGCTACATATTATATCAAGCTCGAAACAATGAAAGGATTGCTTGCTCTTGGGCCTGGCTCGAAGACTGCTGATATTGTGATTACCTTCACCCCATGGAGTACCTCCAAATTAGCTGCACTTTCTAACATTGGCAATCTAGCTACAAGCTATTTCTGAAGCCCAGGAGTTTAAGGAATTGCGTATGAGGGTTAATGAACGTGTGATCTTCAGGGAAATCAACAAAGGGTTGGGAATGAAGTACCCGCTGAAAGGGGATATATCGACAACTGCGCATAAAGCCAATATATTGATTCAGGTGAGTGAACGGCTTCCTAGCGCCTCCCACCGAAATTGTTCTTGACTATTACAGTTTGAATTGGGTTCCATGGAGTATCCTACGAGAGAAGCCTTCCAAAAGTACAGTAACTCATTGGTACAAGACAAAGGCTTCGTCTTCCAGCATGTCCATAGGCTAATCCGGTGCCTTATTGACTGCCTCAACGAAACCAAGGATGCCGTTACCCTGAAGAATGCACTGGCGCTTGCCAGATGCCTCTCTGCAAAATGCTGGGAGAATTCGCCGAACCAATTACGCCAATTGGATGGAATTGGCCCAGTCACCGTGAAAAAGCTTGCCATGGCAAACATCCGAAGTCTATTGGATCTGGCGTCCACCGAAGCACACAGGATTGATATGATAGCTTCAAGGAACCCCCCATTTGGAGCAAATATCTTGAAAGAATTGGGGAAAATCCCCAATTTTACTATTACTGTCACCCAAATAACAAAGGTGGGAGAATCTGTGCTGTGCCATTCAGCCATGAAAATTGCTGACACAACCACTTAAGACTGCAAACAGAGAGGGTCCAGTCAAAGTGATGTGCAGGGCTGACATTGGGTACACGAATAAAGGAGTTCCATCTAGGTTCAAGGGGTCTATGATCATTGCATATTTTCTGGCAGAGTGTGATGGTAAATTGCTTGATTTCCGCAGGATTGTGTTCGTGGCGCTCCCCACCCAAACCTACCACAGGCTGACTATAATAGTGCCAACAAACTTCAAGGTGGAAGAGATGTGAAATTCTCAGCCGAGGTCGTGAATCCAGACCAAAAAATAACCTGCTATGTCTCGTGTGAGAACATAGGTATCTGCCAAATCTACCAACAATACATATGTAACTTCTGACGTTCGAGCTCGCACAGTGGGGACTATAAAGTCCGCCGAGCTCAAGCCAGATATTGAGCCATCACTCTTCCCACCTATCCCAAAGCCAACACCAACTTTACGGGGGGACGGTAAGGGGGTTAACTCCAACCAAAGGCGGGAGACATCCGATTTTACACCAGCTACACACTTAATCAAACAAGGTGGACCCAGTAAGGGCCACAGAAACCCCCCTTCACAGGACGGTGATGAATACGATGACGCGTATTTTGCAGCCGCTGGTGTGTATCACACCCCCCTCCCACGGCTTTTAAGTCTAATGAGATCATGAAGTCAGAGACTTCGACTTCTCATACATCGACAGTATCGGCAAGACCTATGACGATGAAACTGCGAGGAATACCAAGCTTAATATGAGGCTTCAAAGTGAGTCTAGGAGCCAAACCGTGGAAGAACCAGATACAGGAGAGGAGCCTATACAGCTCCCTAATGGGAATTGGGCCTGCAAACACAAATGCGGAGATAAGACCAAGTGAGCTTTGCCTTCAATGCCTTCTTGCAGGTGTTGGCGCTAAGATATGCAGATGCAAGCACATCTGTTGTCGGGATGGTCTAGAGAGGCCACCAAAACTTGTCAAAAAGAAGCCGTGCCTCATCAAGGCCAGGGCCACCCTAAAGCAGCCGTCTCTCACTAACATAGGATTGGATAAAAGGCTCCCCATAGAGGGTGCTGCAGTAGATTTCTTAACGAGACTAAACTCAGTAAAGCACAATACACGAACAAACTCATCTGAGCTTGTGAAATGTTTGAAGAAGAGTGGCATAGACTTTGTGGATCTAGCGAACGAGGAATTGCAGCAAGATTACAGCAATTGTGAAACAGGAAAGAAAGACAAGCCTCCCGCAATCAGTCGGACGCAAACCAGAGTGACTATGGCCAATTGCCAACCACGTTATACATACGAAAGCCAGGCACAACAAGATCTTCCAACCCCCATGGCAAATAGGAAAGCCCACGAGCCCGATTCTGAAGAAGAAATCAATCTCCCGCCCCCAGGGACACTTACCGCTCGATCTACGATTGTGACGGCCTCCACTCATCCACTCCTGTTTGGGTCCTCTCACCTTTATTCCCTCAACCTTAATGATGAAGATCTAGATACGGATTTAGCATACATGCCAGAGCCGACCACAATCTCACCACAGAAAAACGCTAGGAGTGTGAATACCACAAATAACATTGGTGACATTGCGGTCAGCATTGAATCGTCTCCACCAACCCAACATAAACTCCACCACAACCGAGAAACAGGACCCTTTCTGATAAGTTCACCTGAAAGCAGTAGAACGCAGGCTGTCGATTTCAACGACATAACTGAGCATGGAGGTGCGAATATATCTAACTGGGATACCTCCCCAGGTTTGTACATATGCACCTCAATGAAAGTGTTTCTAGTGAAACCGCATGCTAATAACACAGCAGCCTCGGCAGGTTTTGAGCCTCTCCCGGGAAGAAGTGCAAAGCGTCCCCGCCCCCACACACCAGATTCGCCGCTACTTAATCGCTCGACACGGTTTAAGGGAGTGCTTGCAGGAGACACTCAGATGCCTTGCTATAGGGATGAAAAACACGCAACAGATGAAGACTTGCTTGTATTCCTCGGAGACTGCGTAGAATTTATCTGAGTGGGGTGGTACGGCTATAGAGCAAATTGAGGCTTACAATATATTATTGTTGGGTTGGTGATTATACTTGCTATGTTCAGTCAGTTGCATTTATCAAAAGCAACTGGGAGAATACTTACTAAATAGAACCCTTATTATAGAAGCGGTATTCAAAGTAGACGAAAAAGCTGTTTTGTCACGATCTAGAGGCTATAAGATACAGTATCAGGTGCAGAACCCGTCATTTGCCTGTTCATGATTACATAACGTGTTTGGTGACGACTACCCAAAATGGTAAGCAACCAAAAAAGGTAAGAGACAATCAAATGGGGAAGGTGCCGAGACTATATTCATTGCGCTATAGTAGTTAAAACAGCTTCTGTGTCTAGTCTGGTTGCACGGGTCGCTCGCATATACAACTTTGTGTTACTTAGTACACCAGGACCGCCACCCACCTCGAACCAGTACCCTGGGGCTCTGAGACGACTACAGCCAGTGGCATGCTACTTGACGTGCTGTGATTTGTAGCAAAATAGTTTTCGGGGACCATTGTAAAGCATCGGGCACTACTGTAGACAGACAAGGCAAGAAATATTTTCACCAAGATATCAGTATTCGGCGAGCTGGTCATGCATATCAGCTATTTCAAGGTTGATGGCTTTTCATTGACGGTAACCAACTATATGGTACCAAGACTAGTATATGCCTACCGTGAGAATAGAGTTATCACTTGAACCACGTTCATTGCGGACTACACACCGGCTGCGCACAGACATGAATGATAGCAACCACCCTTGCAAAACGACATTTGAGACAACGCACGATCGTCGGTAGTCCACGAGACCATTACAAGTTCAACCATGTTGTGACAACATGAAAGGTGTTGGATGATAGATCACTGGGAAATGAGAGAAGGTTTTTAAGATTAGTAGCCGAGGTTTACTAAACCGTATCAATAGATAGTATAAGCTGTTGAAAGAAGATTACCTGTAAGATTAAACAGTGCCAAGGTTAATGCCCGTTCAGCTGCAACTCCATATTCCTTTATATTGTCATGAGTCACATTCCTGTGGGCACGAGAATCACATTCTGTGAAATAGCCTGTGCAGTACAGAGTTTTTTTCCCTTACAAGATGCAAGCCACAACGAAGTTAGTTTAGACTCATGTATTGTCCTGTATGTGGTACACCTTAGCCGGAGATACAGAAAAGATCATATCGAAGCACCCTTGCCTCCTTTGTAGTCTTGTTCGTAGTGATCCGATTCTTGCCATCAAGGCTACCTTTCCACTGCTCACCTCATGCGTCAGGTCCATCCGTAGCAACTGCTAAGAGATTATTGTGCACAATATCCCAGCCTGGCTGTGTCTCAGTGTCGTAGAGCAACCGGTGGCGAAGCTGGGGATGTGCTGTCCCTCGTATAGCCAGCTGGCAAACGAGAAACAATTGCGCCATGATTGCTTTTTGAGACTAGTTGCATTGCCTTCATATCGATCGCTTGTTGAATGGGCTGAAAGGTAGCAAAGAAGAAATGGCGATCTGCTCAGTAAACACATCTTAACTGTAAAGAGCAAACCTCGGGCGGTTTTGGGGTAATTGCGGAGCACCGGTGTAGCAAGTTAGCATAAGCAGTCGCAAGCTCATATCCCGCAAGATCGACAAGTGCGACATCGTGCAGGGGCTCGGACCGTGACGTGACTTTAGCTTTACCACTTTGAGGCAAGTGGCTCAAAGAAGAGGCTAGGGAAAGTGCTCAGACCAAGATATTCTGGACTGTGATCGAATCTTGGGCACTTACTTAGGCAGCTTCTGAATTATGAGATGAACCCCACATCTATAATTGTTTATTATCATGCGCTGGTTGCGGTTTATAGCTATATTTTTGCTGCGGATGCAGTAAGACTGGGAGGCTTGTCTATAGGTAACGCCTGAGGAAATGAATAGAGATTAGCAGGATAAACTTCATCATGGAAGTGAGCCAATCAAGCTGTCCGCTCCACTTCCTCATACTTATTACATCTTGCTTGGACCCTCGCACGGACAAGGGGGATTTGTGACATCGCAGGTGGCTCGCGGCAGGAAACTGCGTGTGGACTACTACGATTTCCGTAGGGCTTTCTTTTTGTTGTTCTTACATACGTACAGTGCGGTGCAGCTGTGTGGTGGTCTTGTCCATGTTGATGTGATGTGCGTGCGAAGCTGGCTCGTGCCATGCCTGTCGTCTTTCTCCCACACTCTAAAAATCCCGGCCATGCCTGATAAATTAGCCCACAGAAATTATAAAGGATGGACATTGTCCAGAACTTAGTTCCAGCTTTTACTTGCCCCACACGACACCCAACAACAGTAACGCGAAGACCCATATTTCAGCCCATTGGAGTGACTTGCGCGACAGCCACGGAACTGGAATCCCGGGAATAGTGTTCGAGCTGCGGGGTGGTGCTTGTGTCGAGTTCATCGCAATGGCCATATTGGGGGAGGCTGGTAGCCATGGAGGGAGGGATTCATGAGACGTACTCTCGTCGTGGGGGGATACTGGGTGTTGTGGCCCAAATCTGGCTATATAAAATTCGGCGGTTAAGCACTGTGGGGCCACAGTGGTGCTGAGTTTTGGAGGCATCAAACAGGGGCAGTGGCCTCGGGGAAGCTCTCAAAACCGGGTACGGCCTTTCGCCGATGCGAGCTCGTGTGGCCTTGCTCTGGGGCGCTTGGCGAAACATCGATATTGGTAGGTTAGTTGGCACATCATTGGGCACCATTCACCCCGAATCAACTGGCAGTTCTGGCGCGGCTTTTCCCCAAGCCGCCGAGAGGGTGGAGGTATTGGTCGTAGAAGAGTTAGCAAAGTGGCTCTGGGGAGGTTGTGGTGAGGGGTAGTTTATAAGGAAGTCCAGACGACAACAGCGACAACTGAGGCAGTTGGCTTGTGGAAAAGTATTTACACCATTCGTCAGTGGGTGTGCAACCAGAGGTTGTGTGCAAGCAGACTACACCACCATGTCTCTTCACTACGTAGCGCCGACATGCAGAGCAGCGACACTGTTTTCATCATATACCCCCCCGGATCTCAAGGAAATTACTTGGTTTACTGGCATACAGCTAGCTTGTCGGAGGATATCGATGGAAGGAGACATTTGCAACGGCGCGGAGAATAATGCTAACCAGACCAAGGCACTGACTGCAACGGACTATGTGACACCTCAAGCTTGTACCTACCAAGCCACCTCCCCCCGCTGTACCTTCCCATGAAGATCTAATTATTACTAATTATACTCCTCACGGCTTCCTGCCAGAGCACCCATGGGGCCCAAGCCCTGCTGGAGTGATCCATTAGCCCAATACCAGCTTTAGTGGGAGTGCTGTTCCCAGAAATACATAATACCGAGGACGGGGGGGTGGGGCGTGGGGCGTGGGGCATGGGCGTGGGGCGTGGGGAATTTCTTGCCGCTGCTCCACAATCAGGAGTTCGTAGGGTCGGTATCGCACGATCCTATCGTTACGCATGCCATGCCCCTTCACATGAGGGCTCAGATTAGAGGAACCAGAATATTGGCTGCTACAGCAAGAGATACTGTCACTGCGGAGGGCGAAGAGCAATTGCAAATTGTTGGGTAGACATGACACCGTGGCCAAGGTGGTGCACATTACTAGCGGTGATATGATAAGTGACCTGATGACGACACATGTTATCTGGGCTGGTAATGCGGATTCTACCTGCTAAATTCAAGATCCTGAAGGTAGTGAGGCTACTTTGGGGCCGAGGAGGAAGGATGGATGGGAGGAGGCACAAGGGAAGAGAGGAGGACGACCCAGATATTAACCACCAAAAAAAAGGTATCAAACATGTACGTACGCCTATACCCTAGGCACCACAACGCCCGGATGACACTATCGAGGGAGACTGCCCAAGTTCTCCACCCAAAGGCCACGTTCTGCATATTTTTTCAATACCTATGAGGCCCCCCGCCCGGAAACATTACCCGCCAAGACACTGAATGCCCTCATCCTTTCAAATGTGAGTCAGCTGAATGCTGCAGGCCAACCGTGATGGGCTTGTAGCCACTCACCTGCTCGAAGCCAGGTCTCTGTTTTTGCTAAACTGAGCACCACACAAAAAAAAACCAAAAGGAGGAGTAAAAGTGGGACCAGAAGGGCATGCGAGGTTCCCCCAACCGCCAACGGTACCCGACGTAGGTACCGCAGTCTGAACACACGTAAGAACCACCCCACCCCTCCCCATTCAGTTGGAACGGCATACTCCCTTGTTGACGTCGAACCCAGGATCTCGAACTGTACGGGCAGGTACTAAGTGAAGGAGGGGGAGTCCCCAGGATGTGTTTCGTTCCTTCAAACTACACTATCTCCGTACCCCCCTTGTCTCCTAGGACTGTATCACATTGAGATCGACACTGATATCCACTCTGAACACTGTTGCGATTCAGCTCCAACAGCTCTGTAAATTAACATAGCCTGCAGCAAAGCGACCTATGCAGCATTCTTGCATGCATACGTCTGGGGAATGGTTGTCAAACTGCAGCCCTGTCCCAAATGGCTGCAGTCAGCAAAAAAATACTCACCACAATTCCCCCCACAATTAAGGGCTTGAAACCCTCAAGAACCCGAGTAAATCTTTCGGTTAAGCCAGAAACAACTAGAGAGTCGTTTAAAAAGCCGACAGTTTGGTTAATCTCGCAGCGGTACTGATTGTTTACCCACACTTCCCTTAAGCGATGCAATACAAAGAGTTGCCGTCCCCAACCCGGTGGTCATCTACCATGATACCTATTCTGAGACAAGAGGATAGGCCATAAGACTAGGTAGGGAAGAAGAGGTTGTTAAGCTCCCGTGGTCACCCTGTTGACCTCATACCTACTTGTACTCCAATTCCATATCCTCACGGTAATTGTAATAATATATGACTTGGTGGCATATATTATTAGTTTGTTTGGCACAACACTTACTATTATTTGATATCGTTTGCTAGTAAAGCACCCTTTTGTTCTCTCTCTGGGTTCGCGTTTGATCTTTCCCCTGTGCCGCTCACCCAAATTACGGCAATTACGCAGCCCTGGACTTCTATGATTCACATCAAGTCCAGTTTGAGAACTCCTCATGTGTTTCCATCAATTACCCAACCTTTTTCCACACCGGGCGGCCGCTTCTCTTGCCGCAGTCATCCTAAACGCATGCACAAGACAATTGGATCCTGAGATGTATGAAGGCACACTGCTTCCTCGGGTAGCACTATCAGCTCCCACTGGGGCCTTTCCTTTTGGATGCCCTATTGGTGAGACTATCCATTAGGATTATTTTGCTGGTCAATTGAGTACTCACAACCAAGAATATGATACTAGGGCGACGTCTGGCGATGCTTGCCAGCGAGCACCCACATTCGTCACCGTGACACGACTACATAAATACCTACACTGTACCCGGAAGGGAAATACGCAGAGCAGCACGCTGAAAGGATCCTACAGATGTGGCTGGGAGTCTGCTTAGTTGGCGAATACGTACCAGATTCTGTACGTGTGCATACGCCCACCTTCTTGGGTACAGCCCGATAGCTTGGGGGCTTGTAACGTGGGCTTTACTTAAGATAGTATTCCAGAGCACATTGCTGGCGTCGATTTCCATATTTATCGAGGTGCTCATTGAGGAGACCGGTTTTGGATCGCCTCAGCCTACAGGTTCAGTCTGCTTGCTGTCATAGTTGGTCTCATCTACTTATAATTCTGTACTCTGTGTTTGCTGAGTGCTGTTTCATTGCCCCTCAACCCTCCAATTTTTGCTTTGTTTTTTGATCCCGTGTATCGAGGGGTTTTCCTCACCCCGTCAGGTGGGCTTCCGCTGGCTGCTCCAGAGGTGGGCTTTCGCAGCAATGCGTGGCCCTTCAACACACACTCTGTGCATGTAAAATCCAGCCTTTACCTTAGTGGCCCAATGATTTCCATTATTTTGCGTATTTGTGACTTGTACATTTTGTAGGATTTTCTGGCTGCAATTATCCATCCAACACTTGCTGAAC
>Ga0307514_10002035_pt1 | contig 21874 bp, 27 predicted proteins | sample 16_EM_MG_FD_203088 | JGI IMG/M metagenome (GOLD analysis project Ga0307514, IMG submission 203088) | Populus trichocarpa ectomycorrhiza microbial communities from riparian zone in the Pacific Northwest, United States - 16_EM | ecosystem: Host-associated > Plants > Roots > Unclassified | place...
ATCATTGATACATTACTAGTCAGGGCGTATTCTTTCGGTAAATGCATTCGTTCTTTATGTTTTTTTTTTCATTTTTTCATTTTGCCTTCTGACGTTATCAGCTATCTCTCACGGCTTCAGCCCGTGAGAGAACGTCTTCACCCGCGTGGGTTGCCTGGATCTGGCAATGCCCCTTGCACCGGTCTGTTATGAGGGTGAATATGTAAGTATTGTGCATGTTATATGTATATGTATACATTTTTGGAGCTATATTCGTGGGAGAGATACCTATTTACTACTCTTCGCGCAACTTTGGTTGTTTGGGACAAAGAAAAGTTGGACAGGTGTATGTATTTCTTTGCTGGTTGTCTATCTCACATGCTCATGCCTATTAATGAGAATATCTGGTCTTGGGAATGCATACTTTACTTGGTTTCTGCATTTATTACTGCTGATCCTCAATTTCCTTCCTCGGTGCGGATTTGAATGCTTCCTCGAATGCCCATCGAATGCTCTAGGCCGTTGTGGCACTTTATCCCGCTTTACATGTCATATGATCCCCTCCGGCATCATTATAGGGCCCACCTGGAACAACCTTTTGGGAATTTATAAGATGCCATAGCACTTCTGGGCTAAGCAGGAGCATTATGAAGTCAAGGTGGGGGAACTAATTGTCGTGTATGGGGGGTTTGCTGACTACGTCCTATGTCAGTAGAATAAGAGCCCTAGGGAAGATCCTCCAGTTAGGTTCCCTGTCCTGTTCTAGGCCTGGGGTACAGAGACAGATAAGCTAACAACCCGCAGCTTTGCGGGGGCCGGGTAAAGCTTGAGGGTAGGTTACTCGGCAATTGCGGGATGAGCAGACTACTCCCATCTTCCCCCATCTTCCCCCACCTTTGGGCCCCCCCACTATAGCCAACCCATATTATTGCCATGTACCCACAATATATATGAGTCTATGCATGATGTTCCACCTTTGCTTTGATAACTTATATTAGGAGACATATTGCAATTGGGGTCCAGTCTGGAGTGTGAATCAGAATTGGGAATTGCGCAAAGTATGATTTGTGTCCCTGCCAGGGTTGGTGATTGGTACAATGAGTGTACTTGCTAGAAGATCGACGGCCCATGTACTTTGAATGCACTGAATTTATCTAGAGTATGGCATGCACATATGTAGGTATTGTGCAGTCGGGTTGTAAAGTGATCGGGTGGCACTAAATATTTAAGAATACAAATTACTTGTCACCAGGTTCTTGGCAAAACACCTATCCGAACCCCGTATGTATGTATGTATGTATATATGTATGTACGGAGTATGTAATGTACATATATGTGTGTGTCTGTGTACTCGGTGCCAGTGATACTTTCTAGGGCTAGCCATCATCTAAATCTCGCGATGTCTCGCAGCTCCATGGGGGGAGATGAGATCAATGCATGCCGAGAATATGGGCCGCAGCGTGCGTCTTATAGGTACTTCAAGTTGCTTCTCGTACCTACCTATCTGATGCTCGTACCGTACCCGCACACAAAAAGGCCGAAAGTTGCGATCAAAGATCAAAAGCTTAAGCTCGGTTACCAATCGTGGAGCCGACCCGACATGTTGCAGTCGACGCCAAAGTACCCTTTGGTATTCCAGAAAGCACACTGGGTTGACTATGACTATAGAGTGTCATCTGATCACTTGGCCAAGGCTGTGGGAGAATCCGGGGCGAGGAGGGGGGGGGGTCCAGCCAGACTACCCCACGAAAACAAATTCGCTACATTAGTTATCCCAATTTCGAGATTTACGTTATTGGTTTTGGGATACCCAGGGTCTGTGCGATAAGGTGGCATATATTGGCAGTTGGTGAAAGTAAGTTGGTGGGTTTACATTGCTCGAGTATCGTATACAATAGAGTGCTTCCTTGCGTCATCTAGTCAGATGCCAAACTAACGGCTATGAGATATTATTAGGTTGTGACATGTCATTGTTGCCGCTGTGCCGCCGCAGGGGGAGGGGGGGTATCTGTGTCCCTGGAAGTACTCCTGTTACCCTGATCTGTCCAACTCCTGAATGCAAGATACGAATTTTAAATTTCAACTTCAGAAAACGGCTCGGCACTCACCTCATGCCTCTCCGCTGGTTCTATGCACAACAGAGTCCCCGAAAGAACGCAAAAAGCAATGTGCTCATTCCCCCGCTCCCCTGGCTGGTTGGTTCCTGACAGGAGAAAGTCAGCCTCATAAGTAGGATGCATTCATCCCAGGTGGCGAATCGATTTATCAGTAGTGATATCAGCAGCTTCGCTCCAGCGGTCCAAATATGAAGTTGGGTTTGTTGGTAGGAACATCGGCAGCAGGAGTTTGAGGTGCAGGGTTGACATTTCATACCAGACTACATACATTTCATATATATACCTAAATTATATGCTTATCCAGACAAGCGGATTACTGCTCTCCTCAACTTGTATCTAGGAATGATTGTCAAATCATATGAATACATGCATAGAACACGGAAAGAAACTCTGGTTGGGCCGCCTGGACGCGCAAGAAGGATTGGGAGAAGGAGAGGAGGAGATGGATTGAGGGAGCAGGTGGTGGGGCAGCGGGAATGTTTCATTTGTGATCGGTCCTTTTCATTTTATTTCTTTTTCCATCTTTTCTTTTCCTTCTGTCATCTATTCGCAGGGGGGGTCCTAGGGGAGCTGCGGGAAAGGACGACGCTCTCCGATGAGTGTATCTATCGTAGCGATTAAACGAAGATCAATAGCTGCCAAGATTACAAACAACGCAAGTCGAGAATTCAACCTTAATCAGATGGTTGCTGGGGCAACGCAGCCATCCCTGGCAAAGTTGACGTGATGTGAGACGTGTGAACGTCACATGTCCTACTTGAACGCCCAACGACAAAAGTCTTCTAGTGGTAAATATATAGTGGGTACGGAGTAGGTGATTCAAAAGGGGAACGTGAATAAGAGAAATAGTTTGGCGGGCACCGGCCTTTCGTAAGTAGATGGTGTCGAGAAAACCTACATACCTGTATGTACTCGCCAGGGCCCTAGGCCTTGGAAGATGTATTATATAATGTACATGTATCTATGTATGTATGAATTCTTATATCGAGGTCTTGGCAATAACCATCTACGGTAGTGGCTGTTATGCCTGTCAAATCTATAACTCACGGCATAATACCCCAACTCCCGCCAAAAAAGCAAACTTGCACCAAAAAGCGTGCAATCACTACTTATGAATGACGTAATCTTCCGCTCGCGTGTCTGTCTCGTCTCACCAATTACGCCATGTTTCTGAAACAAAAATAAGAACCCCTGTTTCCAGTATATCAAACTCCAACTTCCAACCCATGTGACCCACCTGAGAGCAACTCACCAATGAATAAAAAAGACTCTTTTCAGTCATAAGCACATTTCCTCCGTATCTAGAGCGAAAGAGCAAGCAGCACAGTGGATGAGAGACAGTTTGTATGTAAGATAGAATATTCAAAACTCATTCAGTCATCCTAACCATGAGGGAAGAAATCACCAGATAGTAAAAATCGACAAATAACAGCTTCAAGTCCAAGAACGCACCTCACCAAATAAAAACAGGGTATGCTATAAACATGCTAGACATCAGGGTAAGAATCATTACCGCGCATGCCTTAACCTGAGACAAAACCCCCAGTGCAATCAGTCTGGCATATATGGAGTCGAATGCTCCAAGGTATATGCATACACCAAATGCCCTCCCTTTCTCTATACACCCTCATTGCATGACCACTCAGGACCTAACTTGCTCCAGCTCCAGCTCTAACTTTCTAATAATCTCGTCCTTCTTGGAGCTCTCAGACTGCTCCCCACTGACTTGCAATTTTAGCTGATCCACCTCCGTGGTTAACGTCGCAATCTGATCAGTCTGGCTTGCAAGCAGCTTATTCTGAGTCTCAAGTAATGCTGTGATCCGCACCAGCTGTTCTGGGATTGTCGCAAGCACGGAGATGTCCGGCGTATCCTATCATATATATGATTAGAAGTCTAATACACATGGCAATGGAGCACGAAAAGTGAGAGGAATATGTAGCATACTTGCACAGGCAAAGCAGGGGAGTTGGCCTTGGTACTTACCACTGGCTTTTCCGCTTTTGGTGATTCAGGCTTCACTGGTGATGGGGGCCTGGCCACCTTCTTGAGAGCCGGGATCTCAAAGGTCTGCGGGGCGGGCTCCTGCTTGACAGGGGATGGAGGCCTGACTGGGCTTTCGGTAGCTGGGGGTGGTGCAGATGCCGCAACCTTAGTTTCTACTGGGGCCACAGGCTTGCTCGCGGGTACAGGTGCCGGAGCTGCGGCAGCAACTGGAGCAAAGATCTTTGCCATAGACACATCAACTGCCGCTCCTTCTGGGGAGTACAATTGCTCGAGGTCAAAGAGCGGAGCACTAGCATCCTTTCCTCCGAACCATTCTGACGATTTGAGGCCAGGTCGCCCGCTGGGTGCGGGGGGATAGATGTCATTTTGAAATGTCTCAGCCTAGAGTTGGTTATCAGTATCGCCGTGCAGCTGAGGTAAGGGTGGGATTATTTTACCCTCCTGGGCACGACGAAGGAGATAGGCTCAATATAGGTATCATTGATCGTCTTGAATGCTCTCATGACTTCATTCTCATGTAACTGTGTCATATTAGCTCCTTGAACGGTTGATGGGTTCTCCCTCGCTGGGAGGTGGGTAGGGATCCTCACAGCAACTCCCCTCTTGGGCAGGAAGGCAACACCTCGTTGAGCATCTGCCGACTTATATTCGGACAGAATTATAAAGTCATCGTTTGCATATTCGAAGTAACGAATGTTTCCGTCTCTGTAATCCCACATTTAATAATTATCCTATCATCCAGAACCATATCCCGAAGTCCACGTTCGCACTTACCCTCTCCCGGCTAAATAGAGACATTTTGTGCCATCATCCCAGAATGGCATACACACTCCCGAAATAGAGTCGAGAGTCTGGAAGCCTCCAATAGGTTCAGTGGGCTTGTGAATGTCCCATAGACCAAGTTGGCGGTCACTAGTTCTTGTGAAACCGGTCGTGGCTATGCGATCAAGGTCACCCATCCATACTGCGCGGGAATTCTTAGCCCCTTGGTGTCCGGCAGCCTCATGCACTGCCTTCTCCTGTCGAAGATCCCAGATTCTGAGCTTTTTGTCACGGCAAGTGGTAACCATCATGGAACCATTTCCAGAGAATGACATGCTTTGCACAAGTTCGTTATGTTTGAGTGTGAGTTTAGCATCACCAGTTTCAGCATCCCACAGCTTAATCGTGAAATCTCCAGAGTTCGTTGCAAGCACGCTCTCTGCTACAGGGTGCCAAAGCACATGACCAACTTTTCTGTATGGTTTTGTTAGGGGAGAATGCTAGGATAGGTTGCAAATGAATGTATATACCGAACATGGCCAGCAAGCCTGTGTACTGGAGAAACATCTTGAGGTTCACCATCACACTGAAGAGTAAAATTCTCTGGGACTTTCCAGATGAACACCTAAAAGTGCTCATATACCCTGACTTAGCAGACTATAGCCAAATTTGGAGCTTTGAGGCGCATACCTTTCCATCATCTGAACCGGATGCGATTATGGAATCATTGAAAGGGGACCTTTTAACGTCAGCTTGCTCCTAGGATCCGCTTGCCACCGGCTCCGTGCGCTGTACCAATCTGTATCCAAGACAGGAGCCGTATGTCCTCTAAACAAGGGAATCTGCTCAGGAGCACGCCCCTTCTCACTTAACGGAATAACTGCGAACGCACCACCTCCGCCTGATTCCCAGTTGACTGCGAGGTAAGTTGGGTTTGCCTAAACACCAGGTTTATCCGATACCATCAAATCAGTCACCGCATCCTATATCCGCCCTTGAAAGTAGGACAAATTGTGCGCAGGGGGTAGACAAATGCCTCAACTACTGACTTTGATGATGTTGCTGTCCCAAGCATTCTTCGAAATGTGTAGGTTATCATAGCATAGTTCCTTAAAATACAAATGAATCCGTTAGATTGTTTCCTTTCCCCCGATTTCCCGGGTACCCTTGATATTCCATATATCCCGGAAGCTGGGGAAGAATGGCGGCGAAGGAGGGGTCGTAGAAGTGGAGTGATCTGCTGGTACCTTTTTTGTAGACCGCCCGAAAACGTCTTTATATTAGGCACCGGAGTAAGGCCAGCTTGTTAGCTATTCAGAGTTCGTTTTCCAGGGGGATAGTGGGGGGGGTTTGGCATTAGTGACGGGTAGCTTACGGCGATATTTGGAAGCTCTTACGAATCGCCCTGCCATTTATACTTGTATATATTCCTGCAAGAGAGTGCAAGAGGGGCAAAGAAATGTGGAAGCAAGGAGGAAGACAAGCAATTGAGGGTGCTGGTGACAGCTGTGAGCAGCACGAGCAATACTAAGGTCCGTTCGGGGGTAGCTAAGTTTCAGCTGACGCTTGGCGTCCCCTGTTGGACTTTTGATGTTCCAGTTCGGGCCCAGCAAAATACCACTCTAAGGTATGCAAATGTGAATGATATCTTTGTACAATGCTATAATCTTACATCTTTGACAGTCCGAGTTTGTGTCTGGTGCCATTTCACCGCAATTGAAACAATTCCACCAGGAACACTGCCGTCATGTGATACTTTCGCCAGGAGCTGTATCACTGCATTCTCTGCCCATGCGAGATCCTCCCCATTCTTTACACGTCGGATATGCCGCTCGGCCTCGTTTAATACAATCTTTGCCATGTGCTTCTCTAGCGGTGACCAGTGAAGGTTCAGTTTCCCGCTTAGAGTTCTGCGCTGCACCTTTCCTATCATCCCGCTTACCCCGATCATCCCCTCAACGGCCTCAGATAATGGGTAACTATGCTCCTGCCCCAGGCCAGAATTGAAGGAAGTCGGCCTGCATGCAAGTAATCCGGCAAGGATCACTGGCACTGGTGTCGGTTTGAATGCCTTCAATTCAGCAAAGCACCTTTTCACCAGTGTTGCGTCGCCAGCCACTCCTAATGTTGCAATAAAGGCAGCCAATGTGCCATCCTTGACGACTTTACCATCACCCATCATCCGAAAGTCTCTCTGACGTAACCTCGACCATTCTTCCCCCACCTCATGGGTAGCACCACATCGACCTAGTGCCCTTACATATTCCACCAGACACGCCTCACTATTGCCCACAAATTGCCGCAGGTAGTTTGAGAGAACCAATTTCTGTTGATGTCGTACCCATACCCTTGGGTTACCTTGAAGCCGGTGATGTTGTGTGATCAAGTCCGTGCTGAACTCCTGAGGTACCATTCTTAGAATGTTCCGTAGTTCCGGGGGTGTTAGTGTCCATTGAGAATTCAACAATTTCGGTAACAGCATGCTCAATGTTGTCGAGCTTCCGTACATAGTAGATACCGTGATGAGAGCTACCAGAGTTTCTCGGTTGAGCTGCTGTCCATGCTCCTTGAGAGTGTGTAGAACCCCACAAAGGTCGGCAAGATTTTCCGCATTTTGATACACTATTGGCGGGGGCTCTAGCTCCTGTCCATCATTTCTTCTATCTTCATATTGAATTGGAAAACGCGCTAATGCGCTCAGGTAATAATGCTGATTTTTCCTCAGAATTGTGGGATTCCTCTTGGCAGCCTGGATGGCAATATTCCAGACTCGCTTCACCTCATCTCTGTCCACAGAGTACTTGAAAAGTAAGCGTATTGATTCAGCATTAACCCTATCTGAGTCGAAATGCTTGGTGAATTTGCGGTATAGCTTCCGTCTCGCTATATAGTATGTGGGGTCCGTTCTTGGCTCGTCCCCCTTTCTCCGCCACTTCCTGCGATTTTCCAGAGTCTTCATTTCTTTTGAGAATGCCTTGTTGGACACGGATATATGTGGGAGGATCCCATGATCTTCGTAAAAAAGCTTCAAGATGGTGGTTGTAATCTTGACGTGATCAAGCAGAAATAGCAAGGCTTCGTTAGTGAACGGTCGATGGAAAGAAACCGTCAAGGTTTCAACCACTATATTTTGCTCCGAGTTAGCGGATTGCGGTTGCTGTGTGCGGAATAGATATGCACATGCCTTCCCGTGGTGCTGCCTTCGTTCGTCCGTGTATAGCTAGCTCTTTAAGGATTTGGTTGTGTATGCCCCTTCGCAAGTAGGGACGGATATTTGAGTCCAAATTCACCAGTTCCAGCAATTCCTTAAAGTTATGCCATGATTGCTGCTTAGTGTACACTCGGAACGCCTCCACCAGGAGCATGTACTTCAGCGCATTGCTCTTCGTAATATCAATCTGGCTGAAGTATACGGTTTCCACAGCCATACCCTTTCCAACACTCTCCCGTAAATACTCTAACTTTGACACTCATCGATATCAGCACTTTATACCCACCCCCGAACCATCCATCGATGAGACCACTACTAACCGACCTTAAGCTTGTTCTCATTCCGATCTCTAGAAGGAGCCGGAGCACCCCATCCAAACCATTCAATATCTCTCCATGTTCTCCCCGATTCGACCTCTGGTGATGTTCTTGGGTTCGGCCAAAAGTAATCCTCTGGAAAATGATGTGCCAATATATCGCTTAAGGCCTCCACAGGCTCTATATCGTAAAACCGCCCCATCCTGAAATCTAGCGTCACTTTTGAAGACCCAGGATGTTCGGCAGTGACTACCGGTGGCTCCTCTTGGCTCCTCATCATCTTGACAAAATAATGGTCCTCAAGTTCCTTTTCGAGTGTCTTACCCACATTCTGCCCATATCTATTGGGGATATAGACATGTGTAGAGGCATGCCGGGTGAGTGCAAGTGGTCCTAGGAGTTGAGGTGCCCACCTGCCCGCCGAAGTGGTAGTTGCAGTGGTGGGGTTGTGGGGTATATGTCGACGGAAGATGCATATGGGACGGCATACACCAGCCGGGCCGCTCATGCTTCGGCTACCGCCCCGCAGCAAATAAGTTGGGCGTGAGGAGGGAAGGGGGTGGAGTGGAGATGAGGGCTCAATGCTCAACTGCGGCGATCATTTAAGGTGAAAGCCATTCTATTTCCCGAAACAGGCTTGCCGAAATTTCTGGAGTGGCCTGCCGCAACGCGTGCCAAGAGTCACGAGTGATAGTCTGGGTACGAGAACAGAAATGCACTATATACGGGGTGAGCATAGAGATCTGATAAGATCATGCAAGTTGGGAAACGTAATGGCTATGTAAGATGGCCTACAACACTGCTTCAAAGCAAGGGCATTTTTTCGGCACCTCTGCCTCACCAGGCCGGAGCCCTGGGAGTCAAGGATTCATTAATGCTTTACTCCGCAATTGACTGGAATTGCATGCGCGAGAGCTCTGTCCAAAAACGTCCTGACACATTCCACCGTGGGTAGTGCATCTTTTTCCGCACTTTTTCGTTTTCAACCCTCTTCCCTAAAAGACAATGTCAGCAGCCCGGAGCCTTGTTGTTTGCGGTGGTAATGGCTTTCTTGGTACGTTAAACCCCTCTCCTAACTTGTCATTGCGCCACCACGTATTGCTTATTCCCTCCCTATCCTGTCGTGCTCAAATGTCCCCTCACTGTCTCTCTGTACTCACCCTTCTCCCAGGATCCCGCATCTGTAAAGCCGCCGTAGCACACGACTACCGGGTAACATCTCTCTCTCGCAGCGGGCAACCTGACTGGAAGGCACTCTGGTCGCTCTCCTCTCCCCCGGAGTGGGCCTCGCAAGTCGAATGGCATATAGCCAACGCTTTCGATCCCCCAACCTACTCCGATAAGCTAGAAGGCGCCTCTGCAGTCGTACACACCATGGGGATTCTAATTGAGGAGGACTACAAAAGCGTACTCACAGGAAAGGAATCAATAGTTTCTGGCCTGAAGAAAGCCTTTGACAGCAGGGAGATGGACCGGGGAGAACAGCTCACATATGAAAAAATGCACCGAGACTCCGGTATGCCTGTTGAGCTACCCCTTCCAGGATATATGCTAATACTCGTATAACCCAACAGCAATAACCCTCGCCAAAACCGCTATTGCTCACAAAGTCCCCACCTTCCTGTATATCTCCGCCTCCTCGGGAGCTCCAATACTCCCCACCCGGTACATCTCTACCAAACGTGATGCTGAGCGTATCCTTCCCACTCTTTCTACTGAAAAATGGCGAACTATCTCCCTCCGCCCAGGCATTATCTATGACTCTACACGCCCAATTACTATACCAATAGCCATGTTTACGGGGTTGACTTCTACACTAAATTCTCTTACGGGTGGCAGAATCCCGTTCATAGGGGCAGCGGGGCAGAAACCGCTGAAGGTAGATACAGTGGCAGAGGCAGCAGTGCAGGCAATCGATGAGCCCGATGTGAGTGGCGTTGTAGATATCGCTGGGATGGAGAGGCTGGTGCAAAAGGCGTGGAGGAAAGGGATGCTGTAAGTGTGGCAGAGCGACCAGCCGAAAAGGGAGAGAAAGAGAGAGCCTGGAGATGAGGGATAGGCCCAGGGTGAATCATGTATAATATCCGCACCGCCAGGGTCATCTCAGCTCGGGTTTCAAGTCCAGAGAGGACAGATACGCACCTAGGGGTGCTATTCTAGTATATGCACTAGAAAGAGGTGACGAATTTCCTAGACTAGCAAGCCAAGAGCTTTTGTAAGACCACAATCACTTAATAATATTGTACAATCGCTGGTTTTTTGGAATTGAGTTTAGTTTGAAGAGTTCAGGGTAATTTGTGGTGGCAGACGGGTAGCCAAGTGATAGATAGTACCTTCCCCAGTGAGACAACTTTTGTTTGGTCCTCTACTATAATGGGGGCACTCCGTTGGTAAAGAGTATACGGGAATAATATTAAGCTATTGCTTTCTGCTAACTTGACTCCTATCTAATTTGATGCGGTCGTCTAGATGGCCTCTTATATAGACATCTGCTCACACCGTTGTAACCTTGTACGAGTATGGATTTCATGCAGCCTCACAATTCGCTAACAATCATCTAGCACCCACTCAATCTAGCTACCCCACTATCTAGCGACCACTTCTAATAAGTGACCTAGGTAAGTATTGCCTACTGATTCGGAGAGCCTCCTAGCTTCCACGTTTTTAACTAATAGTTATATCCGCAGCGTCCCACAGAGACTCTAACTAATAGTCCCGAATAGTGATTTTTGCCTCACTATGCGTAGGCTCGACATCAGTACTTATGGTGTGCGGCCATACTAGCCTTTAGCCGACTCCTACCATCTAAACTAGATAACTGTGTCAATACCCATGACATCTACATAATGAATGAAACTTCGACCGGTTACCCTGAACTCAACCATATTTCGACTTTTCACGGGGGACCGACTGCGGGGCAAGGCACAGTCTTCCGAAAGACTTGTAGCCAGCAGGTACTACAAGGTATCATAATACTCTACCGGTAATTCTACCAGTTAGGCTAATATGATATCGGTGGAACAGAATATGCAGAAGATGTAAGGCCACCAAAAAAAATTCAACCTCGCTGTGGCCCCAATATCGCTACCCCCAATTCAATACCTTCATAAATTTCCCCCCCCCCTCCACATTCATGATGTTTTGTGTATCTACCATAATAGTCCAGTTGTAAGAACCGACATTCAAGATAGGTTTGTTGGTACCCTATATCTATAAAGGATTGGAAATAGCCAATTTGTTACCCTCTATATAGTCTTATGCTTTCCCTCCTCTACTAAGGCCCATTTGGGCTAGTCTCGGTGCGTACTTCACTGACTAAGCATGGGATAGGCTATATAGTCGTTTGGGTAGGAACCAGAAAAATATAATTAACAGAACTACATATATTTCTATACTCCGTACATGACTGTTAGTTTCTTTTTGTTCACACATATTATTTTTCGCACTACTTTGTCTGCCTTGTTGTGTATGGTATTTTTCTTTTCGTGCACATGTAGATTTTAAATCTATGTTGAGGTCTCATAGACGTCGTGTGTCTTTGGACCTGATGGAAACATCAACTTTAACCCCAGTAGATACCTATATGCTGACATGAATATAATTTGATGCCGAATCCCAAAAAAACTGTAGAGCACGTACACAAGGAAAAAACAGAAACCCAGGAGAATGGATGCCTCATTACCCGCCTTACTAAAGGGAAGAAATAAGAAAAGAGAAACAGCAACCTAGATCATGGTACCTCGCTCGAAAGAATCCCGAATCTCACCAGTGTACTAAATATTACAAGTCAGTAAAAAAACACGCCATATCGAACAAAAAGGGGAGGGAGGCGCTGTACCTTATTATAGTACCTCGCCAGCTTCATATTAAACTGCTTATTCTTATCATTAATATACGTAACATCCTCTTCCCCATCCTTCCCTCGCCCCCTCTTACTCCTCTTCACCTCCTCCTTCTTCAAATCCCCCACCAATTTATCCACCTTCTCCTTCCTTGGTCTATTGTCTACGAACCCCAACGAGTCTCTATCAGCAAAAAACTCCCCATCCCTATCCACTGCCACCAGCTGCGTCTCAATCTCCCCATTCTCTCCTTCCACCTCTACCTCATACACCTGCCCATCCCGGATTAGCTTTAACTTCTCCTTATTATACGCCGCTAGATCCGCCGGGCCCATCTCTCGGAGTTGTTTCTTGTACTGCTTCCGGGCGGCCTGAGTGTAGTCCTGGAAGGCGACATCGTCGCGGTGGTGGGATTTTTTAGCGAGTTTCTTGTCCCACAGAGCGGACTCTTCGGCGGTCCAGTCCCAGGCACGTTTGCGCTCGAAGTCACCCCCGGACTCGACGACCTCAGATTTGGCAAGTTTGAATTCAGCTTCAGAGCGGAGGCGCTGTAGGCGGGTGAGGGTGCGGGGGTCGGTGGATTGGCGCCGGCGTTCGGCGAAGACCTCTTTGAGGTTGGATGTGGCAGCGTTTTTCTAGAACGGAGGTTAATGGGGGAGTTGGTGGGGAGTGGGGGGGGGGGGAGAAAATTGAGGGCAGGAGGGCATACAGCTCTGGCACGGAGTGCTTTGAAACGGGCTTCGCGCTCCTTGGCTTTGAGGTCGAGGGGGTTGGTGCTGGATGATGAAGCATCGGGGGGTCCTTCTTCGTCACCACCTTCACTTTCGTCGTCTTCTACATCGGATGCAGCTTCGGCTACTTCTTCTCGCTCGTTTTTGTGCTCTCCATCTTCTCTGGTAGATTTGTCCTTGAAAGATTGAGATTCTAGCATTGTACCACCTGGTGATGGTGAGGGAGGCATACTGTCGGTGTCTGTAGGGGTGTATCGGAGGCTGAATGCTGGTTCCTGTAAGATGGCTGCACAGGACGGGGTTGCTGCCACCGTTGAAGCCTTGGCGGGCGCAGACATCGCGTCTCCCCGGATTTCACATACTGTACAGTACTCGAGTACATCCCACATACGAAGTGCGTTCCTCGACCCCTCGTACCCCCCCCTCCCACCTTTCCCCACGGGGTATTTTGGTATATTGTGCATTTCATTTACTATATCGCACACAATTCCTGTGGTGAGCCCTGCGCCCTGCACCATCCCGCCACACCAAACTCTGTTTCCTCCCGCCGGTGCGGTTTTCTTCAAAATCCCATCTTCAAGCTCGAGCTCTTCTTTTCTCTTCTTCTTTCTGCATACCTGCGCTAGTGCTTGAATCCTGCCTGTACCCCCCCCAACATTCCCACTCCACATCCGCTCTTAAGCTCTCTTCTGGTACTTCACCTCTTCTCTATTATGCCCGCGGCATCAAGCACGAAGCGTGTCAAGGTACCCAAGGTTTCTCATCAAGATGAACTCAGAGTTCGGGTCTGCAGTCTTGTGTTTTCATCCCCCTCCCCCCTCCTCCGTCCAGTTCACTGCTTCCCCTCAGCGATGGATTACTTCCCGTGCTGACTGTTTGGAGTGGGATGGGGAATAGGGTACGAGCATTTATAGGCCTATCGGTACGTCTTGAAATATACTTTACCGCTCGAACTTTGCGCAGGCTGACGGCAGCCGTGTGGGGCAGTCTATGGATCAATTGCTACCCCGTTCAAACCCGACAACCGCCCGTCAACACTCCCGCCAGACCATACGCACAAATGGACGGTGATGGTCAAGGGTCCTAGGGACTCGGATATTACACATTTTGTCAAGAAGGTACAGTTTAAGCTGCATGAGACATATGTGAATCCCGTTCGAAGTACGTCCCCAAGCTCCACCTCCGCAACTCACATGCCCCAATGCTGATGAACCCCTCAGCCATCGAATCTCCCCCCTTCCAAGTCACCGAGACCGGCTGGGGTGAATTCGAAATCCACATAAAAATTTACTTTGTAAACGAAGCCGCCGAAAAGCCCTGCTCCATCTTCCACTTCCTCACCTTGCACCCCTACGGCCCCGACGCAGAGGAATACCGCACTCTATACAAGCCCGTCACATCAATGAACTACGACGAACTCATCTTCCCAGAGCCAACCGAAGCTATGTTTAACATCCTTACTACCAAGGGAGGAGCCTCGCTGCCAAATAACAAGGGCAGCGAGATGGATCCGTTTAGTAGGGAGGTAGAGCAGCAAGAGCTCGATAGGCTGGGGTTGAAGATTGCAGAGGTGCAGAAGGTATTGGAGGAGAAGAGGATGAAGATTGAGGAAAAGGAGAGGGAGATTAAGGTGATTAAGGAGCTGAGAGCGAGGAAGGAGGAAGAGAGGGAGAAGGCGAAGAAGGAGGAGGAAGAGGAAGAAGAGTAGATGGTGAGTGGATGAGGTTAAGGCTGAAATCCGGGACACCACATCACATCACACATCCTTGTTTTACGCGTTGACATGGCATATTTTCTTGTTCTCGTCCTTTTGGGTATGCTTTTAGGCTTGATGGATACAGTAACAACATAATCTTCAATCATCTCTGTAACCTTCCAGGAACGAAGTATCATATTCCCTGTCTTTCCAGTGCCTTTCTCACGGCCTGCCATTTTTGGTCTACCGGCCGTAATCCTTGTAGGGCGGGAGTATTTCCTACATGATTTGTTGCGGTAAAATCCAGGAAAGATTTGACCTATGCCGTTCCACCGTAAGCTGGTGGCAGCACAACAAATAAAACAAGTACTGAGGGAAATATATGCTCCTCCCTATTAGCCGTTACCTCTACTCGCACGGCAAGTAGTAACTAATTTGTTGCGGACTTGAATCTGTTTTCCTAGAGACGAGACTGTGTTGCTACGATTTCCACCCCTCATCCACTCACACATACCAGATCATACCATACCATACCATACCGGTACCATGGTGTAAAAGGCTCCTCCTCCCACTCAATGTAAGAATTAGAATTCATATCATAACTCCATCTATGTGAGTGGTGTACATTGCAGCCTCCATTCCATCCTCCGCGTATTCATTCATTCACCTGGCCTGATGATCTTCCATAAATCACACAATTTTCGGGTGCAAAAGCCTCAGCCTTCAGAGATCACAAGCAAAAAAAAAAAAAGAAGAAGAAGAAGAAGGGGAAGAAGAAGAAAGAAGAGGAGGGTAAGGGAATTGGATATCTCAATTTTGGAGAAAAAGGAAAAAAAAAAAAGAAAAAAAAAAAACTAGAAAAAAAGGGCTCGTTCACTTTCATCAACGTCAACATCAATAACATATGTTGCAAGTTCAGGCCTCCTCCTCCAATATCATAATGAAAAGAAAAAAAAAAAACATCCAAATCCCTCCAAAGAAACCGAAAAACAAAGTTTGGGCCTCCAAATCAAAACCGAACCATCTCCCCTGGAATACACAACTCCAAATTTACGCCACACCCCCCACCCATTAGTATGATCAGTATCTCTTACACTCAATCCGCGACACTCAACCCTCTCCCCTCTACTCCCTATCTCCTCATCATCCACTCCCTATCATCCTCCTCCCAATCAACATGATCCCTCACATTCTCCTTCTCCATCCGCGGCCCACTCCCCTCACTCACCATAATATTCCTACTCTTACTAACATCGAACGTCCCTGTTCTCACCACACCATTCAACTTTCCACTCCCTGGTCTGGAACTTGCACTAATATCCTCCACCAAGCTCCCCTTCCCATGCGGGCTAAACGGTGTATTGACTGGTGTCCTTAGGTGCAATGGCACTGGCGAAGGGTGTTTAACACTCACGAGCGGGGGCTGTTGTTGTGGAGTCTGTGGGGGGAGGGGGGCAGGTGTTGCGCCTAACCCTAATCCTTCCAACCCTTCTTTCTCGTTATGCTCAAGCCAGTTTGCGACGCGGGTATGCGTAGGGATCGATGGGACAGCCATTTTATCCGCAGTAGCAACCCCAGAGATGACTGGTGCGGGAGCGGGGATGTTTGTAGTAGTAGTAGTTGTAGTAGTAGTAATGGTTCGATCAATAGCATTATGTGACATAGAGCGATTATGCCCCAGTTTCTGTGTTCCGTCGTGGATGGTCCCTCCGTGAATACGCTCCCTACCTGCATCCCTGAGCTGGATTTTCCGCTTTATCAGATCCGCACCCGTGGAGTGACTCCTTTCCAGTCGGGTTTGGAATTGCTGCCCAGGAGCGATATTAACTGTAGCATTTCCATTACCGTTCAAGTCTCTCATACCCTTCACTCCTGGGTGTCGGGTCTCTTCCGTGACGGTGGTGGTTGTTTTGGTTATGACTTCCTCCGTCCCTCCGCCAGGGAGGTTGCTATGGCTAAACCCAACGGTCCCACCACCAGCAGCACCGCCGGTTACGCCACTCACGATTTTTTCCCGCCCGAGATGCCACCGTTCTTTGCCCCGCTCGATGACGCCGTCAGCACGGTCGACAAGGTGTTGGTGTTTTGAGTTGAGGCTTTCATGCAACTCGTGGCCGATAGCAGCGATGGTGCCTGTGAAGGATTTATCGCCTGTGCGGTTGCGCGCGCGGAGGACGAGAAGATACATTGATGTGAGGGTGTGAAAAATTGTTTCTTTAATGAGCATGGAGATTCCTATGGTAGAAAGTCAGTATCCAGTGATCTGAGGTAAAGCACAGCAAAAGTACCATTCGCAAAGAACCCTTTCAAAACCTCCGCCCACAACCCCACATAAAACCCCTTGAGGCCATCGGTCTTATATATCTCCTTCGCAACAGCAGTCATCCCCACATTCCTCTCTCCACGCCCGTGCTTAAACTTCCCATATTTCCTCTTGTACTTTTTCTTATATTTCGACTTGAATTTCTTCAATTCCGCATCACTTTGGTCCTCGCTATCACTGCTGCTATCACTGCTGCTGTTGTTGAAATTCCAGTCGCTACTACTGCTATCCGTGCTAGCGTGTTTCTTTTCCTTGGTGTTGAGCTCCATCCTCTTCCTCGACTTAATCATACTCCTCGTTTTCACAACTGCCAACGGGTATGTCAAGGTGCTCGCTACAGCCTTCGCCAAAGCCCCTAGTAGGAACGTCTGTGTCTTGCTCTGATGTCCCCTCTGGTGCTTCGGTAGCCCCTTCTTCAGCAATTCATATAACAGGAACGTAATTGCTGGGTTTAGTGTTAATAGAAGTGTTGGCTTATATCCTGCCCAGAATCCAGAAGCCCCATGCTCTTCATAGATATCTTGGATAATGGATACAGCAGTAGGTTTTTTAAACTTATGTTTGTGTTTATGTGCGCACCATTTCCCGTGTCTGTTTTTCCGGTCTGGGTCGTCCTTTTGGTCACATTGATGTTCCTTGGCGTGGAGCACAGCGGTTTGTTTCCTTGTAACGACGTTGGCAATTGGGGTTGTGAAGAACTTTGATATTGCTCCCGCGAGGATGCCAACTGATAGTTCTTCAAGCACGGGGAGGGTATTTGTATTTGGCGGAAGTTGCTTTAGGCGCTGATGTCTCAAGAAGGAATCTACATTCACAGGAGACAAGGAGATAACAAGTAGTTAGCTTGTATATCAAGTTTGAAGAATGTTCTGTGTGTGTGTGTGTGTGTATGTGTGTGTCTGTGGAGGGGGAGAGGGAGGGGAAACGTGTAGACGACATGTATATAATTGTAAAAATCCCATAGTCATAACTTACATGTAGCGAAATACCACAACCCATTCGCCGTCGTGCTGACAGTATCTTCCACCACACCCGTATAAAACCCTTTGACGCCTTCCTTTTCAAATATCTTTCCAAAAGCGTCCACCACACCTTTGTAGTTCTCATCTTCCTCAACTTCATCCCCTTCTTCGTATTCTCCCTCTAAATCTTCGTACCCGTTCATGGGCTTGAACCTTGGCCGTTTTCTGAACTCGGTTTCTTCGAGAATGCCGTTCAACGGGCGGTCGTATTCGCGGGAATCTGGGTGTTCATCGTGCGTGGTAGTATCGTAATCACTGCTAGGAAGTTTCCCACGGGCTTTATCCTCCAATAATTCCCGCCTAACCTTGTCTTCTAGGCTTCCGGCACCCACGGCACCCACGGCACCCCCAGCACCGTACGCACCCAGCCCTGCGTACACTGCAGTGGTATCAACTCTGAGCTTCCCCCCCCTCTGACTCCGGTCCTCAGCCCCAAAAGAACTTACGGGACGTCCACTGGTAATGTCTTCTTCACCAAATACGATTCCTTTCCCCTTCTCCCTTCTGTCCCTTCTTTCTTTCTCCCTTCTCCATTTCCTTCTAAGTCGTTCCCGTTCATCTTCATCGCTATCACCACTTATACTGAATGCCAAAAGCTCCTCCTCTTTATCCCGTGCTAACTTCTCTCGCTCAAGCCGCCTGTCTCTCTCTATTTTTGTCTCTGGACGCCGTGTTAATGCACGCTGAACCTGTAATCGCTTGACAACTACATCCAATGGATAAACAGCAATATTTGCAATCGCAGTGCCGATAGACCCTGAAACAGCATGACCTAACGCTGGCATGGCAGCATCAACGTCTTCCTGACTAGGGGCGATGTTGCTCGGGTCTGGTACATGAGGGAGGTGAGGGTGGGGCAAGTGGGGCAAGTGAGGCGAGTGAGGGAGGTGAAGTCTGTGGTGATGTTGCTGCGGGGGGTGATGCAGGCGGTGCAATTCATGATGGTTGAGGTCATGACTATATTGACAGCGATTATTTAGTACATGTATAAGTATGTGTTGCATAGCATTCGGGGTAGCTCACTGTTGTTGATATATTTTAAACGCGTCCTGGGCAAAATAATGGATGTTAAAAAATAAACAATATCCAAAGGGGGGTCCTGAGGTCTTTACATACCAATTCTGAGTTGTAAAACGACATCTCGCTCTGTGACCCAACCTGACCCCCAAGCTACTTTACTCTTTTTTATATCGCCGTTTCACACAGCTATTGCTACTTTTGCCAATGGAGAATCCTGTGTGGTCGCGGTTGGTTGATACGTGATATTTCCAGAGTTCAATGATGGGAGTGACCCAAGCAAACGAAATGAATGTCTCTTGCCAGCAACAGCTTATTCTGTTGTTTCCCCGGTAAGCTGCGTACTTTCCAACTTTGCAACGGAATCAAGCAGCGACGACAGCGACGATAGCGGCGACAACGATGGGCATCAACACGGGGCGAATGGAATGGTAATTACGTTTCCTCAGCTGAAAAACAATCCGAGGGCAGGCATACAGGGGGTAAAACCCGCTTTTCGGCCAACCAGACTATTCTTTTGGTTCGATCTCCGTTGGTCAAGTTGGTCAATTCGGAGGTGGTGTTGTGATGGAACCATGAGAAGGGAAACAAAACGATTGCCATTCAATCACTAAGTACTCCGTAGGGCCCACTAGGAATATCGCTGGCAAGTGGTGAAATGTACTGTACTGTACGGGAACGGTACGGAGTGCGGGTAAGCCTATTGCTTGCCGGCAAGAGCATCCACTCAATCAATCATACCTGGGGAATCGATCCACAACGTATTATAAATAGCAATAGTCCACTTCTCTGGTCGTGGAAGACTACTGGTATTGCGAGGAGCTCAACGAGCCGAATACGAGCCCGCGGTTACAATCGCAACATCTGTAACTACTGTACTATATAAAATGGAAACAATCTGGTGATGATAACTTTTTATGCATTGTAATTTGGCACTATATAAGCTCTTGCGATTTCTTTCATTTAATTCTGCCCTCACCAGCTCTTCGTGTTTCCGATTTTTCAATAATATAGGTACCCCTGCTCTTGTCAGGCATATTACTACTGTACAGGTACGTGTATGCATCACTATGGTATTGGCCGGACTTTGAGGAAGGGTGGAAAACAACCGCCGGGGTGCCTATGAGATCGCTCGGGCTTATTGGTTCGCATAATGTCCTGCACAACATCCCATCCCATGATTTCGAGCAAATGTCCCCCCATAGCTATGCCGACTTCTGCACTGTACCCACTCCACTACACTGCAAATACCACTCAGTATAAAAACTATCAATAGAGAGATCCCACTCACTACCTACAACCATTGCCACCCATGCCATCACATCTCATACCCATGCTATCCCATACCCCCCATCTCCCCCATCCCTTTCCCTTCTATAGGTTTAGTTCAGTACTGTCGGTAGTGATACGCCTTCATTGTCTACTAAAAACCACTTAATGACCTCCATGACCACTACGGTATTACACTCTCCAGCATGCTTTGCTTCCCATATACTGAGGCTTGTCGTTATCTCTACAAACACACACCAAAAACCTCCACCTCAGAATCCCAAATCAATTATGGGCTCGTTGTTCATGGACGCATTCATACTCCCGTTTCCGATTCGGCAAAACAGCCTCAACTCGAACCATATTCTGCGTTATATACAACCTTGCGAAAGGCATATTTCTTCACCCCCATAACTCATATACCTAGCCGTAATAGTTTATATCTCCTCAATTACATAGTCGACCGGTCCCCTGCCATTCGGTTCTTCGAATAAGTATCCTGGGTTGAGTTGAAAAACAGCCGGGACGATTAAGTCGACTGCAAAGTTTGCAAATATAGAGTAATCTCAAGTGCCTTGGAAAATTGGACTGATACGTCCAGCACTGAGGGAGGATATCTTAGTTCCCGAGAGCTATGGAGTGACATTCCAGGCGTGGAAGATATGACAACCCTGGTTTGCTACTGTAGTTTTTCGGTGTGTTTGGGTATACCCCAAAGTGAAAGTGAATGAAAAGGAGCTAGCTATCCTTAAATTCAACGACATAGACCGTTCAGTGTTGCAGTACTTATATCCAGTTTCCAAAAGCATTGATTTCATATGGTTCCTTGAATTTTCGACTCAGAAGCCCCCCTCCCCCTGTGGGGTGGACATTAGGGTGGACATTAGATAGACATTAAGTAAGCAAGAACTGTCATATATCTTAAAAAGATCAAAAAAAACCGAGGCTTGGCCCTGTTGGGACTCTGTGCCCAAACGATGGCCAAGAAATATTTTCAATGTCAGATGCTGAATGAATGGATTACCCTGAAACATACGAGCTTTCACCACTGGTAGGTAGTCTGTCGTGAGGATGACAGAAAGAAAAATACATCACGTACATAGGCCTAACGGCACTCTACGCAGGCAGGCGGCAAAGCTGTTTTGTCCATTAACGTATATTTTATCCAGCCTCATCTTGTTGTCTTTGTGTAGGGGTTATATGTACATATATAGTATAGGAATCTACATCTGCCGGACGGAAGTATATACTGCGAGTATCCAAGAAGAACTTATATCCATCTACCCTGTAAACAAAAACAAAAATATCCATACACACCGGGCCCATATATATACACACTGGAAATACCCATCTACTGATCACGCCACGACAAATATGAAAATACTAATACAAATGCTATATGCCATCCTCAATTTTATTCCCACCTACCTACCCCGCTCGCCCCAACTCCACTCCCAGCTTTCTCCATTCTAACCCCCCCTGCCTCCCTAGCCACCCTCACCCTCCTCCTCCTTTCATTCCCGCTCAGCCTCCACCGCCCCCACCTATCCCTCCCCCCCGCGCCCACCTCCACTCTCCCCT
>Ga0307514_10002036_pt1 | contig 21869 bp, 19 predicted proteins | sample 16_EM_MG_FD_203088 | JGI IMG/M metagenome (GOLD analysis project Ga0307514, IMG submission 203088) | Populus trichocarpa ectomycorrhiza microbial communities from riparian zone in the Pacific Northwest, United States - 16_EM | ecosystem: Host-associated > Plants > Roots > Unclassified | place...
CGCAGGTCCTCGGCCCGGACGCGGACCCGGCCCGGCTTGGGGGTCGTCGGGGTGTCGGTCATGGTGGCGGGTGCCTCCGGATTCTTGGCTGGTTCGCCCACAAGGCGCTTCAGCGGGTGACGAGGACGTCGACGACGGCGGTGGTGCCCTCGGACACGGCCTTGAGGGCGCGCTCCAGCGCGGGAGCGAGCGCGTCCGGCGCGTCGACGGTCTCGGTGTGCATGCCGAACGGCTCGGCGAACGCGGCGAGTCGGGGCAGCCTGCGCAGATCGGTGCCGAGCCACTCCCCCGTCTCGGCGGCGGCGCCCTCGGGGTAGAACCTGCGGTGGTTGAGGTTCATCGACTTGTAGACACGGTTGTTGAACACCACGATCAGCAGCGGGAGTTCGTACGCCTTGGACGCGTCGTACGACGGGATGACCGGGTTGTAGGCGAAGGCGCCGTCGCCGATCGTGAGCACCACCGGGCGCTCCCGGGCGGCGAGTTTGACGCCGAGCGCGACGGCGATGCCCTGGCCCAGGCCGCCCTGCACGTAGAAGTACGAGTCGGGTGCGTCGGTCCACAGATGGCGCTTGACGATCCGGCTGTGGGTGATGGTCTCGTCGACGACAATCCCGTCCCGGCCGTCGAGCAACTCGCGCAGGGTGGCGGCGAGGAGGACGGGGTCGATGCCCTCGGTCTGGTGCTGCTCCGCCTTCGTCTCCGCGGTGGTGACGGCGGATCGTTCGGCGGCGGACCGGGCCTCCTGTGCCGTGCGGCGCTCGGCGACCGCCGTCCCGTCGAGGTCCTTCGCCCGTTTGGCGAGCTGACGGAGGGTGTTGGCGACGTTGCCTTCCAAGTAGGCGTCGGCGAACAGGACTTGATAGACGACGTGGGGGCGTTGCGGCACCTCGTCGATGACGACGATCCGCGCCTTGGACGGCCGGCGCGAGGGCGGGTAGAAGGGCGCACGGCAGTTGACGAGGAGGATCAGGTCCGCCTCGTCCATCCAGGGCCCGATGTCACTGCCCGCGTGCAGCGGGTGGGTGCGCGGGAAGTTGCCGCAGACCGCCGAGTCCGGCTCGACGACCGGGATGTGCCAGGCCTCGGCGAAGGCGACCAGGGCCTCGAAGCCACCCGCCTCGCGGCCGGACGTCTCGGTCACGATCACGGGATTACGGGCCTCGCGGATCAACTGCGCGACGGAGTCGGCCTCTTCGGGCGAACTGTGCGTGGAACCCGGCGGCACGACGGGCTTGGCCTCGCGGCCGTCCCACTCCTCCAGGAGGATCTCCAGCGGGATGTTGAGGTACGCCGGTCCGGCCGGGGCGCGCCAGGACAGTTCCGCCGCCCTGGTGATCATCGTCGGCAGGGTGTGGACGCCGGCGGCCTCGTTGGACCACTTGGTGAACGGCTGCGCGATGCCGTGCGGGCCGCCCACGATCGACAGGTTGCGGTACCACTGGCCGCCCGGATCCTGGCCGGGCCCGTCGCCGTACGTGGTCGACTCCGAGGAGGCCACCACCATCGGCACGCCGGCGAGCATCGCCCCGTGCACGGCCATGGAGCCCTGCAGCAGCCCGGGAGCCGCGTGCAGCAGCACACCCTGCGGGCGGCGCCTGACGAGTCCGTAGCCGGTGGCCATGCCGACGGCGACGGTCTCGTGCGTCAGGTCGAGGTACCGCGGACAGGGCAGCCCGTCGCGGTGGCGGCGGGCGAGGGACTCCCACACCGGGGCCCACTCTGAACCGGAAGAGCAGAAGAGGTAGTCGGCGCCGGCGGCGTGGAAGGCCGAAACGAGAGCGTCGCCGCCGTCAACGCCATCAACGCCGTCAGCGCTGTCGGTGCCCGGGGTTTTCTGGGTGTCCGTCATCTCCGGTGCTTCCTCTGCTTCCTCAGCCCTCGATCGGCCAGTCGAGGACCTCGGAGATTCCGCGGCCCATGATCCACTCAAGCTCCTCGGGCGTGAAGTCCCAGTGCTTGGTGAACTGTTCGATCGTGTCGGTGTACGTGATGCCGTGGCCGAGCAGCCGGGTGATGTCGGTGCCGTAGAAGCAGCGCCGGGGGCCCATCCTGTCGACCATCTCGCGCACGTACTTCTCGATGTTCTTGTTGGGGAAGGGCTGCGTCGAGTAGCCGGGCAGGGCCGAGACCTTGACGTAGATGTTGGGGTGCTCGGCGAGGTCGGCGGTCTCCTGGACCCAGTAGCCGATCGCGTCGTCCACGCAGCGGGCCATGATGCCCATGTGATCGATGATGATCTTCAGCCCGGGGTGCTTGGCGGCGATCTGGCCGAGCTCGCGCTTCCAGATCGGGGCGTGGACCATCGTCGGGATGCCGAGCTCCTCGGCGATCGGCCAGTACCACTCGTTCGTGCCGTCGATCATCCAGTTGCGGTCCTGCGGGCGGTGGAAGGTGAGCCGGGTGCCCTTGATGTACGGGTTGCCTGCGAAGTCCTTCAGCAGGGCGGTGCCCTCGACCGGGTCGTCCTGGGGGACGCGGGCCATGATGCCGAAGCGGTCCGGGTGCGCCTCGCAGGCCTCCAGGGCGTAGTCGATGCGGTTGCCCTCCCATGAAGGGGGCAGGATCAGCGCCCGGTTGACGCCCGCCTCGTCCATCAGCTCCAGGGCCTCCTCGTACGAGAAGGGGTCCTCGCGGTGGCCGTTGAGGCGGATGCGTTCCCGCGCCCCCGGGACCCAGGGGCGGTCCGGGGTCTCTTCCTTCCAGATGTGGATCTGCGTGTCGACGACGAACATGTCTTCAACTCTTCCTCTGGGACGGCGTGTTGGGGTGGTGGAGTGGTGCGGTGGTGTCGTGCGGAAGGAACGCTAGGCGGGACGTGAGGTCTTGCAGAGCGCTGGGAGCGCAAGCTGTTGTTGCGCGGAAGTGCGGTGTGAGCAGGGCGTTTCAGGGGGCGGAGGCGTCGTCGAGGACGGCGTCGACGATGTGCTCGGCGATGGCCATGGAGGCGGTGGCGGCCGGCGAGGGCGCGTTACGGACGGCGGTGATCCGGCCAAGACGGTGGATGCGGAAGTCGTCCACGAGCGTGCCGTCCCGGTCCAGGGCCTGGGCGCGTACGCCCGCCCCGCCGCGCACCACGTCCGGGACGCCGACGCCGGGCACGTACAACTGGGCGGCCTTCATGAAGGCCGCCCTGGACAGTGAGCCCCGGTACTCCTTGATGCCCGTCCGCCAGTGCCGGGCGGCCATCCTCCAGGTGCCCGGGTAGGCGGCGAGTCCGGCGAGGTCCCTGGGCGAGACGCTGCCGAGCCGGTAGCCCTCCCTGGCCAGGGCCAGGACGGCGTTCGGGCCGACCTCGACGGAGCCGTCGACCCGCGGGGTGAAGTGCACGCCGAGGAAGGGGTAACGCGGGTCGGGCACCGGGTAGACGAGCCCGCGGACCAGGTCCCTCGACTCCCGTTTGAGGAGCAGGTACTCGCCCCGGAAGGGCACGATCCGTGGCTCCCTGCTGTCCTGGGCCAGCCTGGCGACGGAGTCCGAGTGGAGCCCCGAGCAGAGGATCAGCCGGTCGAGGCGGACCTTCCCCAGGTCTTCGTCGCGGGAGCCCCGCCGCTGGCCGGAGGTCACCTCGATACCGCCCGGGACGTCGTCGATGGAGGCGACCGGGAAGCCGAGCCGGACCTCGCCGCCCGAGGCCTCGATGTCCTTGACGAACTCCTGGGCGATCGCCGGGTAGTCGGTGATCGCGGTGCGCGGGGAGTGCAGGGCCGCGATGCCCCCGGCGTGGGGCTCGATCTCCTTGATCTCCTCCTTGGGGATCCGCCGCAGATCGGGCACGTGGTTGTCGGCGGCCCGCCGGTAGAGGTTCTCCATCCGGTCCAGCTCGTCCTCGCGAACCGCGATGACGAGCTTGCCGGTCTCCTCGTACGGCAGGGACCGTTCCTGGCAGTACTCGCGGAGCATGGCCACGCCGCGGACGCACAGGTCCGCCTTGAGGCTGCCGGGGGCGTAGTAGATCCCGGCGTGCACGACGCCCGAGTTGTGGCCGGTCTGGTGGACGGCGATCCGCTGTTCCTTCTCCAGCACCACGACCCGGGTGCCGGGGCGTCGCAGGGCGATCTCGCGGCCGGTGGCGAGGCCGACGATGCCGGCGCCTACGATGCCGATCGTCTCGTCAGCCACGGGTCTGCTCCGGATCGCCGAAGTGGACGGCGACGGTCTTGACACGGGTGGAGAAGCGCAGGACCTCGTCGCCCTGCTCCTTGTAGGCCGTGCCGGAGTCCCGGAACCCGCCGAAGGGCAGGTGGACGTCCCAGCCGGTCGTGGTGGTGTTCACCGCGACCTGCCCGCACTCGGCCTCGTCGACGAAGCGGTACGCGGCCGTGAGGTCGCGGGTGAAGACGGCGGCGGCGAGCCCGTAGTCGGTGTCGTTGACCGCGTCGACGGCCCGGTCGAAGTCCTCGACCACGTGGACGGCGAGGACCGGGCCGAAGACCTCCTCGCGCCAGATCGCCGACTCCGGGGCGACGTCGGCGAGGACCGTCGGCTGTACGTAGCAGCCGTGGGCGCGGTCGCCCTCGGTGTCCGCGCCGCCGCCGGTGAGGACGATGGCACCCTGGTCGATCGCCTTGCGCAGGTCGGCGAGGACGCCGTCTCGCTGCTTGGGACTCGACAGGGGGCACAGGGTCGTGGCCGGGTCGCTGCCAGGGCCCGTCCTGAGCGCCTCGACCTCGGTGACCAGGAGCCGGGCGAACTCCTCGTACACCGGCCGCTCGACGACGACCCGGCTGGTGGCGGTGCAGCGCTGTCCGGCCTGGCCGAAGGAGGCCGCGACGACGGCCTTCGCGGCAGCCGCCAGCTCGGCGTCCCGCAGGACGACGGAGGCGTTCTTGCCGCCGAGCTCGCCCTGGAAGCGGACGTTGCGGTCGGCGAGGCGGCGGCGGATCCGGTTGCCCACCGCGTTGGAGCCGGTGAAGGTGATCCCCGCGATCCGCGGGTCGTCGAGCAGGGCCTCCTCGATCTCGGGCGTACGGCCCGTCACCACGTTCAGGACACCGGCCGGCAGGCCCGCGTCGTGCAGCGCGCGGGCGAAGTGCAGACCGGAGAGCGGTGTCTCGGTGGCCGGTTTGAAGACGGCCGCGTTGCCTGCCGCGAGGAGCGGGGCGAGCTTGCGGGCCGGCGTGATCAGCGGGTCGTTCCAGGGGCTGATCACGAGGATCACGCCGATCGGTTCCCGCTGGGTGTGCGTACGGGTGTCGGGGCGGGCGTCGTACAGCAGCGTGCCGTAACCCTGGCGGGCCAGGCCCGCGTAGTAGTCGAGGAAGTCGGCGGCCTTCAGGGTCTCGCCGCGGGCCTCGGCACCGGTCTTGCCGTTCTCGGTGGTGACGTCGGCCGCGATCCCGTCGACCCGCTCCCGGATCAGACGGGCGGCGTCGGTGAGGATCCGGGCGCGTTCGAAGGGGCTCGTGCGTTTCCAGGCGGCGAACCCGCGCTCGGCGTGGTCGTAGGCGCGGGTGACATCCTTGGCGGCGAGGGCGGGGACGCGTGCGAACGGGGTGCGGACATCGGCGGGGTCGTGGACGTCGATCCACTCGCCGGTCACCACCCACTCCCCACCGGAGAGGGTTTCCAGGGTTCGCATGAAGATCACTTCCTTCGTCCGCCGCGGCGCGGGTCCGCGGTCTGCACAGGGAGCGGCCGTACGGGCCGGATGCGACAACACACCATGGGCGAACGGGCCACCAGCCCCGCGGGGGCAGTCATTGCTTGCGCCGCGCGCAGGTCGGCGGGCGATTGATCCGTGCTGAAATCTGCTGGCCGGAGGCCCCTGACAGGCCTCCGGGAGCCGAGCCGAGATACCACTGACACCGAGGAGAGACGGACATGGCCTACGCAGTCATCGCCCGCTACCACTGCGAGCCCGCCGACGAGGCCTCAGTGCGTGCCGCGCTGCTGAAGGCGCGCGAGCACACCCGTGCCGAGCCGGCGAACCTGGCGTACGAGGTGCACGCCGAGGCGGACCGTCCGGGGAGCTTCGTGCTGTACGAGCAGTACACCGACCGGGCCGGGTTCGACGCGCACAAGGCCGCCGGGCACTTCGACGAACTGATCGTGGGGACGGTGTGGCCGCTGCTGACGGAACGGACGGTGACCTTCGCCGAGGTCCTGTGAGGCCCTGCCGCGCCGGGAAGCGCGGGCGTGCGCTTCCCGGCCGTATCGGAGGCGCACGCTTCCCGGCCGTATCCGGGTCATCGGCTCAGAACTCGTTGCCCCAGCAGTAGCGGGCGACGGTCTCCACCAGGACCAGCTTTCGGCGCTGGTCCTCGGCGCTCAGCAGCGGGTGGGCGGCCGAGTCGGCGAAGCCGCGGGACGGTGCGACGGCCATGTCCTCGATGTCCTTGACCTCGGCGCCGGCGTCGATGCGGGCCAACACCGTGTCGATGTCCTCCAGTTCGGGCACGGTCGCGTCCACGACGCCCAGACAGGCGTCCCGGTCCTCGGGCAGCGCCCTCAGCAGGTCGAGTTCGGCGGCGGTGCCCTTGTCGTACGGCAGGATCCAGCGATCGGCCGGGATCTCGCCGTACAGGCTCTCCGCGCCGGCCCGGTCCACCACCGCGGGAGCCTCCCAGCCCGGGCAGAGGCCGATGCGCACGCCGGTCGGTCGCACGTCGAGGCGTACGGCCTGCGCCTCCACGGCCAGCGCGTCCTCGAAGGAGAGCGGGCCGGGCGCGGGCGGGTCGACGCCGACCTGGCCGAGGAGGAGCGGGTTGTTGAGCTGGATCAGCCGGACGCCCCGGGAGACCAGCAGCTCGATCTCCGCGTGGATGATCTCCGCCAGGGCCTCGCCGAGTTCGCGGGCCGAGGACGGGCCGCCGGAGCCGGCCAGCTCCGGGGCGAAGGTGGTCGCGGCCAGGTAGGCCGGTGACGGCAGGGAGACCTTGGGCGCGATCACCGTCAGGTCCGCGATCCGCCCGGCCCAGTCGGCGAGCAGCGGGCCGCCCGCCTTGGGCAGGGCCTCCGCAACCCAGCGGGGCAGCCCGTCGGCGGTCCGTTCCTGCGTACGCCGGAAGCCGGAGACCGTGTCGAGGACGGCGGCGCGGAAGTCCTCGCGGGGGAAGTCGCCGTCGGTGACGACCGTGGAGCGCAGCCTGCGCTGGTAGGCCACCGCCTCCTCGACCGCGGCGAGTTCGGCCTTGTGCAGGGCCTCGGGGTCGGCGGCCGCCCGGGCCGCGAGGAGTTCCGCGGGGCGGACCAGGCTGCCGTGGTGGTCGATGCGGTAGTTGAAGGTGTCCGCCATGGCTCAGGCCTCCTTGTCCGTGGTCCCGCTATCCGAGGTGCCGTTATCCATGGGGCCGGCCTGCGTGCCCGCGACGCCCCATGCCGCGAACTCCAGCTCGTAACCGAGGGATTCGAGTACGTCGTCGGCGACCTGCTGGTCCTCGTCGGCGGTGCCGCCCGCGATGCCGAGGCCGCCGATGATCTCGCCGTCCCTCTTGATGGTGACGCTGCCCTCGGTGGCCACGATCGGCAGTGCCGCGCCCGGGAGTTGGGACAGCTGGGCGAAGAAGACGGGCTGGCTCTCCTGCCACTTCTTCAGCATCTTGCCGGGGCGCTGCATCACGGCTGCGGTGTACGCCTTGGCGCGGGCGATGTCCGGCGTCAGCGGGCGCGCGCCGTCCGAGCGGCGGACGCTGACGACGAAGCCGCCCGCGTCCACCACCGCGACGCTCACCGCCTTTCCCAGGGACTGGGCGCGCTTCAGTGCGGCGTCGACGATCTCGTCGGCGGCGTCGAGCGTGAGGGTGCTCATGCTGCTTCCTTCGATGCGGGGGTCATGCTGCTTCCTTGGGTGCGGTGCTCATACGGATTCCTTGGGTGCGGTGAGGGTGCGGCGCAGGCGGGCGACGGCGGCGTTGTACTTGTCGGGCGTCTCCCAGTACATGGAGTGCGGGGCGTCCGGGACGATCTCCAGGTGGGAGCCGGGCAGCAGTTCGTGGGCGCGGGTCACGGTCTTCACGCTGAGCACCGCGTCCCGCTCGCCGGCCAGGAAGGCGACCGCGACTCCCGAGGCCCGGATGTCGTCCAGGGACGGTCCGTCGGTGTCGAGGTTGCGCAGGTCGGCCATCTTCGCGACGTTGAACGTGCCCATCTGCTGGAAGAGGAACGTGAGGTCGGGGCGCTCCTCCTGGAACCGCTTGGTCAACAGGCGGTCGATGACGGGGAGTTTGACCGCCTCGGCGCGGTCGGCGGCGGCCAGTTCCTTCAGTTCGGGGTGACTGATGCCGCCGAGGGAGTGGCCGAGGGCGACCGAGGAGACGCGTCCCGGGCGCAGGAGGGTGGCGCGCAGTGCGGCGACGGAGCCGATGGACTGGCCGACGAGCATGACGTCGGTCAGGTCCTCGGCGTCCAGTACGGCGACCACGTCACCGGGAAAGTCCTGCCCGTCGAACTCGGACATGGACGAGTCGGACCTGCCGAAGCCGCGCAGGTCCACGGTGACGACCGTGAACTCCTCGCGCAGCGCGGCCACTTGCTGCCACCAGGCGGCATGGTGCCCGCCGCTGCCGTGCACGAACAGGATCGCCGGACCGCTGCCGTGGCGCTCGTAGTAGATGGAGGTGCCGTCGGAGTCGACGAAGGGCATGTCGGTGAACTCCCAGTCACATGCGGTCAGTTGGGGCGCTTGCTGTGCCAGACCAGCTCGATCATGGTGTGGTCGGGGTCGTGGATGTAGCAGAACTTGGACTGGTTCTCCGGGCGTTGGATCGGGCGGGTGTGCCGGATCCCCAGGTCCTTGAGGTGGTCGAGGAAGTCGTCCCAGTCGTCGACCTCGACGGCGAAGTGATAGGGCGCCATGCGCTCCATCTCCTCCACCGGGGTGAAGTGCAGATCGAAGGTGCCCCGGGTCATCAGCACCACACGGGTGTTGGACTTGGGCATGATCCGCTTCATTCCGAAGACCTTGGTGTACCAGTCGGCGGTCCGGTCGGCGTCGGTCGTGGGGAAGTTGACGTGGTGGATGTAGCGGGGTGCGCTGCTCATGACGGAATCCCTTCGCTGTGTACGGGGTTGGACAGGACGCCGATGCCGCTGATCTCGACGTCCACGGTGTCCCCGGGTTCGAGTTGGCAGGTGGCCTCGGCGCCCATCCACAGCACGTCGCCCGGGTGCATGGTGATGTGTCTGGTGATCTCGACGATGTGGTCGAAGGGGTCGAAGACCATGTCGCCGGTGGCGAACGAGGCACGGGCCTCCCCGTTCACACGGAGCGTGGTCGTCTGCGCCAGGGCGTCGACGTCGGTCTCGATCCAGGGGCCCATCGGCTTGAACGTGTCGCTGTTCTTGCTGCGCCAGAAAGTGCGGTCCTGGTGCTGCCAGGTGCGGGCGCTGACGTCGTTGCCGATGGTCCAGCCGAAGACGGACCTGCGCGCCTCCTCATGGGTGGCGTGGCGCAGCGTACGGCCGATGACCGCGACGAGTTCCGGCTCGGCCTCGAACCGGCCCTCGACACCTGCCGGTTTGACGATGGGCTGCCCATGGCCGGTGAGCGCGTTGTTGGCCCGGTAGCCCACCTCCGGGCGGGCAGGCGTCTCGGCGCCGGCGTGCTCGATGTGCCGCGGGTAGTTGAAGCCGGCCGCGTAGAACACGGGCGGTACGACGACGGGCAGCCAGGTCGCGGCCTCGCGTGGCACAGAGCCGATCACGGTGGGGGCGCCCTCGATCGGAGACTCGGACAACAGCTCGATGTCCGACTCCCCCACGCGTCCCCACACCGCCCGGCCGCCGACCGCGACCCTGGTGTACCTCATGGCGTCTCAGCCCGCCAGCAGATGGGAGACGCGCTTGGTGACCAGGTAGGCGTCCAGGGCCTCCGGCCCGCCCTCCCTGCCGTAGCCGCTCTCCTTGACGCCGCCGGAGGGCGCCTCGCTGACGGAGCCGCCGCAGTGGTTGAGGGAGAGGATCCCGGCCTCCAGTTCGCGCACGAGCCGCTCGGCGGTGGCGGCGGACTCCGTGAAGCCGTACGCCGCCAGTCCGTACGGCAGTTCGTTCGCGGTCGCGAGCGCCTCGTCGAGGTCGGTGAACGCCACGACGGGTGCGATCGGCCCGAACGGCTCCTCGCGCATCAGGTCCGCGCCCGCCGGTACGTCGGTGAGGACGGTCGGCGCGTAGAAGTACCCGGCGCGGTCGAGCCGTTCGCCGCCCGTGCGCACGGTGGCGCCACGGTTGACGGCGTCCGCGGTCAGGCGCCGCATCGCGCGCAGCCGGCGCTCGTTGGCGAGCGGACCCATCGTCGTGCCCTCCGCCAGGCCGTCGCCGACGACGACGGCTTCGGCGGCCTTCACGAACTCGGCGGTGAAGTCGTCGACGAGGCTCTCGTGGACGAGGAACCGGCTCGGCGAGGTGCACACCTGGCCGGCGTTGGCGAACTTCGCCTGTGCCGCGCGGCGGGCGGCCACGGCCGGGTCGGCGTCGGAGCACACGATCACCGGGGCGTGCCCGCCGAGCTCCATCACGGAGGGCTTCATGACCTTTCCGGCCTCGGCGGCGAGCAGCTTGCCCACGGGGACCGAGCCGGTGAAGGCGACGAGGCGGGTGACCGGGGAGGCGATCAAGTGGGCGGAGACCTCGGCCGGTTCGCCGAAGACGAGGTTCAGCACCCCGGCCGGCAGACCCGCGTCCTCGAAGCAGCCCACCAGGGCCGCGGCGGTGGCCGGTGTCTCCTCCGAGGCCTTGACGACGATCGAGCAGCCGGCGGAGAGCGCGGAGGAGATCTTCCGCATCGGGCCGCCCGCGGGGAAGTTCCACGGGACGAACGCGGCGACGGGACCTATCGGTTCACGGCGTACGGAGAGCAGAGTGCCGGGTGCGGACGGGATGATGCGACCGTACGCGCGGCGGGCGTCGTCGGCGTGCCAGCGCAGGGTGTCCGCGACACGGCGGGCCTCGCCGGCCGCCTCCGCGAGTGGCTTGCCCTGTTCCAGGGTCATGATCCGGCCGACGGCGACGGCCCGTTCGGTGAGCAGGTCGGCGGCCGTGTGCAGGATCTCGGTACGCCTGGCGACGGGCGTGTCCCGCCAGGTCCCGAAGCCCTCGGCGGCCGCGTACAGGGCGTGGTCGAGGTCCGCGGTGGTGGCGAGCGGTACGTCTCCGATCACCTCCTCGGTGGCCGGGTTCACGATCGGGGCGGTGCGTCCGGTGCCGCCCTGGCACCACTCGCCCGCGATGTGCATGCGGACGGCGGGGTAGCCGTGGTCGGTGGTCATGGGTGGGTGCCCTCTCAGGGTCAGGTCTGGGCCGGGGCTTCCTGGTCACGGTTGGTGCGCAGCGCCCAGATGTGGTGGGGCGGTGTGGTCTCGTGGACGCGGGTCTCGTACGTGTCGTCGACCCGGTCCATGTCGGCGGCGTACTCGACCCGGCCGCCGCACGGCGCGTGCAGGAAGCGGAAGACGTTGGATCCGATGGTGTGGCGGCCGAGTTTGCGGGCCTCCCGCCAGCCCCGGTCGATCATGTGGTTGCCACCCTCGACGACGTCGTCGAAGCCCGGGACCTCGTACGCGATGTGGTTGACGCCGGGCCGGTCGGGGCGGTGGCAGAGCAGCATGGTGTGCTGGTCGTCGTCGCCCGGCGCCTGGAGGAAGACGCCCATGGGCTCGACGACGTCGGTGGGCCGGAAGCCGAGGCGCTCCACGTAGAAGGCGACGGCTTCCTCCCTCCCCTGTTTGGCGATGTTCAGGGCGACATGGCACATGCGCAGCGGGCGTACGCGGGTGATCGGGTCCAGGGCGGTGTTCCAGCGGTTGACGCTGCCGAGCGCGTTGGCGGGCCGGGGTGTGACGGGCACGGCCTTCGGCCGGGCGAGGGCCAGTCCCACTCCGAAACCGGTCTCGTCCACGGTGTGGTGGACGCCGTCGGCGCCCTCGTGGGCCTTGCGGTCACGGCTCGCCGCGGCGACCAGCCGCTCCAGTTCCTGTGGGGTGTCGACGCCCCACACCACCTCACGCAGGGTGGGGCCGGCCTCCACCGGCGGCGGCAGTCGCGGGCCGGGGCGGGAGTCCAGGTGGAGGGTCTGGCCGGTGAGCGTCTCGAAGACCGCGTGCTCGTCGGTCCGCTCCACCGGGAACAGCCCGAAGTCGTCGAAGAATCGGACGCATTCGTCGACATCGTCGATGCCGTAGGTGACCGATTCGATTCGCTGGATTCCCATGGATGCCTCGTTTCGCTGGTCGCCCGGCGAGCGTAGATTTCGGATCGCGGGGCCCTCAATGACCTGGGCTCTGCTGAATTCGCAATCGTTTCTTGCGGCTTGCGACTACGACCGGATCGCGGCCTTGGCCGGATCGCGACTACGGCCGGATCACCGGAATCGGATTCTGTGAGAACCATTCGGCGAGGAAGGCCAGGAACACGCTGACCTTGCGGGGCGTCGCCTGCCCGGGGCCGTAGATCGCGTACAAGGGGCGGTCGGGCACGGCCAGTTCGGGCAGCAGGACCTGGAGGGCACCGGACATCAGGTCGTCGTACGCGGGGCGCTGCGGCAGCAGGGCGATACCGCGACCGTGAACGGCCGCTTTCTGCAGGGCGATGTACGAGTTGGACGAGAAGGCGATGTTGCGGATCTTGTGGAGGGTGCTCGCGTGTCCGTGCCCGATGCGCCAGACCGGGTCGTTCACGTGCACGAGGCAGTCGTGGTGCGCGAGGGCGTTCGGTTCGGTGAGCGGGCCCTCACGGTCCAGATAGCCCTTGGCCGCGCAGAGCACGAAGGGCAGCGAGGCGATCTTCTTCAGACGGACGCTCGAATCGCGCAGGTCCCGGGTGTGAAAGGCGACGTCGAATCCGCTGTCGAGGAAATCGTAGGTGCGGTCCGACATACCGCCGAGCTCGAAGCGGACGCTGATTTTCGGATGGGCGGCGGAAAAGGCGGCGATCGCGTCTCCGAGGTCCAGGCTGCCTATCCACTTCGGGCAGATGATGCTGAGCGAGCCCTCGGCGCGGTCGTGCAGGTGGGAGAGGCTGGCGTCCTCGGCGTCGATCTCGTCGAGGATGCGCACGGCGAACTCGGCGTACCGCCGGCCGGGTTCGGTGAGGCTCACCGAGCGGGCGGTGCGGTTGACCAGGCGGACACCGACCTGTCGTTCCAGTTCGGCGACGTGCCGTGACACCAGGGAGCCCGAGGAGCCCAGCTTCTTGGCGGCTCCGCTGAAACTGCCGGCCTGGGCGACGGTGACGAAGCTGTGCATGAGCAGCAGGCGATCCATGATTCCTCCGGGGGACGCGTGGGACGGACATCGCGTCCCGTCGGGGCTCGCTCACTTGGGGCAGTACTGAGGTGCCTCGCTCACGTTGTCCTTGGTCACCAAGACAAGAGGAATGTTGGCAATTTTGTCAACACCTTGTTCGTCATCGAGGAGGCCGATCGTGTTCCTGACCGCTGTCCGGCCGATCTCCATGGCCGAGTTGGCGACGGTGGCGGCGAGATCCCCGCTCTTGACGGCCGCCACGCCCTCCTCGGTGCCGTTCACACTGACGATCCTCACGTCGTCGGCACCGGCCGCGTCGAACGCCTTGCGCACGGCGAAGGCCATCTCCTCGTTGGCCACGAAGGCGTAGTCGAGGTCGGGGTGTGCCTGGATCATGTTCTCGGCGACGTCCTGCGCCTTGGCCGGGTTGAACATGCCCGGCTGGTTCGCCACCACCTCGGCGTTCGACGGCAGGGCGCCCTTGAATCCGCCCACGAGCAGGTCGGAGGCGGCGCCGGGGGCACCCGCGACGATTCCGACGTTCACGTCCTTGCCCGCCGCGTCCTTCTCGATCCAGCCCGCGTCCAGCGCGCCGACCTTCTTGAGGTCGACCACGGCGGCACCCAGGACGTCGGACATGTCGGAGGTGGCCACGGAGGTCAGATAGACCGGGATGCGGGCGGTCTTCGCCTTGGCTATGTCGCCCTCCAGGGCGTCGACGTTGACCGTCTGGACGATCAGCGCGTCCACGCTGCGGGAGATCATGTCCTCGATGTTGGACAGCTCGGTCCCCGCGTCCTGCTTGGAGTTGGCCGAGTAGACCTTGGCCCCGTCCGCCTTCGCGGTCTCCTCCACCGACTTGAGGAGGCAGGTGTGGAAGTGGGTGTTGGCGCCGTTGACGAACCCGAGGGTGACCGAGCCGTCGGCCGCGCCCCCGGCGTCGTTCTCCGAGCCGCATCCGGAGAGGACCAGGGCGGCGGCGCCGACGAACGAGACCGCGGCGGCGCGGCTGGAGTGGACCTTGGGCTTCATGGGGTTGGCCTTTCCTGCGTCGTTGAAGGGAAGTGCGTGGCGGAGTACGGGAGGGGAGCGCGCGAACGCCGGAGGTCGCGCGGACGATGTCCCGTGTGGGGCCGCGCGAGCGAGACGTGTGTTCCTGAGCTGTCCGGCTCGGGGCTAGTGGCCCGGCGGGGACTTGCGCTGGAACTCGTTGATGATCGCCGCGACGAGCAACACCCCGCCGGTGACGACGAATTGGTAGTAGCTGTTGACCTGGAGCAGGTTGAGCGCGTTGGCGACGACGCCGAGCAGCATCACGCCGAGGACCGTGCCCACGACGGTGCCGTGGCCGCCCGCGAGCGAGGTGCCGCCGATGACCACGGCGGCGACGGCGGTCAACTGCAGTTGCAGGCCACCGGTGTTGGGGGCGGCGGCGCCGAGCCGGGAGAGCAGCATCAGTCCGGCCAGACCCGCGAGGGCGCCGGCGAGGGCGTAGAGGGCGAGTTTGCGTCCGGAGACGTTGATGCCGCTCAGCCGGGCCACGTGTTCGTTGCCGCCCATCGCGAAGGCGTCGCGGCCGAAGGTGGTGAACCGCATGGCGAGCCCGACCGCCGCGAGCACGAGCAGCGCCACGATCAACAGGTAGGGGGTGCCGAGGAGTTCGGAGTTGCCCAGCGCGGACATCTTGTCGCCGATGGTGACGCTCATGCCGTTGAGGACCAGCAGCGCGACACCGTCGAGCAGCATCGCGGAGGCGAGGGTGGCGACGAACGGGGCGACCCGGGTGAAGGTCACGACCAGTCCGTTGACCAGGCCCACCGCCGTGGCGAGGAGCAGGCCGATCACGACGGTCAGGGGTGTGGACCAGCCGTCGTGCAGCAGTTGGGCCGCCACGGACACGGTGACGGCCGCGTTGCTGCCCATGGAGAAGTCCATGCCGCCCGCGGTCATCAGGAGGGTCAGCCCGGCCGCGATGACGGCGGTCACGCTGATCTGCCGCAGCACGTTGAGCAGGTTCTGCGAGCTGGTGAAGGAGTCCGCCTGCAGTGCGGTGAACAGCGCCACGAGGACGAGCACGGCGATCAGTCCGGCGTGCGGGATCCTGAGCAGGGCCCGGGGCGTCAGGCGGGACGCGGCGCCCTCGGGCGGATCGGCCAGGACGTCCGGGGAAGCGGCGGGGGTCTTGAGGCTCACTGAGGTTGACCTCCGAGAGCGGTGGCGACGAGCTCGTCGCGGGTGATGGCGGTGATGTCGTGCTCGGCGACCGTGCGGCCGGCGCTGACGACGACGACACGGTCGGCGAGGCGCATCACCTCCTCGGCGGAGGAGGAGGCGAGCAGCACGGCGACACCACTCGACGCGAGGTCGTCCACGAGGGCGTGGATGTCGGCCATGGCCGCCACGTCCACCCCGTTGGTGGGGTCCTCCAGGAAGCAGGCGACCGGGTCGGTCTCCAGCCACTTGCCGAGCAGGACCTTCTGCTGGTTGCCGCCGGACAGCGCGCCCACCGGCGGATTTTCGGCGAGGGCGACCACGCCGTAGCTGCTGCGCAAGGGGGCTGCCCGGCGGGCGAGTTCGGTACGGCGGTGCAGTCTGCGTCCGGCCAGGCGGTCGCCGGCGAGCATCAGGTTCTCGTCCAGGGAGAGCCCTTGGACCAGGCCCAGGCTCCGGCGGTCGCCCGTGACGCAGCGCAGTCCGGCGGCGAGCGAGGCCGCCACCCGGCCGAAGGGGACGGCCCTGCCGTCGATCCGTAGTTCGCCGGTGTCCGGGCGCTGCCGTCCGGACAGCAGGTCGAACAGCCGGGACTGCGCGTCGCCCGCGGGCCCGAGGACGGCGACGATCTCGCCCTTGCGCACCTCGACGGTGAAGTCCCGCACGGCCCGTCCGTGGCTCAGTCCGTGTACGGCGAGTCCGCTCTCGTCCTTCGGTGCGGGACGCTCGGGACGCCGGGAGACCACGTCCCGGCCGACCATGCTGCGGACGAGTCCGGCGCGGTCCATCTCGACGGCCGGTGCGGCGGCCACCACTCCCCCGTCGCGCAGGACGGTGAGGCGGTCCGCGACGGCCATGACCTCGTCGATGTAGTGGGAGATGTAGACGACCGCGACGCCCTCGTCGCGCAGGGTCCGCACCAACTCCCGTATCCGGTCGGCGTCCTGGGCGCTAAGACAGGCGGTCGGCTCGTCGAGGATCAGGATCCGTCCGCCGCGGCGGACCTCCCGGGCCACCTCGACCATGGTCTGTTCGGCGACGGTGAGGGATCCCGCGACGCGCCGGCCGTCGATGTCGATGCCGAGCGCGGACAGTGCCTTCCTCGCCTCGTCCCTGACCGTCTTCCAGTGCACGGTGCCGCGCCGGGTGGGCAGATCGCCCAGCATGACGTTCTCGGCCACGGTCAGGCCCGTCGCGAGTTCGCGGCGCTGCGGCACCGAGGCGATGCCGAGTCGGCGTGCCCTGCGCACGGTCAGTGCGGTGTGCGGTCGGCCGTCGACCTCGATGGTGCCCACGTCGGCCTGGTGGACGCCGGAGAGGATCTGCACCAGTGTCGACTTGCCGGCGCCGTTCATGCCCATCAGCGCGTGGATCTCGCCGGGGTACAGGTCGAGGTCCACGCCTTTCAGCGCGGCGGCTCCGCCGAAGCTCTTGGTGACGCCCCGTACGCGAAGGAGGGGATTCACGGCCGCGGCCGGTCGGCGCCGGGTACGACCCGCTCGTGGCCGCGGATGTCCGGGAAGGGCGGCTCGCGGTCGGCCTGCAGGTCCACCTGGAAGGTGTTGAGGCACATGCCGAGCATGGTGAAGTTGCCGAGCGCGCCGATGGTGTCGACAAGGCCCTTGGCGCCGAAGTGCTCCAGTGCGCGGGCGAACGTCCCGTCGGAGACGAAGTGCTCGTCGAGGATCTCGCGGCAGAACTGGTAGAAGGCCTGGTCCGACTCGGTGTCGAGGACCGCCTCGCGCCTCTCGGCGACTGCCTTGACTGCGGCCTCCGGAATTCCTGCCTCGATCGCCTGGCGCACATGCGCGTTCCAGGAGTACTGCGCGTCCCAGTTGCGTGCGGCCATCAGCAGGGCGAGTTCGCGCAGGTGCTCGGGCAGGCCGCAGTCGAACCGGGCGAACGCGCCGAGGGACTCGGCGCGTTCACACATCTCCGGGCTGTGCAGCCAGACCCGGAACGGACCGCGGACGGCCCCGCGGCGGCCGGCGATACGGGCGGCCAGCTCCTGCTGCCGCGGAGTCATTTCCTCTTCGCTGAGAACGGGGAGCCTCATGTGGCCGATACCTGCCTTTTCTTTCCGGCGCGTTTCCGGCACGGATCGAGAAGCCGTGCGATGGCAGCCGACGGTACAACCGGGTTCGGGAAGCTCACCCCTCCGGGAACGCAACGTAAACCTGCACGCCGGAGGGCACCCGTTCACGGGCGCGCGACCTAACGTCGTTCGACGCGGAGTCGGGAAACCCGAGAGGCCCCAGAGACCCCAGAGAACCGAGAAGCCCCAGAGAACGGTGAGGAACCCCGGATGACCACCATCGTCAAAGTCGCGTCCGTCCCCCCGCTCAGCCGGGGCGGTGCCGTCGTCAGCACACCACTCATCACGACGATGTCGGCGGGCGGGGAGAACCGGATCACCAGCGGGATGAGCGTGTATCCGGTCGGCTCCGGGGCCCCGCTGCACTCGCACAACTGCGACGAGCACGTGACGATCCTCGAAGGAGAGGCGGAGGTGGTGGTGGACGGCGAGGTGACGAAGCTGGAGCGGTTCGACACGACGTACGTCCCCTCTCCCCTCCCCCACCTCTTCCGCAACACCGGCGACACGCCTCTGCGCATCCTGTGGGTCTATACGTCGGGGACGGTGACCCGCACGTTCACCGAGACCGGGGTGACGGTGGAGCACCTGTCGGCGCAGGATCGGATGGCGTGAGGCGGCACGTCCCGGGTTCGCACGTCCCGGGTTCAAGAGGCGAGACTCCTCCAGAACGCCGTGTTGTGCTCGGTGCCGAACCGGTCGGTGGTCCTGGAGCACGCGGCCGGAGGCCGATCGGTGGACGGTGAGGTGTCACAGGCCGACAGCGACATCATCTCGTCGGCCCTGGGGTCGTACTTCGGCCACCTCGGGGTGTGTTCGCCGTTCGGGTCGCCCTTCGCCGTGAACTTCCCCCAGTACCGGATCATCTGGTCGGACAGCTCAAGCTGGTCGTCGCTGTACGGCAGGGTCTGCCCGAGGTACTCCCAGAGGTAGCCGAGGTCGTCGACGTGGGTGGCACCGAACGGGAACTTCCGGGCGACCTCGCTCTTCTGCTGGATCAGGTGGATAGACGTGAACTGCGGTGTGTCGCTCTCGGTGAACTCGTAGGCGTACGTGGGCACATACCGCGCCAGCTGTCCCATGACCTGCTGACGGGTGTACGAGGTCGAGTCGTTCTGCACGGTGGTCCACGCCACCCCCGGGGAGTCGAACTCCGTGACGGGGTACTCGGCGAGGACCAGGTCCGCGTCGGTGCCGTACGTCGACTTCACCAGTGCCTCGTACTGCGGTGCGGTCAGCGGTTTGCCCAGGTAGTCGTAGTTCTGGAAGGTGAACAGCGACCGCTCGTTGTTGACCTGTCCCAGCATGACCGGAACGCGGTTGAACTTTCCGGCCGGGACGGCGACCGCTGGATCGGCCGGGAAGGCGGCGCCGCCGAGCGAGGGCCGGACGCCCGCCTTCTGCTGGGCCGTGACGAGGTCGGCGGCGCGCTTGCCGCGCAGACACGCGAGGACGTCCGAGGCCGTCGAGCAGCCAACCTCCTTGACAAACGCGAGACTTGACGTCTCCCCCGCGCCGGCGGACTGCAGACTGCAGCCGCCGCTCATGATGACCGCCTGTGAGAAGAGCCCCTTGGCGGTCGGTGAGGCCAGCTGTGCGCAGACCGACGAACCTCCGGCGGACTGTCCGGCGATGGTGACGTTCCGGGCGTCACCGCCGAAGTGGCCGATGTTGGCCTGCACCCAGCGCAGAGCCGCCTGCTGGTCGAGCAGCCCGAAGTTGCCGGGGCCGTCGGCGTTCTCCTTCCGCAGCTGGGGCAGATTGAGGTATCCGAGGGCGCCCAGGCGGTAGTTGACGGTGACGACGACCGCGTTCGCCTGCTGTGCGAACTTGCGGGGGTTGGTGTCCTGCCCCGCGCCACCGGTGAAGCCACCGCCGTGGATCCACACGAGTACCGGAAGCCGCCCCCGCGCTCCGTCCGGCGTGTAGACGTTGAGCGACAGGCAGTCCTCGGTGAGTGTCGGGTCCTCGTAGCCGGGGTCCCAGCCGCTCGCCTGGGCACAGCGGTCGCTGAACCGCGTGGCGTCACGTACCCCGGCCCACCGTGCGGCCGGCCGGGGGGCGGTCCACCGCTGCTTCCCGGTCGGATCGGCGGCGTACGGGATGCCGAGCCACTGGTCGTACCCGGTGTGGCTACGGCCGCGTACCTTGCCGTTCGTGGTCTCCACCAGCGTGGACGTGGGCCGGGCCGAGTCCTGTGCGGACCGTGTCTGCGCCACCCCCGGCGACAGGAGCCCGAGGCCGATCAGGCTGGCACTCAGAAGAGCGGTTACGGCTCCGCCACGTCGTCCCATGCGTCTCATCGATCCCTGCTTCCTGTTGACGTGCCGGGCATGAACAACCAGGAGGGGTGGGCTTGTTGAGGGCGGTCCCGGTGGGCGGCGAGGAGCCCGCTCTCTGGCGGTGAACGTAACCGTGTGACCAATGCGTCGGCAAGATGCGGAACATGATTGTTGACAATTCGCGGGACATGCGGGGCGCCTGGGCCGGTCCGGGCGAGTACCGGTGGTGCCTGGCCGGACGCGTCCTCGAATCGGGCCGGGCACACGTCCCCGCAGCGGGTCAGCCGCTGGTGATCAGCTCCTGCCGCGTGCTGCTCCGCGGCGTCTGCCTGGAGCTGCGCAGCGCGGCGACGCCGATGAAGACCATCGACGACAGGCCCGCGATCGCGAAGGCGGTGAAGCCCCAGTCCCCGTTGCCCGCGGCGAGCAGTTGGCCGCCGAGCCACGGGCCGAAGACGGCGCCGAAGCGGCCCATGCCGGAGGTCCAGCCGACGGCGGTGGCGCGGTTGTCGGGGGTGGAGCGGATCGAGACCGTCGCGTAGATCATGGTCTGGGCGCTGTTGAGGAACACGCCGGTGAGGAAGACCACCGTGAAGGTCACCACGAGCGGCATGTGGACGCTGAGCAGGAAGACTCCGACGGCGGTCAGCGCGAACCAGACCGACGAGATGCGCGGCGCCCCGAACCGGTCGGCGGCCCGGCCCGCGACCAGCATGCCCACGATGCCGCCGAGGTTGAAGAGGACGACGAAGGTGAGCGCGGAGCCCAGTTCGTAGCCCTCGCTGCGCATCAGGGTGGGCAGCCAGGTGGCGACACCGTAGACGAGGAGCAGTCCGCCGAAGGAGGCCAGCCAGTACAGCAGGGTCTGGGTCCACTCGCCGCCGCGGAACAGGTCGACGAGGGCGTTCCAGCGGTCGGCGGGGGCCTTCTTCCCTGCCGCGGCGGGCAGTTCGACCTCGAAGCGGCCGGCCAGCTCGCGGGCCTCCTCGGTACGGCCCTTGGCGACCAGGAAGCTCAGCGACTCGGGCATGAACCTGGCGAGCACCGGGACGAAGAGCAGCGGGACCACACAGACCCAGAAGGCGGCGCGCCAGCCGAAGGGCTCCACGATCCACAGGGCCACGTACGCGGAAAGGATGCCGCCTGCGTGGTGGGCGGTCATCAGCATGCCGATGGTGAGGGCGGTGCGGCCGCGCGGTGCGTAGTCGGAGACCATGCTGATCGCGGTGGGCAGCAGCCCGCCGAGGCCGACTCCGGCGAGGGTGCGGCCGAGGCCGAAGACCGCGACGCTGCCCGACATCGCGCACAGGCCGGAGGCCAGCGAGAAGAGCGTGACGCAGGCGACCATCAGCTTCTTGCGGCCGACGCGGTCGGCGACCGTCCCCGCGGCCAGCGCTCCGACCAGCATGCCGAAGGTGGCGTAACTGCCCAGGTCACCGGCCCGGTCCGGGGTGATGCCGAGGGACTTCTCCGCCAGCATGTGCGGCAGCACCGAGCCGTAGATGAACATGTCGAGGCCGTCGAAGAGCACGGCCAGCCAGCACAGACCGACGACCAGTGCCGCCAGTCTGCCGCCACGGGCGGACAGGGCGAAGGAGGAGGACATCGTTGTTTCCTCTCGTCCAGGAGTCGTGCCCCTGGAGGGGATCGGGGAGGCGGGGAGCGTGCGGCGCGAGCGGTTCGTGCGGCTGACCCCGTGATGCGCATGACGCTAGAAATCCCCTTCACAATTGTCAACATTTTCGTAAACAATCACAGGAACAAAGCGGGCGCCGGGACGGCACACGGCAGGGGTGTGCCGCCCGTGAAGCGAACGGGACGCCGGTGTCAGTCGACCGGCGGCGTGCCATGGGTGTGGAAGGACTCGATGGTCTTCAGACCCCAGGCCTGGCCCTTCTTCCGCTCGTCCTCGGTCCAGGTGATCAGCGGCCAGTCGGGCGCCAGGACGAGGCGGGTGAGCGGGTTGCACAGCTCGACGCGGTTGCCGCCGGGCTCGTAGACGTACAGGAAGAACGTCTGCTGGATGGCGTGCTTGTGCGGGCCCGTCTCGATGAACACACCGGTGTCCAGGGCGAGATCGGCCGCCCGCAGGATGTCCTCACG
>Ga0307514_10002037_pt1 | contig 21851 bp, 25 predicted proteins | sample 16_EM_MG_FD_203088 | JGI IMG/M metagenome (GOLD analysis project Ga0307514, IMG submission 203088) | Populus trichocarpa ectomycorrhiza microbial communities from riparian zone in the Pacific Northwest, United States - 16_EM | ecosystem: Host-associated > Plants > Roots > Unclassified | place...
TGGTCGTGGCAGAGGGGGGCTGTAGGAGGTCTTGAGCTTGCGAGAGGTGTAGAGGGCTGAGGGTAAATTGGGGTGGGCTGGAGATATGAAATTTGAGTTTTCCGAGTGTTTTTACCCTATATTCATGATTCTTGTGTTGAGATATTGGATGCATTTGCGGGCAGAATTGTTCATGGCGGAGGAACCCATGTCGATCGTCACGATCGTTACACGGGTGCCGATCGTTACGCAGTTTGAGATACTATATACTCGACTACTTGCACACGACTCCATATTGTGCTGGTCATGGTACAGCACCATTGGGCGTACCATAAGGCTTTTTACTAGCTTCGAGCCACTGCTTTTATGGTGCAAGTAGTAATTCATTTACGGTGCCATAACACGAGACATAGTCACTACGGTATTTAGGCTATTTCTTATAGTACACTTGTCCATGGCCTTCCAATACTGTGGTATATCGTCATAGTCTAGATAGGCTCAATACGATTAATGACTTCTTTAAAAAAAAAATACTGTGGTATATCGCCATAACCTAGGCAGGCTGAATCCGATTAATGATTCCTTAAAAAAGAAAATTTAAAAAGAATACTGTGATATAGGCCTCTCTGAGTTTAAGACTAACAAATACTTATGTCGCCGTACCTCGCAGTTGTGAAGCTGCTTAAGTATTTGAGTGTAACTTCAGGGCCTGCGGCAGGAGCACGGCTCCAACCTCGAGTTATCTCAGCGGGAAGGAAAACAAAGTTTGGCTGTTGGATGGCGCTGGGAATATACCCTGTTGTAAGTTCGGTTATCCGCCTTGGTTTGAACTAAGTAATTTTCTAGGTAGATAGATCTGTAGACACACTGCTATCGTACTTGGTTACCTAGGATTGGGTCTACGGTAATCGGTTGGGCCAACTATTCAAGTATGTGGCTTCAGGTTTAGCGTTGCGCATTCGAATTGTAGCAGACTTGGTTGTGAGATGGTAAGTTACTTACTGAGTATTCAGGGTAACAAAATAATTGTGCAACGAGAAATTGGTTAGAACCTGTGGTTCCACATTGTGCTATTATGGACCGAGAAAAAGGAAAATAGGAAATGCTCGAAGCCAGGTTCGAACACTGTCATGTTAGCAACACCTCGCTTTGATCGAGGGCCCTCCGGGTTATGAGCCCGGCGCGCTTCCGCTGCGCCATGTTGCTTGGGTTGTAACTTCTTTTGCACCGCCTCAATATCACGGTTTAAACTCCTGAGTGGGTAGCTTTTACCAATTGTACATAGCAACCAAAAACAGTGGACACACTATATTTTATAAGCGGACCAATGAAGGCTGACAGTATCAGAGTAGCTGTCACATGATCTATCATTGGACCATTTTTGTTTTATTTTAGTGCACGTTGTTCGTGTGCATCCCTAACCTCTTTGCGAGGCTTTGCCAAGCTCGAGGGTCGGGGGCCGAGACTAATCTACCAAGCCTGTGTAGGACAAAAGAGATTTGTTATATACACATGCCCTCCCACTTGTCAGTGCCTTGCGCATTCCTCTAGCGCTCACCCCTCCACACTGTCCAACTGTAGTCTTATTCCAAGCCCCTGTACTACCGAGCAGTGAGGGTCCCACCGTTCCCACTCTCTCTCTCTCTCTCTCTCTTTTTATTTATTTATTTTAAAATCACTATTCGCATTCAATCTATCTAGACTATCGTGAGATACCGCACCTACATGTAGGCTGCCCAGCGCTGGCCTCTGCTCGAGAGAGGAAAAGTGAACTATACGACTCATTCTTCAACGCCGGGGGAACTCCGTGACCTCCCGGTGTACTACTCCAAGTCTCCTCTGCCCTTCTCCCCCTCCAATCCCCTACCAGCGGGCATTGCATCAGATGGGCCGCATACTGAGCGACCTGGCATTCGCATTTATCATCTGCCCTCCTGAGTAACCGCTCTCCTTCCTTTCGCCAGCATGGTACGTCTAGACCCTCCCACCTTTGGGCCCCCCTGACCAGCTCGTTGCGGGTCTCTTGGTGCTGCGGGCAGTCAAATACCAAGTGGTGTTTGTTCTGCTCCCGGGTGCCGCAGAGCTCGCAGGAAGTGGTATGGTGGCATTCCAGTGCATCCAGGTGTTGAAGGGTCACTTTTTGTGCGGGGCCATGTGTAGGCTGACAGGGCTCACTTTTGCCAGTTTGGTAGACCACTAGGAGGAGCAAAGAGGTAGAGATGCATATGAGTAATGATCATGAGTATTTAAAGAAACTCTAGCCTTCTGCCTCCTCAGGCTTGCTAGTTCCTGATGTATGTAGTGGAAGAGCTCTTTGATGCTGTCCCACTGGTCCCTCTCACTTCCCCCCTCACCTTTCCTCCCCCAGTACGGTGCGCGCAGGCCCTCCAACTTCATGGCTCCCCTGATGAGCTCGCTGCGGGCTCCTGGTACTGTGGGCAGTTGAAGATCAGGTGGACCACTACAACGTAAAAACAATGGCTCCATGGGGGCTCGAGAGTACAGCCTGAAGTCGGGATGACTAAAGCTTAAGGGAGCTCGAGCAAGCAAAGATGCAGTAGTTTTACATAGGAATTAAACTTTCTTCTTTCCACGACCTCCAACTCCCTAGACCGAAGTGTAAATCACACAACTATCGTGGCTTTAATAATACAAACTCAGCAGCCTCTCTACACTAGTCATGTAGCATTAAATTGAGATTCACTAGGTACCGGTTCCCACACCATTTTATCCTAGACCCTCCTACCACTATAGTCTGAACAGAACTTTATTTTTAGGGTAAGCATAGGGAGACCTTTTTAAAAAAATTTTTTATTGGTCAGGGGCCTGCTTCTGGGTGGCTGTAGGTGAGTACCTAGGGTCAAGAGGTAAGTTAGCTTGATTTGCTAATTAGGGGCAGGTAGGTGAGTAGGGAGGGTATGCAGACAGGAGAAGGATGACGATAAGGCCATTTGGGTTGACCTCGCCGAAACGTTCTTTTACCAACCTGGGCCTACATACGCCTGGGGACGAGACGAGCCCAAGCCTACCTGGCCCTCAAATAGCGGGGGCAGGGATTTGGTGGAGATTGAATTGCCTTTCCTTTATATTTTCTTTTGTATCTTCCCTAAGCTGATGCTCGTCAGACTAGAGCAGAAGCATGACGAAGGCAAATCATCCTGTCCTACCCCTTGCGATAGCGGGACCGGAAAACATGACGTCTAGCCAATCTGCTCTTCTACGGTGTGCCAAAATGGGGATTCCTTTATGACGTAGCTGGAGCATCCTTCCATTGAAGTGGCCGTTGTACTGGTGAGAGTTCTTTCCGAGTAAAATTTCTTCTGCTCAATCTTACGATTAATCAATAAATATGGGGATGGGGGAAACAAACCTTAATTGCTAGCCAAACGAGATTTATACTTCCATGGCTGTGGCTCTGTGGTGTCAGCGCGGAGAGATCTGGATCCAGTCTTTTATTGCTGGCCACGTAAGTCCACCCATGTAGTTATTTTCGTGATCTGCAGTATTCAGCAAGGAGGGTGAACTACCCACTATAGCGACTGGTAAACACCTCCACTGTTTTATTCAATTTATTACAGAGTATAGTGGGCAAGCTACGTTAGCAGAGTGTTTTCAATTCGGATCCCAATTGCTTGGGAATTTAATATAGTATGCTATCTGATGGAAGCCCAGCTACTTGCCTGCTTTCCCTATTTTGATCTTATAAGGCAATCGCCATTGACAGAATTCAGCTGAAGCTCTTCCAGGGAATCTCCAGTAATTTTCTATCTGTGTTACCACTATTAGGCTCTACATCCATCTAGGGAATAACCAGGGCATATCTCACCAGGAACTCCTTCTACTGAAATGGGGGTCACAGTAAGAATCTCTACAGTTTTTGGAGGAAACTTCACTGATAAGTTACTGCCCTATTGCGTTATGTCACTAATCCCAAATACCCGAAGTGCTTTGTCATTTTGCTCAGCCAAGATGGCTTAGGTCTCCAACAGGTATGCAAAAAGAGGGCCCCGACTGTAGTTCATGTGGTGTCCTCCTTGATAAGTGCGATGTGTATTGAATATTAATGCCTTTTCGATAGTTATGGCACAGCGCTTGTGTTGGAGGGTTTCCGTGGCATAGTACAAGAGCTTTTGATTAACATGGAAGCAAAGATTTCATGACTATAGAGTAAACATTTGAGACTGGAGGTTATCTGGATGCTCACTTTTATCAACGAGCCTCAGAAGCATCTTGGATACCTTGAATCTGACAGGCTTCAGGGTAATTGACTAAAGTGCATTTTTCTTTGGAGCCTTAGGCGAGAAGGTGGCCATGGAACGCCTTCAGAAGCGGTCGGCCCCGACTATGTGCATAGTACCATGCTTAATATACTTAGAATAACAAAAAACAAAAAGGAAGTCTGATTGGTGGGATGGGCAGTAGAATAGCACATGGTCTGCACTGCTATATACTTTATTCCTCTTTTTTTTTTTTTTAATTAATCATTACTCGCATTCAGCTTATGTAGACTATGGCAACCGCAAGCTATATGACTTACAATAAGGCGCTTTATGATAGTCTATAAGTGGCCAATAGACTAAATATGGACGGGAGAAGCACCCTCTCATACAAGCGTATGTACTAGGTGGTTACTATGGTGTCTTATTATCATCCCACTCCTGTACATGACTTGCAAAGGATTCAGGGTAACAGCTCTCGTTGTTCCAGTTTTGCCGAAACTAGCCGTGATTGCCGGTATGTACTGTACTTATACTTACGTAAGTAGCGCCTACTAGCTGACATAACCCCAGGTATGAGATAATTTTTTTTAAATTACTCGAGTACATAAGTAGCCCCCTGTGATCCGTAATACATATACAATACTCGGTACTTGCCTGAATTATTGTCGTGCATGCAGCTTGCAGACCAGAAAATTCATTTGGACAGACTACTGTAGCAGATAATTAGCCAGCTATAGTATAGATTTGTTGAGGAGGGTTCCAGTGCTTGTCAGATTTAATTTGCATCGCGCTGCATAATTAATATAACGTCAAGTTTCAGCAATATGGCATTGACGGCTACCCCAGCAGCCCACGGCTTGCCCAGTTAGGGTGGCTACAGCTAGACCTCGGATGAATGCGGGTTCTGAGCTGGAACTTCCCCACGTCTGTGAAGCGACGGTATATATGCTGATTCCCCACATTCTCCATTTCTGAAACGATAGGGTATATTGCTCACTTTGTTTCTCATTAGGCCTAACTACAACCAAAGCCTCTGAGTTGAGTCATTCCATGGGCTAAGAATATGCCTCCACCGGCGGACTTGTACACTTCCATTCACCACATCCCCTCCCTCGAGGATGCCAAACCCGAGGATCTCCGTCGTCTCATCAAGACATTCCCAGTCATTGATAACCATGCCCACAATCTTTTCATGGAGCAATATGCCCCCATCCAAGCAGAATATCCATTTGAACTGATTACATCGGAGGCAGTTGGAGTTGCTTTAACTGAGGATTCTCCTTCAACTCTAGCACACCTTCGTGCTATTGAGCAGCTTTCAGAATTGCTCCGTTGCAGACCCACAACGTCGGATGTTAGGGAGGCGAGAGACACCGAGGTAGGAAAGTGTTATGATACATTTACTAAGAAATGTTTGAAGGGAACCCATGCTATATTGATGGACGATGGACTCTCCACTCCTCCGGGATATGTACAGGCCCTCAAAGAACATGAAAGGTTTGTACCTCATGTCTACAGGATTGTGAGAATTGAGAAAGTGGCGGAAGAGATACTTGCGGCAAGCATAGATTGGACTGGGAAGTCTAAAGAGGAAGATATACTTGTACCTCAACTCATCACTCGGAACGGCGCTACAGCTTATTGTGTAGAGCCTACTCAGCAAGAGAAGTTCTTGTCCACATTCAAGCAGAAATTCCGTCAGGCAATCTCTGAGCTCGCAGATGATCCTCAAGTTCGTGGGTTTAAGAGTGTCATCTGCTATAGAACGGGGCTTGATATCGAGCCAAATATCCAGCCCTTGCTGCTGGAGGATGCGTGGCACAGCTTTCTTCGGGCAATCTTGAGAAAGCCAACATTTCGAATTCAGTTCAAGGAAATAAATGATGAGTTGGTAAGAGTAGTCTGCGAAATTCTGACAGCGAGAGCTGGGGAGAACACTGATGACAAACTCCCATTCCAATTCCACACTGGCCTCGGGGATACCGATATCAACCTTCTCAAATCAAATCCTGCTCAGATGCAGCCCCTGGTAGAAGCCTATCCTGAAGTCAATTTTGTGCTTCTCCACTCTGCATACCCCTATACCCGAGATGCTGGCTATCTCGCAGCACACTACTCCAACGTCTTTCTTGACATTGGAGAGGTCTTCCCAATACTCAGCATGGATGGCCAAGAGTCTGTGCTGAGACACGCATTGGAGCTGGTTCCTACTACTAAGATCCTTTGGAGTACAGATGGTCGGTATTATCCGGAAACATATTGGCTTGCGAATAAACAGTTTCGACAGGTCCTGGAAAAGGTGATAATGGGGAATTTGTGGAAGGGAGCTACGACAGTGAAACAGGGAATCGATGCAGTGGTAAATATCCTGTTTTGGAATTCGAATAAGTTGTACCGGCTTGAGGAGGAGAAGAGATACCCGGACCTTCTTAGGGCGTGTGGGCGTGGGGCTGAAATCCAGGATACAGCCAGCTCAGTTAAGTCTCAAACGTCACAGCCTCCTCTACCGTCGACCCCGTCCTCCGAACTTGCAGCCGCCGAAGCTATCCGGGACCTTGGTATCTGGGATGAATTTCACATGAAGCACCCACACATTAAATACGTTTGGGTTCAGTTTCTCGACTATACCGCTACTATGCGGCAGCGCATGATCCCGGTTGCACAGTATAGGGAGCATATTCGAAAGCGTAGCTGTCCTATGGTGCCATTAGCAGTTAAGGGCCTCCTTCAAAACGACCATCTTTCCCCAAGTGCGTCTGCCACGGGCCAGTTCCTGCTTATTTCTGACGTCTCAACCCTCGCCCTCAACTATGGCATTAGCTCCCCCTCAGCCACGGTTCAAACCTGGTGGGGACGGGATTTGGGTCCGGAGGAAACTGCCATCAGTCCAATCCTCCAAGGCTGCCCTCGATGGACTTTGTTCAAGCAGGTCAATCGCCTGAAAGAGCAGTTTGACATCGATATCCTGATGGGCTTTGAGGTTGAAATAGTCTTCATGAAGCCTGTCCTCAATGAGGCAGAGAACGATTTTATTCGGTTTGAACCCCTGAATTTGGTCCATTCATGGAGTAATATGACAACTCAACAACTTGACGCGCTCCCCATGATCGAGGAGATTGTTGATACTCTCAATGAAGCGGGTATACCTCTTTCCCAATTCCATGCCGAATCTGCGCCTGGACAATGGGAATTCCCACTCCCCTGTTACCCCCCACTGAAAGCCGTGGATACGCTCTATAGGGCCAGGGACATCATCAGGAATATCTCAAAAAAGCACGGACTACGAGCGACGCTCTACCCCCGCCCCTTCAGCAACGCCTGTGGATCAGCATCACATGCACATTTCTCGATTAATGGTCCTGGGGCAACCGTGCCTGCAAACGAAGACGCTTTCCTTGCAGGGATACTAAAACACCTTCCATCCATATTGGCTTTCTCACTCCCTATTGAAGAGTCTTATGCTAGGGTCATGCCAGGGATATGGGCAGGGGGTGTATATGTTACCTGGGGCACGCAGAACAGAGAGACACCATTGCGAAAATGTGGGAAAGGGCATTGGGAGTTGAAGGCGGTGGATGGGATTGGGAATATGTACTTGTCTATGGCTGCATTATTGGCAGCGGGGTATGATGGGTTGAGGGGGAATTTGCCATTGAGAGAGAAGGATTGTGCGGTTGATGCTAGCCAGATTGGGGAAAAGGAGAGGGAAGAGTTGGGAATTACAATGATGTTGCCGAATACATTGGAGAAGAGCTTGGATGCGTTGCAGAATAATGGAGAATTGAAGAAATTGTTAGGGTCAGTGGTGGAGAGTTATGTGGGGGTTAAAAAGGCGGAGATGGAGAATTTGAAGGAGTTGGGAGGGTTGGAGGATGAGCGGAGGAGGTTGTGGTTGATGAGTAGGTATTGAGTGGGTAAGAGGGTGGTAGAACGACTCCTGTTTGTGGTGATAAAGTCTGGACTTTTGAGCACAAGCACTGAATATGGAGAAGTTTACACACAGTTTTGTGTCTCTTCATAACTTTCAGTTTAGTATTTTTATGGTTTTTCATAATTCAGACTTGATATTGTTTGTGATCTGAAACTACCACCGGAGCCATGACACTAAATAGTATTATTCTGAATCCTCCTTCTTAGCTTGTGGTTGACTGTGTTCGTGCACTTGACTGAGATTAGAGTGACCCAACGCACATCAATATCCCGCAACTTTTCGGTGAATGGGAAGAGGGGTTAAGTAGTACTTACCCTGAACCCTGCCATAATTTTATCCGGCTACCATACCTTCCTTATTCCCGTTCCCCGCCCTGAGGGGCACCTCGTTAAGAAATTCCCTTTCTTTTTTAGAGACTGCAGGCACAGAGGTGTGCTTGGTTTACAGGACTGTATTTACTTAATACATAAACAAGTATTTTTATTTCTCTCTATAGGCTCTCTCCTCAAACTTGCTTGCTCTCGGCAATGTTTGATGCATAATCGTTGATTTAAGCTTGAATAGACAAAAATGGGAATAACAGTTGGAAAATATAAGAATGGTTGGTTATAGGGTAAGATTTAAAAAAAGGGTGAAACCTGAGGAGTGTACGGTAAATAAAGAAAGAAAGGAGAAAGAAAGATAAAGCAGTAGATGTAAACTTCAAAAGAGATGGAGTGCAGGAATGATTAAGGGACGGAGATAACGAGAGGAGGGAACTCCAGCAACAGAGCAATTCAACAACTTCTATATAGTACTGCGTTGTGCTGCTAGTTTTCTCCAATATGGGCAATACCTCTTTGGACTATATTAACATCTATGATAGTACGTGCAGAGGGATGAAGGGAAACCAATCATATCAAACCCATGCCGACCAAGGTGCATGCGAGGCGTATTTTTACGCAAACAGGACTCTATTCACTCAACTACCTAGCAGATTTGTGCCCGCTTCCCCGCCCTCTGCCACATATCCAGCACATATTGGAGTCGGCTTGACACTGGTAGCTGTGACTTACAGTGGTCTGCGAGTAAGACCAAATGTCACCCGAGCGTGAAAGCCAGAATTCAGCAGAGGCAACTCAGCCAACAGCGCCAACCCAGCTACTAGATCTTGAGGACTTCCGAGCCTGGGCACGAGGACTAGCTACAGAGCATTTTGCGACCCGCGAATCCTTTCAGCAAGCTCTAGAGCTATTCTACAATAACCGCCCACATCAGCAGAATTGTGGGATGATAATACCACCGCACTATTGCTGGGTGCTCAACTTGGCAGACTTAGCACGCAAAATCGAGGAGTGCGTCAAGTTGGGCCCTACGCTTGAGACAATACAAAGCCTCACTAAAGCTGCCAGGTGCCTGTTACCATTAGTTGAGGGTTTGTTTGAAGCAGGAATACAACACCCAGAATTCCTCTGGCAATTCGCGGCATTAATTCGTTGTGTAGACTTTCTCGACCACCGTGCACATCATGATAGGGCAGATACTGGGACTTCAGATGTGGGAACCCAAACCACGGCTAGTTCAGATTGCTATGCCTCGGCAAAGGACTCACCGGCTCTAAATATCCCTGACGCATACCATACTGAAACATTCCCATCGCAAACGCAGGAAGTTTTCCCTGCACAGATCTCCTCACCAGTGGCTTGGCAGGCTACTCAACCATTACCAGTACAAATTCCGACCTCCAGTACTACCACCAATAACAGCACCACCAGCACGACCAGCACCACCAACACCAACAACATCACAAAGACTACAACCACCACCACCACGACTAGCCCCGCCGCAAGCACTACAAGTACCACGGCAAACACAACAACCACCCCCACCAAGGCGGTCACAATCACCACAACCATAACCACCACCGACACCACGACCACGACCGTCACTACCACAACTACCACTATCACTACTCCCACTACAACAACCACAACAACAACCACAACCACCATCACTGTCCCGAACACTACGGAAGAAACTCACGCCTCTATTAAAGATCCTCAACCTGTTGCTACATCAAGCTAAGAAGTGGGGTGGGAGGGATATAATCAGACAGGAAGGTCTAAAACTAGGGGTGCTTATTTTTCTTTACTGATTACCAGGAGGTTTTGACGGGTGTGAAGGGATGTGGATTTGTTTTCTTAGTTGCCTTACGTAATTATTTCCTTTTGGGTTTTGATATACATATCACTGTTGGCTGGATCCATATGCGCGCTGGTGTGCAGGCTTTTCGAATGTACATATATAACTATCAATTGAAATTTCACCTTACTGAATGTGGAGAACTAAAGATGACAGTTATCAGAGACTAAGTTATCATCAACCTCGATTGAGTTTATTTACGTTAAAGCTACTTCGGCTAGGATAGAATATTGATTTTAAACAGAGATTTTCAAAAAAAAAAATACCTCCTATAGCAAATGGGAATGGAAGAGTATGAGAAACTTGAGGCATCTAGGGGTAGCAGGGGTAAGGGGAGTCGTGCAATCAGACTAGAGAAAAGGTTACATAGATAGGACCGGGGCCAGTTCAACAGATAACTTCGAGTTCCACATGGCTTTCGATGACCCGCTTGGCTTTATCCAGGGTTCCTTCATTTTGTCCTATGGCTAGGAGATCGTCGACGTGTGTCCCGATGATGACTTTTAACCCGACATTGGTTCCTTCGTCCCCTACACATTGGTCCAACTTTGCTATGCCTAGCAACGTTTTGAACCATTCGTGGCCGCCTCGTTTGTTGTGTGGTTGGTAGTGGCGGTGTCGTACTGGAAATAGCTGTCCTTGGTCTCGACTTTCCCGACTAAAAAAAAGAGGACGCAAGTGTGGGGCTGTATCCAAGATATAGAGATATATAAGCGAAGTATAACTCTGGCGTAAATGCGTGTTCGATATAAACAAAAGTTATGTAGCAATAAAAACACCGCTTGGGGCTTGTTCTTTTTAAAACTATCTAAATCCGCTCGTTTATATAGAAGCCTTGTTCTGGGGCGAGGCTCCTAGATACAGTAGGAATAGCGAGCGCCGTAAGCCTGTTATTCCCGTCCTCCTCTTCGTCAGACCCGGCGTCGACCTTTTTCGACCTTTTTCCAGCCTCCCCCTTCGTAAAGCATTCGGGCTCTGTATGTCCTATGCCTTTCCATCTTTTGACATCTATGCAATATTTGCATGTCTTGCTGGTATCCAATTTTTTTTCTTTTTGAACTCCGTTTTTAACACAACGGGGTCTTCCTTTGTTCCTTCCTGCCTTCGGCCTTTTTGTCTCAATGGGACATTTTGGACAAGTTTTCAAATTGTGTCGTTATAGCTTTCTTCCTTGCTTTTTACACCCTATCACCAGGAATAAGGACCCTCCTCTTCTGGATATCCAGGTCATACATCTGATCCCAGTCTAGCGTAAATATTGTACGACAGTATGAGTCGGGTAGCGTACCAGCGGAGTTGTGTATGTAGAGGACAGAGTGAGAAGTAAATCGAGCGAGGCAGGAATCAGGAGTATCCCACGATAGCCCACATTATCCCACATTATCCCACATACCCATATTCTTCCACATTATCCCACATACCCCACATTATCCCACATTATCCCACTACTCCACATTATTCCACATTATCCCACATACCCCACATTATCCCACGTCACTTTCGGCTATTAGCTGCAGTGATGCCCCGAGTCCGTCGTCTTTGGATAAGCCTAGCCTCGCCACTATTGCTGAGAAGGTATTCCAGACCCTCTCATAGTCTGCAATATGTTCCTGGATACTGACTTTTCTGTCATCGAAGGTTAGCCTGGTAACACTTTCATAAGAGCTCCCAGCTCTGTTACCGATTTGCCCTCGTATGCCTTTTTTAGTTCGTCAAATGCACCTTTGGCTGTTAGGAAGCTGCCTATTGGGGCCCGGACTTCTGGCTCGCAGTTATTTAACATTGTCAACCTTACAACGCTGTTGACATCCCCCCACATTTGAAAACTGTCTTCATTGCTTTCGTCGGGACTTGTGTACTTTCCTGTGAGTATGTGCCACGCTCGATATTTTTAACAGACCCATATATGCTTGGAGCGATGATATCCAGTCAGGGTACGTGGATGACCCTGGTAGTTTTGGCTTGACATTTGGGACTTTTGTGTTGAGTTCTGGTTGTGGGGCTGATACGTATGGTGGTGGTGCCCTTGGCCCTTGTTCCGGAGGAACCTTCCCCTGTGTCTGATCCTGCCATTAGTTACGGTATAGGCTGAGGATGTAGGCTTTTTTTATCCTGGTGGGATATTAGCAAGCCTTCGAGGTCGTTGGTGATTTTGGGTGCTGGCTGTGGGGTGCTGGTTGTGGCTTTGGGAGTTGGCTGTGGGGCGGCGTAGGTTTCCCTTTCGAAAAGCTTTTGGTGGAACCTTTTTTTGTCCAGCAACGTGTTTTTTGCAGCGCTTCGCTGACTTCCTTGTTTAGGATGCTTGGTTTTTCGGCTCCCTTGTTTTTATTTTTTCAGTAAGTTTGAACTACTGCAGGTACGAATCCTCCTGCAGTTGCTGGATGTGGGGTTCTTGTAGGCCCTTGGTGTTCGCTGGTGATGTCACAGCGCTTTTGTCTCTGGCTGTCGATCCACTTTTGTGGTGTGCCTTTGGAGTTGATATATTGTTGGAAACCTTCTTGTTGTTTAGGCTTGAATGTGAATTCCTGTTGTGTCTTTTTCGTAGGCTTGCTAGTAACAGTATTCTTCGATTGATACTGGGCGCTGTACCTCTGCTTCGTATTGCAACAGGTCTAGCGCTTCTTTGACTGTTAGGTTATGTGGGGTGTCTATGTAGTTGCACGACGCTTGTTGCTAATGTCTGGGATATACGTCCACTGACGACTGTTGGACTGGTGGCGGCTGAATGGAGGTGGGCTGTATCATGTGGGTGGGGTTGGTGTTTCGGCTGCTTGAGGGGTCTACAGTGCCTTCGGCGTTCGTGTGTCCAACCCAGGAGGTCTCTCCCGTTACTCTTGTGATATATTCACAGCCAAGTACAGGACAGTGTAGTTATTGTGCTGCCTGGAGAAATCTGTATGCTCTCGAGAAAAACAGAACAAAAACATATAGTGCGATCTGGTCGCTTTTATGTTTTGACCCTTCATGGACACGGCCCTTCTTTCCAATCTTTTATTCCCTGCATCTGGGCGTCAAGGGCAATTCCATCACTTTAAGCTCCCACAATATTCTCTCTGTACTTGTAAAGGTTTGCGAATCTCCATCTGTCAAGAGCCCGAACTTAGTTGATGTGTATGTTGCTCCACTGAAAGTCATGTGCATGCAATGGAGGTCTCGACATAGATACATACAATATTAGTAGTTCGTATCCAACGGTGAGGATCAAGTAACCACCACTTTACCTCTCTCTGAGAATATATTCAGCAAAAACCAAGCATCCTTGTGTACTCATTCGACTGGAGTTAAGCCATGTGGCATACATAATTATGTATATTTTCCTGTTGACGGGTTCTTGAGATAGATCGTTTACGTCTTCCACAAACTAACTGTGGGAGGGGCTAGATAGTATCGTCCAAGTACCACGGTACGAAACTAACTTCTGAAAGCAGGCAGAATCCTCTATAGTCTGGTTGACACGGATATGTAGATACAGACTAGAGTAGCTATAAGAGACAAGTACATGCTCATGATAGTGAACTGGTCACCGGTGAGATGCCATATTCTTCGATGTCGGAGCTTTGGTCTGGTTGGCACATCGGGAATAACTGGCATTGACTACACCCTAAATAGAAGCCGAACGGTGGATAATCTTGCTTGAACCCAACAGTCTGTTAACTCGAAGAGAAAACACTCTCGAAGGACAAGAATACCGCCGCCGAAACTTAAGGGAAGGGGAGAATGTAAAGTAAATACAAGAAATTTTGCTAGCCCAGGGAAGAAGTCCCAGCCAAGATAGATGGGAGGAGTTGAGATAACAACGATGTAGTGGGCCAGGTAGAGAATAGATGAAGGATGCCGCTACTGCGAAGTAAGGTTGGGGCAAAAAGTAGAGAATATAATCTTATATATACTACTCGATAGCAAAGAGGGGATTGGAGTGGGACTAATAGAGAATATTAATAGAAACCGTAAGGACATGTAGTCTTGTTAGTGGTTGTCTGAGAAGCAGAAATCACTAAAATATTTACCTCTAGTAGGGAGAATGGGAGTGATTCCTCGTTCGGCCAAGGCACTCCTATTGGCGTTCCACTGGTTAATCAAATACGCAGCGGTGGCTACACCATTGGCAGCAGTCGCGGTACCCCAAGCAACTTTTTATTTTATTTTTAAGGAGTAATTCATCCCATTCAGCCTATCTAGACTATGGCAATGGACTGCAGCTCCCCGATTGCTCGGGTGCCTCTCTCCCCTCGCGGGCCAGTCCCTACCCCAAGCAGCTGCTGCTCGGTCGGCAGCGGCGTCAGCTCGGTCGGCAGCAGCAGTAGCTTGATCGACAGCTGTTTGTGCGAGCTCTGAGTAGACCTTCATACGAGACATCGCATTGTCCAACTCAAATATATTTTGTGAGATAGGGAGACTCCCGCCAGGTGTTAGAAAGTCCATAAAGCCAACTGGCACTCTCTATTCAGGGGAGGCACTGATGGCACCCTCTTCAGGGGAGGCATTGCTGACTGGCTCTGCAGAGAAGGCATTATTCACTGGCTCTGTAGGGAGGGGCATTGTTGACTGGCTCTTCAGGGGAGGCATTGCTGGCCTGCTCTCCACGGGAGGCGTTGCTAAATCGCGCATTGGGGGGTACGGGTGTGGAACCATTTATGGTACTTACGAGCATGTGGAGCCACGTCCAACATGGATGCATATCGTTTATACCTGGTCCCTTAAAGGTCACCTGTTTCGAAACCCTCTGCGCGCTCGACCAGACCCGTCAGCAAGCGATATATGTGGGAATTACCCTGAAGCCTCCCCCGAAGAGAACAAGGGTGCTAACGCCCGAAATAGAGAAAAACTGGTATGAGTGACGGATCTGGGTAAAACCTGGTAACAGGTCATGTATATGTACGGCTGGGTCGCACTTTGTATTTCCTCATTTTCCTCTAGAGCATTCATACTTTCCTGAGCTACGCAATAAGTTGCTGTCCTATAACTTAGTAGCGAATATATTTACATACTTCTTCGATAACCATTCCCACCATGTCTTCCCTCATAACTTGTAATCTTACAATATAGTGCTGTCATCTTGGTAAGTTAGGAGTTACCTTTAGTACAGGCATTGGGGAACTACGTGTAAGCTTCCTGTCTTTGTCAAGGCTGCCATATATGATGGAGTGTTGGGGGTGGTAAAGAGGACTTGTTCTGAGAATCCATGACAATGTTTTCTTCCTTTTTCTGCAGATAGCAGAACTGATTGCTATGTGAGAATGCGTAGGGTTGGTTGAGAAGAGAGAAGGATGTGGGTTAGGTGGGGGGATTGGGCGGTTTTGGGGCGGTATGACAGCTCAAATCACTGGGCATTCATTGGTTTGGGTGTACTGCCCAGGTTTGATGCAGTCCCCCTGAGTCGGGTGAAAAATGACTGTGTAGGCTTTGTGCTCGTGTCAGCCTCTTTGCCCTTACCCTGACCCTCATGCCCTTTACTCTGACTGAAGAACCCAGCAAAACCTCTGTATGGTCGTGAGTTCCCTCGTTCCTTCTCCACTGCAGAGCTGCCTCCGTGCTATTGAGAGGCTTCTGAAGTGTACAGGTGAGCAGCTGCGGCTCCGTTCCCACCCCATTACTATTCAGGTGCCTAAAGCTGCATGGATCAGGGTGCCCAATGTGCAATGTAGTAGAAACACTCCCCTTTCCTGAGCCCTTGTGAGAAAACTTTGACTGCTGGCTGCTACAGATACCCCTTTCCCTTTCTTAGTCTCTATCCCCACCCTCGAATTCCATGGCTTACGGGTGGATGCTATAGGCGATTGCCAGGTAGGCTGCTCCGCTCGTTTACCCTGATCTCTGTGTGCAGTCTTTTTTTTTCTTTTTTTTGTGAATCATTACTCGTATTTTTTTTTTAAGGAATCATTAATCGCATTCATCCTATATAGAATATGGCGATGGACTGCAGTTCCCGGAATGCCGGGTGGCCTCTCTCTTCCACTCAGGCCAGTCCCTGTCCCTCATTACTCGTATTCAGTCTATGTAGACTATGACGAGAGGCCGCGCCTACGAGTAGGCTTTCAACCCCGGGGCCGCCCTACTCCCCTTGCTACATACAAATTTTAACTAACATTAACCAATCACTTACCACTTACCTTAGCTAACTACTGGCTTAGAAACCCCGCCATCCCCTGGCACCACTCCGGATCGTGCTCCGCCTCTTCTATCGTCCTCCCACTCCCATCTCCCACCAGTGGGCACCACAGCAGGTGCACCGCATTCTGGGCGACCCCGCATTCGCACCTGGCGTCCTCCGCCCTCCCTATGGCCCACAGTCAGGGACCTCTGTCGGTGATGTAGACCAGGCCCCACAGAGCCTCTCTGTCCCATTTCGGATGCGCCGGCCTGCTGTAGAGTGGGAAAGCTTGTTGGATGCCAGCCGGTGTTGCGATTTCAGGTTGTGACATCCACGCTCCTACCCACCCCGTTTTCCTAGCCATCCCATCCGCTGCCTCGTTCCCAGCGATCCCGCGATGCCCTCTCTCCCTAGGCCTGGGCACGAGACGTCTCGTGGATAGGGACAGTGCTCTCGAGATGTCTCGGGACTCTATGCTTGTGGGCTCGAGACGTCTCGAGACCTGAATTGTCTCGAGACAGTCTCGCAAGTCTCGAGACTTTTGGGCTAATCATATACTAACGGAAATAATTTATGAAGGTTGTCACACTGTCTTAACGGCTATCGCCCTGTCTCAGCACTGTCTCACACAGATATCTGCACGACACAACCAATGAAAAATCCCTATCAAAAGTCTCGAGACGTCTTGTCTCGTAAGTCTCGAGACTTAGTCTCGAGATGTCTCGTCTCGTGCCCAGGCCTATCTCTCCCACATCAGGGTTCGGCCTGCTGCTACCCTCTGAAGCCTGGCCTCTACCCATGACCGTGCCCCCCCGTAGTCCAACTGAGCAGTCCTCGTTATCGCGCTCTGGCTATCCAGAGCCACCGCCCGCGCCCCGGTTTCCCAGGCCAGCATAATACCTGCCTGCTCGGCATCCATCACTGTCACGTACCGGCCCAGATACAGCCCCTCTGTCCTTGCGGCTGCCGCTGCGACCAGCGCTATCCCAGGTGATGGTCCCTACTTCCATCCGAGTACTCCTCCGCTCTTGCCTCGTCATTAACCAGAGTGTTTACATTTGTCTCACGACTTCGTCCCGTTAGCACCCTCGAAGGCGATCCACGAGTGTCTCCGGCTAAGATAGAGCTTTTAGGCCACGCCGGTCGAGAACTCCATTAAGTAAGGGAGGCCTGTAGCTTCGCCGAGCTATTCTCGATTCTAGGCGCGCGTGAACAAATTCTTGACTCCCACAGCCTTCGAAAGTCTCTGGCTATCTGGATGGACCCGCGGCGCCTGCCCAGATTCACTAGCCTCAGCTCCCATTCCGCCTTCTTTCAGCACTGGACCTTTAACAGCAGATTGAGCTTTCCCGGTTGGAATTCCGTTAGGCTCATTGACCTCAAGACCCATCTCAGTACCTGCACTAGTATTCGACTCATTGTGTTCGAGAGGATAAAATTGGACCACGGTGGATGATGCCAACACAGCTTCCCCACAGACGTAAGGGTTTGAGGTTGCCGTCATGGAAGCTGGTCGCAGGGGCACACACGCGGATAGAGAAGGCGTATTAGGAGAACCATGCCTAGCGTTTACCGGGGCTTGTCTTGGAGAGGAAATATCAGGAAATGGTAGGGAATGTTCGAGCCCAGAGCTTTCCAACGCCGGGATTGGCTTCCTTTAGTGTATGCGGGGGTATGGGCCTTGACTTTCTCCGACTACTACGGGATTCCCAGCCTTCCGCGAACTATTTGTTTCAAGCGGTGCTGTGTGAATAACTTGTATAGCGCCAGCGGGAATTCCCACACGCCCAGCAACTTCAGCTTGCTCAAACACCCTGCGGCGGGTCCAGGCACTCAATGGTGATGACCCCGTGCAAGTGCCCCCTTGGCCTTCATTCCTTGCACCACCTTTTGATACACTGCCTGCTTGTTCAGCCCTTTCCTTTCTGAGAATGATCCACCGGCCCTGATCTTTAGAAGCTTCTGCACTTGGCATCCCAGTCGGAGCTTAACTGGGATCCTCGGATACTCTAATCCATTTCCCCCTTGCTTTCCACTGCTCCTTGAGCTGCTGGTGTGAGTTTGGCTTGTGGGAATGGATGTTACCTTAGGCGCCTCTCGGCTGCAGTACTTTCAAATGATTGTGAGCAAGGGGGACAGTCTCATCCACAGTCATTGATAGGGCTGGGCACGAGACGAGCCGGCTCGAGCCGCTGTGTGAGTTTGGCTTGTGGGAATGGATGTTACCTTAGGCGCCTCTCGGCTGCAGTACTTAGGCTCTCAAATGATTGTGAGCAAGGGGGACAGTCTCATCCACAAAAGTCATTGATATACCGGTATAGGGCTGGGCACGAGACAAGCCGGCTCGAGCCGCTCGTTGCAACCGTGAAATGCCGAAGGTACCCAGAGTGTGAGGATCTTCAAGATACGTTGCATTCCCACCCTAACTGATGGCACGCACACTTCGCGTGTGCCTGAATTAATATGGCGACACGATCTCCACCGGCAGTCCAAGAGTTTATTGCTTCCCTTGCAGGGCGATATCAAGAATTACAAGATGGCTATACAGTATCAGGGACTGGGTCTCGTCGTTTTAGCACCTCTATAGACGAAGCTATTATTAATCCGGGAGTCTATTCAAGATGATATTGCACTCATAGGGTAGCAGCAAAATGTTCACAACTACGACATCACTGTTCTCGTGCCCAGGCTCTTATCTACCTGCACTAAAATAAATATGCTTCAGAGACGAGACGACATCACCACCCACGGTTGCCAACAACACAATAGGAGGAAAATGCCAATTTGTTCTCTTATTTCCGTTGCCTATATTCTTATTCCTCAGTGCTAGAGTGTGCATCATGATCTTTTTTACGTATGCTGCTTGCGAGTCGCCTCGAGTCCCTCGTTGTAAAGCTCGAGCCTACCCCTCCCAGGCCTAAACTATCTTGAGAAGGAAGATTTGGTTCAGGCCTTGCATTGCGCCCCCTATCCTTCAAGTTCACCACTCCACCCCAGGTGTCATTGAGCGCCGTTGCTGTGGATACTGTGGGCTCTAATAAGCTATTAGAACTCGCCAAGCGAAGAGGAGAAAAAGACACTGGATATCCCAATTGGGGCGCTGTTGGGTGAATGCCAAGTGGTATTGGTGGGTGGGCAATATTATTTTCCATACATATATTCATATTCCAACTGCTGCGTTAAGTATCCTGATCCACCATAATATCGTAATAACTCTTTATTCCTGAGCCATCTCACTCCAAAACCTGGCTTTAAAATTCCCGACTTTTACTACCTCCGCTGCCACAGCCACCATCCCGCCCCAGAATCCCAATGGCAATGCAAATCTGGTTTCTCCATCTACTCTTATGATGGAAGCATAAGGACTCGACTTTACCCTCACACTGTAGGCGCATATATGTCAAGAGTACCGGTAGTGGGCAATTTGCTGGGAGCAATCGTGGAAATCAGAACAATTTACAAATTGTATAAGTGAGTAATAAAAACCTTTCCCCTTGTATCCCATCAGCGGTTCGCAAAGCCCTATAGATAGCCTTTCCAAAGTGTAGCTGAGGGAAATTATATATTGACAAGTCTCCAACTGGGGGGTAGCTGGTGTGACCTGGGCATAAATAAGGCAAAAAAACTCAAGCGCCATAGTATGTACATACATATAGGAACGGGCAAGGGAATTGAATTGTACGAGGGGAGGTGCAACCAGACCTGTGGGTTGAACACGGAACAGTATATCTTGAACTCAGAGTGCGACCGCTGTGAATGAGGGGCACTACATCTGGCAAGAATGTGGAATGTGGATGCTTATCAGTTCTCTAGATCTATAGGCCATACAATATTGAACCTCATATACCATAATCCAGCACATCACGTCCTTTATGGTGCTTACCCCTATATACGTATACTAGATACTAGGTTCCATCTAGCAAGTTTGGCTACATCTGTATCTCATCACATGTACGGTAAGTTTTTGTATCTAATACAATACAGTTTGCGATCGCTCATGCCTAAGTAACCCCAAAAAAGAAAAGAAAGAAAAAGGTCTAACTCTCTTAGGCGGACTACTCAATTGGGAAATCTTAGTCTGGACATTGCTGCGTCAATTATATGTAAGAATGTGAGCTTGATACCAGCGTTCTACTCAGGAGTGAGTGGGTAGTCTTGTTGGCACGACCCCCTCCGGGCTCATCCTCATTTCAGATATTATCCACTACATGCCGAGAACTAGGTCTCCCAAGCCGCTCGAGCTTCCTAACCTTGTTAAGGCTAAACATCTTACCTTAACCCTGATTTCTTATGGATTTTTGGGATGAAGTTAACAAGGCGCTGTAATACACGCTGCACCAAAGAGCTCCAGTAGGTCTTCAGCTAGACACGTTTCGAGAAGCTGAGGTTACTGCAACTAAGGATGCAAGAGGGGTTTGACTATACCGGAAGAATTGGAGATGGAACAAATAGCAAACGTCGATGACTTTCACTCCACTGCTGCACAGTAATTCGCAGCTTCGTTAATCCGATAAGGCGCCGGGCCACTCTGGGGCTGACAAAATCAATTTCATCTTGACTCTTGAAGACAAGCTAAAGCTAGCAAAAAGGCAGTAAAGGATCCAAGTGAACACACTATGGGGCAAATAGCCTCATGGAACAGATACGTATACACTCAAACCTAGCTATACCGGACGGATTACGCCAAAATTTGCCAATCAGAGCAATTTAGGAGAGGCAGCTTCTTGCTATAGCGGATACCGTACCGGATGGACAGGAGAGGGGCTGCAGGGATTGATACAGGGTTTAATCACATAGAAATATATTTATTGCTATAACGACAGCGTAATAACCCAACAAGATAAGAACGCAACAACAAAGACAAGAATACATACAATAACAAAACTTAAGAAGACTCTAGCGGTGAAAACCAATGTGTAATAGAGCTCTGAATACGAGATGCATGCATATTGCGAGTAAGAGCTTGCTCAAGAATCTGCAGTTACTGCATAGCTACAACAACATTTAGATTAGGCTTTGCTCCACCAGGAAGTTCGGAAACTCATAGAGCTTCTAGATGCTGAACTAGCTCTGTAAGGTGTGAACGTGCTTGTGCAGTGTATAGGAGGTGGTGAATATAGATCTTCTCCATTATCCATACTTTTAAGATCATCAATAATCTCTTCAATATCACCAACCTCCGGAGATATATTAAGATTAGCCTCATCCTCATTCTAGTCTAGAAGCTCTTCCGCTAGAGTATTAACTTGTTGTGAGTTTGTGTCCCCACATAACTTTTTCCACCTCGAGCCTTAAATGCAGACAGTCAACCACTTGAAAAAACAAAACCCGTATAGTCTTCTGGATGAACTTGCCCAACGGTCCCCAACGGTCCCCAACGGCCCCCACGCCATTTGCTATACCGGATATTAGCTATACCGGACAGATTTGCGCTGATTTATGCAGTCCG
>Ga0307514_10002038_pt1 | contig 21849 bp, 19 predicted proteins | sample 16_EM_MG_FD_203088 | JGI IMG/M metagenome (GOLD analysis project Ga0307514, IMG submission 203088) | Populus trichocarpa ectomycorrhiza microbial communities from riparian zone in the Pacific Northwest, United States - 16_EM | ecosystem: Host-associated > Plants > Roots > Unclassified | place...
CGGCGGTCTTGGGGGTGGAAGGAGCTGTAGGCGAGAAGAGAGTCGAGGTAGGAGAGGAGAGGAGCGAGGTAGGCGAGGCGAGCGTGTCAGCGGGAGACGCAGGCGAGAGAGCCGAGTCCGATGCCTTAGTGCCTTGACGCAGTCCTTGAGGAAAACCGGATCCACGTGGGTCTCGATCGCGAGGGTGTCAGACACTGGAGGCTTGTTCGATCCGAATCGCTGTACCTAGATCTACACCACGTGGGTTTGCCACGTTTCGTTCAAGTTTGCTCGCGTTCGACCGCACTCGCTGCCGCTCGCCCGACTTTTCACTGGGGTTTATTGTCTGAATCCGCCGAAGCACGACCCTCGCGGTTGTCCGATTGGGATATGTCCGAATCCTGATATTGCTGGCCCGCTGGTGCGGATTGCCCGTGGGTTTTTCTTCCCATCCCCCAGTCGTTTGACGTTTGAGGCTTTATTGTCGTTAGGACTAATCACCCGCCAGCCATCCTCATCTTCCACGCTCCGAAACGCGTGAAGGAGGTGTTCTATTATCAAATATCTACCGTCTATGCCCTTCTCATCACGTGTTCTGTGTCCCTCATCCAGGAAAACATCACTCGACTTCACGCCACGGTCGCGATCTTCATCACGTTATCCCCCGTTTCTTTCTATTTCCTGGTTTATTCCATCAGGGCTTTCTGGAGTAACCATCAACAGGACGAGGTTCTGGGGAGGAAATGCTACCTCAATCGCGGACTGGTCTTCCTCGCAGCCGGAATATGGACCTCCATCGTTGTGTACACCTCATTAGGTTCGACAACGGGTCGCTTCGCTCAAGGATCTTGTCCCACCATCACGACGCAACAGGTGCTTAGTCTAGATGGACTGATCGGCCCTCCATCTGTCATTATCACTGCCCTTGCGGTCCCCTCGTGGGTGGTTTCGATCGTGCTGGCAAGGAAAGAGATTTGGCCACCTGGAGAGCGATACAGACCAAGGTTCGCCACTGTATGGTGAGTTCAACTCTGAAACGTCGATCCAACTCCTCCTAACCTCGGCGTGTTCTAGGAATACGATTGGTCGTCGATATCCATACGTGTTCTTTATGTCCGTCGGATTAATCCCCATGAGCATATGGATATGGACGACGGAATTGACCCTGTCTCCCATAAAAGTCGGGCAACCTGTTGATATCTACGACAACGAATTCTCCTTCAGTTTTGGACACGTACGTTTTTGATAACAATTCCGGTAAGCTGGATTGAACTGATACGAATCCGGCGACGGCTCGGGTAGATCTTGGCATTGTTCGTTGCTGTTCCTCCGTTCCTCCAAGTGTGTCAATTGGTTCCCCAAATATGGTCGTGGGTCACCAATCTAAGTTGGATCGCGTGTTGCTGGAGAAGAAAGCGGCGGGCGGAACAGTCTGTGCCTGCAGAGGGACCCGGCTTCTCGTACGAAGCGGTGGATTACACGCGCCTGGAGAATCCAGTATCAGTGGGCCGAAACTATGAAGGAAGGAAAGAAACACAAGAGTTGGCTACGCGTCTAGAACCCAACCGGTATTACGGGGTTTGAGGGCGGACAAACGTGGTAAGCGTGTAATCCCCTTGTTGTGTCATGCGTCTTATTGACCCCCGCACAGGTCTCATGGGGGCTCATGAGATGATCAGTTTTAAAGTTACCCAGAACGCCGGCGTTCTGCTTCATGCGGCTCTTTGCATCTAGCGAACGAGAATCGATCTATGTCCCGCACAATTTGCACTCGGATCGGTAGTGAAAACAAACGCCTCCGCTTTGTACACTTTGTCCTGCGTGCGTTGTGCGACCACAGGTCTCAGTGAGTCAGATTGTATGTACGTACGACTGTATCATATCGATCACGGAGAACATAAGCTCCTACACCTATCTACGATTACGCGCCTTTCGTTTGTCCCGGATAATGCCAATCTATGGATACTCATAAGTACAGAACCCGGTACTCCGTCTGGCGGGGTTCCCGCCACCTCTCGAGGTCCGTGACGCGAACAGCGGGGAGTTCCATCCCACGGTACTCCACATCCACGTCAAGATAAGGGCAGATATCGCTAGTCGGACACATCGCACTTTGTGTGACTCCTGCTCAAATGAGTGTGAATTCAGCATCCCTTTTTTAGACTTGGTATCGAGAACATTTTCATGTTCAAGGGAAAACCAAAAATACACAGCGGCGTAGAGCAAGAATGGTCTTGGTTGATGCACCCTCCGCAGTCTCTAGTTTACCATTGTGATTGTGGTATCGGGATGGCACACCGATACTCCGCGGCCCAGCCCTCCCCACAGGACGAAGACTCTCGAAAAAATATCGCCGTAGGATGGAAGTCTAGTGACGGAAACGAGGCCGCGTGGTGACAACGTACCCTTGGTCGCACTTGAGCTTTAAACGATATGCAGCGGCCCATCACCGGCGTTGAGAGAAATCACCATTTGAAACAATGATACTAGGAATACATGAATACAAAATGAGCTTGTCATAGATGGATGTAGTATTTTTCATACATCAGGAGTCCGACCTTGGTTTTATGAACGTCAACTTCCTTACGACACCATCTTGCCCAGCCGTAACGATCGAAGAGTCAACAAAAAAATGTCCGTCTTCGATTCCAGTCACGTAGCCTGGAGGAAGGCAGCATACCCTTCTTGATTTGGTATCCAGCACCCATTCCAGGTTCTCGTCGAGTGAATACCAATACGGACATACTGGTAGGATCCCCTCGCCCGGCACTCCCTCAATCTCAATACGGAACCCAGGAGTTTGATCAGGGAGCCAGATTCCCGTTAGAAAGAAGACCTTTCGGACACGGCGTTCCTCGGTGTAGAACTGATCGTCTGAGGTAAACCCGATCTTGCTAGGCCGCCCGCTGTTCCGGATAAAGGGGATGTTATTGAGAACGTTCCCGTTGGAACCCGCCTCCCGGACACAGAGTTCCCAGTCGCCACCCCCACTTGGATCCTCAATTCCGCTGACGGTAATAAGGTAGGATCCACTGGGCGATAGTGCACCTAATAACACTGGCCGCCACGAAAGCTGTTCCCACATGGGATATGTCCGACCGATTTTATATAGCATTACGGCGAAACCATCGTGTTTCCGAAGGCAGAGGACGATAGTGTCACCCCCGATGGAGGTGCAAAGGAGGCGCGGTGTAGATGAGACATCAACTTCTGAAAACTTGATGCGATGATTGGCAAGTATTTTCATGGTCTCCATATCCAACAGGTTGATGTTCTCAAATTCTTTGGAGGTGCAGAATGCCTTGTCATTACCCAACTGATAGGCGCGGGCGATGCCTGGGCCCTGGCTAGCCCCGGATAGTATAGTGCGTTTCGATCCCAATAACAGGATAGACTCCCCGGAACTCACCACCAGGTTGCCACCTTTCAGGAGGCCCATGGAATGGATTGTCCCGAGGTGGGTCAGGTGGTGTTCCCAATCGAATGAAATCATGGGATCGTAGGACAAGAGATTGCCATCGTTGGTTGCACAGACTACTTGCCCCCCTTTTTTCAAGGCGAGGGAAGAGGCGTTGTGTAGGGTGTGAGGCGAAGCCAAAAAAGAGCCAGTTTTGATATCCATGGTCCCGATTGTGCCCTCGGCTTCTTGGACCGACAAGATGGCCAAATTATGTTGGTGTGCAGAAAAGGCGATCCTCCGCAAACTGCCTCCCACAAAACACGTGTGTAGCGTCCTCCCAGTGGTCACTTCCAAGATCACTATAAATCCCTCGACCGCCAAAGCGACTTGATCCTCGGGTTCCAACCAACAGATGCACGCAACCGCTTGGTCGAAAGGATGTAGGGGTTCACATCCGCCCTCCACTTCCCAGAACTTGGAAGCGCCATCGGACGAACAACTTCCAAGGTACCTCCCCTTCGAGGAAACGGCGATATCACTGATATCCGACATTGCAGTCAAGGTGTCGATCGAACCTCCGGTCTGCGTGTCCCACACCGTGATCTCGCAGGCTCGCTGATGAGCGAAGAAGAGAACAGATCCATCCGGTGAGCTCTCGGCTTTTGTGACTTGTTGAGGGGAATTCAGCGACAATCTGAGAACGCCCGTGACTGCGTCGTACACATTGACGGTATTGTCCCCAGATACGGCGACAATCCTCTCGCCTGCCACAGTCATATGCGTGAAGCTTCCCGAATAGGCCTTAATTGTCCTGAAAATAGGTCCCCAGGTGGTAAGGGTACTCGAGGATGAAGCTTGCCGTGTAGTCAAGTAGTTGCTTAAAAGCCACAACCGCGAGATGAAAGGCTCTGGTGATAGGGGCAATGCTGTGTGGTATATGTGTTGGGCGGATAGTTGGATTGGTCGGAAGAAATTGAGGGTGAATCGAAGGCAATCGTTGATCGAATTATCGATATCTTTGAGGCGAGCCGGGTGAACCTTATTGACGACGGTCGGTGTTGTGAATGCTAGCCACAATGGGTACCACTCACTTGATACGACCGATTTGATACACGACTCATAGAATGGACCACGCCTTCTAAGTGTCCTTCAAGGCTCATAACCTCCATCCATGGAAATACAGCGCGGTCAAAAAACGTGGAAATCGGGGTCATCAACTGGTCGTCATACTCCCTGGATGATGATGAGGAAATAAGGTGCGTCGACCAGTGCTTGCATGCGTAACGTAAGCCACTCCCAAGTTTTTCCATCAGCAATTGCTCGCGATCAGAGACGTCCTCGTTCATTACAAAGGGCGGTAGTCCACATGGATTTATCTTGAGCTTCCCCACAAGGTGTAAACAGCACAGGGCCATGTCTCCGTGACGTGTGGGGCAATCGATGTGAAGCCTGGGATCTCGACATCGATTAGGATCTTGCAGGAAATCTGGAAATGATTTGTGGAAAACGCGGATTTCTTTTGCCCTGTCTTCAGGTACGAGGATGACCGAGTGGAGGTGTCGAAGCCTGGTGTATATGACTGCGGAATCGATGTTGAGGAGCTGCACCAGCCCATCTCGAGACAAGGGGTCGAGCGCCAGCACCACCGCACTCAGGATACGCTTCAGGTCAGCGAATACGGAGTCCTTTTTTATACCAGAGACCGCATCGTGAAGAACCTGAGAGTAGAGCGAGTCGATGCCCGATGCACCCTCGTGGCTCGTATCGTCTGCTTTGTTGACGATGAGCTGGAGGCGCTCACCGGGTTCATCAAATTCCGACCCGATGAACCTTGCCACTGTGGAAGCGAAGATGAACAATCCTGAAGATTTCTTGACGAGCGCCATGATATCCTCATCCGACGGCCACACTTCCGGCAACTCGAGACCACTCCGTCGTTTTGCGATGGCAGCCAACTTCTCTGTCAGGTACAATCGAATGTCACCCCCAACAGAGGTCGGCTCGACCTCGTGTAACAGGAAAACTTGCGTGAATGGTTCTAAGAGTGGGAGGCGAAAGCCAGAGCGAATCCGCGGCTCTGGTCGGCCCGTTATGAAGAATTTCACTAGCGGTAGTTTGTTGACGAGGCGGCCGAGAACGGAAAGGATCGCAGAAGCTGGCTGGTCATCGACACACTCGTCTAGTGCGTCTATGACGATGACGCAGGAGATGCCAGTCGCAGAAAGCGGGTCTACGAGTAAATCCCTGAGCTGGGAGATGAGGGAGTTGTGGGCCACCGAGGGGTCCTGCTTGATGACGTTGACGAGGTGATCTCGAAATTGGGGATAGCGGCAAGCGAGTTGATATGCGAGGGTGGGGAAGATATTTTTGAGCACCTTTCTGCCCAAATATTCCCTGGAACAGAAGAAGCTTGCGCCGAGGATATCGCGACTGCTGGCCATTTCTGAGAACGTCTGGGGGATGGTCGATTTCCCAGTTCCTGCCAACCCGTTGAGCCAGTACACGGGTTGATCTTGGATGTTTTGAGCCCAGCGCATGATATCTCCGAGAATGGACTCTCGAGTTCCACTGAGACACCGCTCGTGATGTTCGGCCTGATATCCCGCGTTGCGCACGGGATCCAGTTTGTCCAAGGTTTCGAGGTCTACAGCTTCCTGCAGGGAAAGTGAGTGCTTCGATCGCTGGTGACCCTCCAATGGAGCTTACGATGATCTCTTTCGCCTTATGAACAATATCCGCCGCGTTCTCCGCGATGCCCTTGGTTGCTTTGTCGATGTTCCTGGATACATTATGGGTTTCCTTGGCAACCTCGTGGATGTCCTTGGTATTTTCGTATGTGCTTTGCTGAAGAGAGGTCTGGGCGGGTGTTAGTAACTCTGAACCGCGCGTTTCGGGCCACAGACCTGGTAATCCGTGACGGCTCGGGCTATATCTTGGACAAAACCGTTCAGCAACCCGGCGTGATCCTGATTCCGCAAGAATTTGAGTAGTCCTTTTTGTTCGGAAAGCGGCTCCATTCTTTCGAGGACATCCATCAACCTCCTACAAACATCCTGCGTAAGCGGTAGTGAACTCTGGGACAGGGGTGGGGGTACGAACTTGCAAAGCAGTTCCCTTCGTGCGCTCTCCGCCTTATCACCTTCTCTCAGAGGGAAACGGAGTATATCCGAGAAAGACAGTACTCTCTCTTCTATCTCCTCCACCTGCCTCGCATTACTCACGGTTTGCTGGAGCGCAAACCATCAGCACGGCATTCTATAATCACTGGGATAGGACTCACATCGTAGTTCTTGATCAGAACGGAGAGTGCACCGACTACTGCCTTCAGTGGCAGGAACATGTCTGAGGACTCTTTGGCGATGTCGACGGCCATTTTCGCTGTACTGTACGCCGTCTGCCAAGCTGAATCTGCAGTCCAATGAGAATTTGATTCCTGGCCGATCGCGTCACAATCGAGGTGGGACGTGTGGGTCGCCTTCTGTTCATCCGGGTGTGGGGTGTAAGCTTGATTTAAGGATGGGGATCCGATGGATGATGCGACCGCGATTGACGAAACAGCCAGCGTCTTTACGTCTCCACGGCGTAGAGCGGGGAACTTCTTCTGGAGGAAAGGCTCTCCTGGATGTGTCGGGGTCGATATCGATGTCGGAGTCGGAGTCTCCGGTGACCTTGACGGCGATTTCCCTCGCGAACGAAACATGGGGTTGAATTGGGGGTGAGTCACCGGGTGAGCAGGCCTCCAGGCGATAGACGCTCTCGACACAACCACCGCGCCAAAAATTGAAAGCGGGTCAGGTGGGGTTAGGCTCATCAGGAAAATTGCGCATGGCTTTTCATGCGTTTCACACTTGATAGGCGGAGAAGTAGGGAAAGCATTCCAAAAAGCAGCAAATCAACAACCAGAAGGACATCAAAAGTATGATCTCGAATAGCTACACGGCTGTTTGGTGCATGAGGCGTCACGAGGTCCTTCATACCACCAGCGTATGATATCTTGGCGGAGGTTCACTCCCGTCGAGCCCGGAACCTGGATGGGTTGTTAGATTCAAGTGAAATCTGACCGAGTTGGTCAGGCCGTCGAGAACCGCTACAGTGATGTTCCATCGTCAAGCCGGAGTGGAGACAACCCCTCTGCTTCCGTCGCACATACAGTCCACAGTACATCCTCGCTTAATTTCTTCTCCCTTCGCCCACCCCAGGCAGGAAGGTCAAGATTCCAAACAGCCCCAAGCCAAGGATTGTAAACGTATAGGGATACTCTTGAGGCTAATGACACACTGAATCACATTCGCGTAGCCCTAACAGCCTCAGAAAATACGCCGACGCTATGTCGTAGATTGCAGACTGATACCAGCGGAGAAAACACAAAGTGCGTAGTCCCACTGACGGAGGTCTCTTGTGATAATGAATCTAGTTGGGACAGTCGTCACTGCGGGCGGATTTTGCCCCTCGAAAAGCGATTGAGAGTATCCGAGGGCTGAGAGATCGATTGAGGAGAAAGTTGGCGGAATCGGGGCACAGCATAGCTCACCTTCAGAAGCTCCGATAGACCGGAGGTGGAACAACCTGATTGAAGTGGCGTTTTTTGCCAGGCTGGCGAGCTGAGGATACTTATCTGAATCTAGCCTGGACCCTAGGGAAAATTCGGCACTTTTGTCAAGTGCGAGAGATCTGCAAAACACACCTGTACTAGAAATGCAGATGATCGCACAGGTGTCTTCCGAACCTCCCATAGAGGAGATCTCGTAGTACAGTGATACTTCTCCGTCTTGCATCGAGGCTGCACTCTAGTTAGCGCAGTACATCATTTTGAGTAAACCACCTACCTGTCTGTAACGTGGGCTCCCCGACGAAAACCTCCTCAATTCCTTCTTCGTCCCGGACGGTGTAACGTCCCGTGTGTAAAACCACTTGCTTTTCGATCGTTGCGCCTTTGGGTAAAGAAGGTATTCCCAACAATAATGTCGGTGTATTCCTTTCCTGAAGGGAGGTGAGATTGACGAAACTGCCTTGAAGATGGTACCCACCGTGGTGGTTAGTTCACAGGCAGCGGCCGCGCCAGCGGCATGCTCCTGATGTACTAACCAATATATCGCCAGTTGTGTGTGTCCTTTCCATTGCCCGCTCGACTTCCTGACAGCATCAGCCACCCTTTCTGCATGTTGGAAAACCAAAGCTGTCTCGGTTGCGGGGTCCTGGGGCGACGGGAGAGAAATGGTAGCCGGAATCAGCCCAATTTGACCGGATATAAACATGTGTTCGCCGATAAGAACCGCCTGCGAGTATGGTCCAATGTTTGCCGGTGCCCAATAACTCAGGCCTTGTACGTGAAGTGCGATTCGTTGAGACGGGTCCTTTTCTGCATACGCAAAGCAATCGAACTTGACCCTCATGGACGGAGGAAGATCCACAGCGACACACGCTCGCGTAGGAGGGCTTATGCCAAAGAACGTAGCATATATTGTATTCAGGGTGGGGAACAAGTTCATCGAAGACAAGTAAACATTGATGTGGGTGGATTGGGAGAGGCTGAGGCCATGGTTCTCGAGCTGAGCTAAGGTAAATCAGAACAGCGTCCCCTCGACAGATGTAAAACTACCTTGAATATCGCTGAAGCACTGGGCAACTTCATCCTCGAACGTGTTATCCCGACCAGCCGCGCAACAGATATTCCCGACAACTACCCAATTCCCCTTTCGCGAACTTGCTGGACTACAGGATTGAACCGTAGACCGGTGGGCGACAGGTTCCGGAACCGTGTGCGTCGATGTGTCTGCAGATCGGTGGTTGCGCAGTAGAGTCTGAATGCGAGCGAAATCGGCTTCTAATAATGGGGGTATACCCAGGTCGTTGCCACTTTCTGGTTTATCCTCCAGAGTGGCTCCTTTGATCCTGAGGTACGAGACAGCTGCAAACCCGCTATCCGAATGAACTACGGTTTCGACATCCGTTCTGCCGAGGTGGAGTTAGCACGCACGTGGAATGATGTTACCCCCACCTACAATCGAATTCGTCTTTTGAACAAAGGGCAATCCAACGTCAAGGTTTCGTATTCACCTCCTTCACCACAAATATGCGACCCGTACAGCGTATTCTATCCAACGTCAGTCGCGTCGGACGTACAGGATATGGCGCAAAACCCGTACCAATTGAACTAGAATAGGCTGGATCTCTGCGAGTGTTTTGCCCAAGTGTTTCTCTGTGAGACCGATACCGGCCACTTTAATTATAACGGCCACCAGACCAACGTCGATCATCTCTTGTAAAAGCTCGTCTTGTTCCCTTTGCCATAGATATGCTAGGACGGTTAAACCCAGTCGCCGGCATCTAAACTAGAATGAGAAATGGATTCGTGGGTGAGCACAACGCGACTGACACGTGTTCCACGCGAACGCGTTGGTAACTCGACAGAATTGCGCCAACGGAGACACCTTGGATATCGGGATGACGTGACTGGGGAATCGTTAGGTGTAGAATGGTGTATGGCATGAAGTCGCGTACTTTTACGGTGGAAAGTAGCTCAAAGAGGTCCTCGGTCTCGTCGCCTCTGACGCCGCCGGAGGTGTTCGCCGTCCTCCCCCCATATTCCGACCCTTGTTCCAAGGCCGCACCGTCAATCGTTTTGCGATACAGCGGTACATCCAAGGCCCGAGCAACGAACTCAATCGCGTCTTGTCCGACAGTTTGGTAGAGATAAGAATCTATCTCCTCTGGAAGACGTTCAAGCCTCAAGATTCTAAACGGACCGAAGCAGTGAAGGTGGCTGAACCTTTTCCGTTCGGCGGTCCTAAAGAAGCCGCAGCGACGAGTTCGTGACCGTTCCGTTGGCAATGGAGGAGGTTGAAACAGCTGTCTTTTCCGCCACTGAGGAGACCGACGTACTTCATGATCGCCGTTGATGGAGGAATTGTTGGTGACTCGATCACTTTATCTCTTTCCCTTCAGCTTCAACCGTTGATCACAAATGCCGACCGTTGCTGTCGATAAAGAGGAACTGTGGGAGAGACTCGGACACCGTTACTGTGGGTGTTTCGTTGACTGGTAGCCAATCTGTGACTAACGATTACACCACAGCCTCCGAGGACTTTGATCATCTATTATTCGAGTTCGGATTAGAACTAGACGAAGATGTAGGAGGATCGTCCGAATTCGAATCTGATGAGTAGGCTCATCCACCGTTTAAGACAACAGAGGAGGTCGAGGCCTTGAGAAAGAAGGGTCTCCCCGCAGAACGACCGGTGCGTGTACCTACTCATCCTTCTTACAGAGTGTCGTCTCATCGGAATCAACACAGCAACTCAAGATAGAAATACCCGCCAACAGGCTCGTTTAATCCTTAATTCTGTGGTGGAGTCATAGTTGAGCTCCCTTACAGATACGACCTGCTTTGTATTGAAGGCATTGCACGTGCTCTCCGAGTCTTCCTTGGCAAGGATAAACCGCCAGTTTACAAGCTGTACGTTCCTCCAGGGGGTGAACGGGAACTAATAGAGGTCAAGGTTGCGCCGGAGGTATGTAAATTCAGATCCCGTAAACCGATCCAGAGGCTTACCCTGGACGTAGACCAAGCAAATTCGGCCATTGTTCGCCTGCGCAGTTCTACGAGATGTCACCTTCACTCCTCGATCATACCAGTCTTTCATGGACTTGCAAGACAAGCTTCATCAAAACCTATGCCGGCGTCGCCAACTTGTTGCCATTGGAACCCACGATCTTGACACAATCCAGGCCCCGTTCCGATACGAAGCCCGAAACCCAAAGGATATCAAATTCGCGCCATTGAACAAGGACACTGCGTATACCGCAGAAGAACTTATGACTATGTATGAGGTATGGGTGGAGAAGTGAGAGAACAGTCCCAGGAACTTAATTAATTCCTTGCCCAGTCGGAGAAGCACCTCTCTCGATACCTGCATATCATCAAAGATTCACCAGTCTATCCAATCATTTACGACACACACGACCGCGTTCTGTCGATGCCACCGATCATCAACTCGGAACACAGCAAAATCACTTTAAACACAAAAAACATCTTCATCGATGTGACTGCAACGGACGAGACGAAACTCCAGATCGTCGTTAACATCGTCGCTACGATGTTCTCCGAGTACTGCAAAGTCCCCTACGTGTAAGAGAGAACTTTGGGGATCAACATTTGAAGCTGAAATTCGTTTAGGATCGAGCCATGCAAGTTAATCCTCCCGGATGGCACTATGAAGATTTCCCCAGATTTGTCCACCGTCAAGATGAAAACTCACACTTCTTATATCAACTCGTGTACTGGCCTGTCCCTGACCTCCGCTGAGGCCATTCCCCTTCTTGAGAAGATGACATTGACCACATCCCAGTCTTCCGTTGATCCCGATGAGGTCCTCGTGGAGGTCCCCCCAACGCGACCTGATATCCTCCATGAGTGTGACATCATGGAGGACGCTGCGATCGCTTACGGATTCAACAATCTTCCTGACACCTTCCCAGCAACAAACACTGTCGCGCAGCCGCTGGAGATCAGCAAGTTGTCAGATATCGTAAGGACCACTTGGGCCCAGGCGGGCTTTGTGGAGGTCCTTCCGCTTATCCTGGTAGGGTGTTCGCAGAGACGCACTTCTGTGTGCTGATGCCATGCCTTTGCCCTCCAGTGCTCTCATGAAGAAAACTTCGAGTGGCTGAACAAGGTCGACGACGGGAAAACCGTAGTGAAGATCGGAAATCCAAAAACCCTAGAATTCCAAGTCGTCCGAACCTCGCTCATCCCCGGTCTGCTCAAAACCATTCGAGAGAACAGGTCGCACCCGCTCCCGATCAAGGTGTTCGAGTCGACCGACGTCGTGTTCAAGGATCTCAGCTTGGAGAGGCAAGCGAGGAACGTGAGGCACGCGGCGGCGGTTTGGTGTAACAAGAGCGCAGGGTTTGAGGTCATCCACGGGTTGTTGGATAAGGTTATGAAAACTCTCGAGGTGAAGAGGATCAGTGCGTCGGATTCAAAGTCCGAGAGTGGATACTACCTCAAGGAGAAAGACGGTAAGGGCGGTGTCCCTTGTGGCTCCGACACCCCTCCTGGATGCTCATCATTCACCATCGTAGATCCCACTTATTTCCCCGGCCGTGCGGCAGCAATCTACTATCGCCCTTCGCCACCGTCTCACAAGCGCTCCAGCCTCGCTGCCGTTAAGGAGAGTATAAAATCCGCCCTGGGTTCTCACTCCGACATCGAGCTCGGCAGTGTCGGCATCCTGCACCCCTCGGTCCTCGAGAAATTTGAGATTCCATACCCCTGTTCCGCTTTAGAGATCACCCTCGAGCCGTTCAAGCAAGGGATCCATCCCTGACCCTGGACCGCATCTCGCCGTGAGTATCAAGGCGGGGGGGAACATCGTGGTATACGCTGTATTGTAATCTCGAGATTGTAACGACGAGCAACAAGAATGTTGGTGTCCATGTGATGGATTTGGGAGTGGGCAAGGCGAAAAATTGTTGTACAAAGATCGGATTGCAACCGATATCGATGAAGATGAAGATTGTGTGCAAAAATTTACCATGAAGCAGACAAGGGAAAGAGGGACTCTGATCAGAATAAAAATATGGAGAATAAAAAAGGCGGAGGCGAAGGGTAGACACTAGAGACGAGGACAGTTACATTAGCCCGGCAGCCCTCAGGTCGTTCTGTAACCTCGCTTCTTCAGCCCAGGCCTGTGCTAGTCGAACCTCTGGATCTGAAGACGGTCTACCGGGCTCCATGCTGTTACTACTTTGACTAGCCCTGGCCGCCGTCTCCGCTGAAAGGGCGTTCGGGTCCTCGTCTCGTGAAAGGGAGAAACCGTGTCGAAGCACAGCACTACCACTAAACGCCGCCCGCAGCCGCTGAGCCAGCGGGGTTGTAGTTGGCGTCGAGTCTCCGGCATCAGAGGAAGCGAGAATACTTCGTTCCCACTTCTTAACCCTCCAATAGGACAGGACGGATGTCAGGAGGATAAACCACCCTAGATGCGCCTCGGGTCAGCGGTCCGTTCAGGAAAAGCGCGGGGGAATAACTCACCGACTGTCATCAAGAAGAAAGATATCCATTCCGATGCCGTGTCCGTAGTGAAAGGACCATTATAGACGCTGTTCTGCGAAGCTCCCGGGTCGGTGGCGTTGTTCATGTGGTAGTGGTTGTGTCTCGGGGAAGGGTGGGACTTGTAGTATTTGTCAGCTTCGGCAGCGGTTTCGAAAGAGGGTAGTGCCGGGTCTGTGAGTCTCGACCCCGCATATCCCTCAGAGTTGCTCCCGTCGGTGCTATCATACCCACTTCCGTCATAGATTTCCCTGCTCCTCAAAGCGAAGCCATATTGAATGAGTGTGACACCAAGTCCAGCTCTACTTCCGTACTTGGCAGCATGTGTTGTGTGCAGCAGGAAAGTCAACAGGAAACCGACGAATTGGAAGGACACAGAGACGAGCATGTTCCACAGGAAGGAGAAGAGTGTTCCGGTTGCAAGACCCTCTATAATCATTTCTCCAGGGATAGAGGAGGCGGAAACACCGGAAGGGAGGTGAATGGTAGTAGTTTCCCAATAAGGCGGGACAGCATCAGCTTGTGCGGAAGCGTAGGATGGCGGTGCGTCCTTCTGGACATCTTCGGGCGCTAAGTAGATGCTATCGTCACCTTCTATGTTGTGATGACATGAAGGGAGAGTCAGGCTTTATTGAGATAGGGAAAGTGCTGTGAATGACATGCCACGCACCTGTTTGTTGTAGCCGCCGCCGCTCGGGCTTGGCGGGAATGTTCGAGAACACGCCATCGTTCATGCCTCCGCCACCTACATGCGCAGCTGGAGTAGATGGACCACCCAACCCCAACCGATGAACATAATGCGAAGGCAATACGCTCGCCGCTGTCCTGCTGAACCAACTCCTGGCACCTCCACGCCTACGTTCTGAAAAGTCCACGTCGGTATCAAAGGAGGGGATGTAGCCATTGGTGTTTCCATGATCATTCGCCATCGCTCGAGTGGGCGATCCTGGGGGTGGTACATCGTAATCCACGCACTCAAAGTCGTACGTGCCGGGGATAGCTATCGGTGGAGGGCGGTTTTGGGTGGAAAGGGGGGGAGAAGCTCGACCCGAACGGGACGGGTTCAACGGTTGCGATTCGGAAACCGGGGCGTTGTCGTCATCGTAGTCGGCCTCGTCGTCCGAGCCATTGAAGGCGGCGTCGAGCTCGTCGTCGGAATGGTCTGAGGGCCGTTGTGTGGGCAGGGGAGTATAACGAGCGGGCATGGTAAGTAATCGTAAGGGTGAGGGAGGTAAGGGGGCTGAGTTGGCTACACAGTGTTTGAGGGGGACACCGTGGGAACGTTCCTTCATTGGCTCAAAGGCATCTCAGGCTCGTGAGACCAGGGTCGTGGCTGTTCTTTTTTTTTTTTTAAGTTGGTCGTGGCTGTCCATTGATACGATGATCACAGTTGGCCTCGTTAACGGTGCTGATGACCACTCAAAGTAACACTGATGTCCTTGTTTGAAACGCTTGGCTGGAGTACACTCTTCTTCTTGAGGTAGAATTCAGATACTCGAAGGTATCAACGAACACGAAGGAGTCCCAATAAAAAATTTCGAAGGTGTTGCCACTCTCTTGCTGGCTCTGAACGAGTTTTGACGAGCCAGATTGGCCGGATATACGGCGACCGGCGTTTGAAGAGTGACGATGACCTCTGCGGCACAATGTGCCAAAATTGTGTTCCCATCGAAGGCCGTTCTGCTGGGATGAGCAGGGGTTCTCCTAATCGTTCGTGGTGATGACGTTTCGCTCGGTGGAATACAAATGTAAAGATTTGCTGGGATACCCATTCCTATGTTTCGGGGAACACTTCCAACTCCCTTCTCCACGAAAACAATATCCCCGGTGGAAATATGGGCGAACACGACCTTCCATCTCAAGAACTTGCGCTCGTTGGAAGGACTTTCTTTGAGGACTTGGATTAGATGTCCCCCCCATACATTCAACTCCGTCTGTATCTCGGCTCTACGACGTCTGCATTCCGCTGTAGTCGCTTCAAAAAGTATGATGTTGGGAAAATGCAATTCCACGACGGCAAGGTGTTTCAATAGTCGCAGGTGCCCCGCAACCTTAGAACACTCAGCTTCTGTCTAATCAGAAGCAATACGCATGTGAGCCCTGGATATTCTTGACACGGGGACTCACAACAGGTCTGATCGCGAACCCACTTTCACTGATGCCGATCTCCTGGAGGTCTGAGCAGTCCTGTACGACTTCCGTAATGCGCCATCTATGAACTGGTGTTTCCGACAGTAATATGTCTCTCAACTCACCTTGATGGACATCAAACTTATTCACCCCTATGAGACGCTTGAACCTTGACTTCTCTGACCTCTCCCTGATGTATGAGCCTAGGACTTTGATATTATCCGAAGAAAGTTCATCTGAGATGGCTATGCTTTCAACATTCGGGCAGCTCCGAACGAACTTGACTGTCGTGTCGCTGATCCCCAGTTGAAGAACGCTGGGAAATCGAGCACATCTCCTCTTGAGTCTTCTCGTCACGGGCGCGAAGGCGGTAGTGCTGGAAACCTCCAAGGTCCTGAGGTTGGGCAATCGACCCAGGCATTTGACAAACTTCGTCATCAAATCTTTCGTAGTCTTACTAAACTGCAGATCCACGGATAGAGCCCTGCAGAGTGGCACCTCATGAGTTTCCCATTGTGAATAGAAGAGCACACGCACTGGACATAAGCACCGACGGTCGGATTGAGAACCAAATATACGCATTGGGCATACAAACCATTTCCACTCTTCCTTTGGTTCCCGCGACGGTAATAGATACAGCATCCCTCTACGTATTTCCACAGGAGTGGAAACAGCATATTACGCAGATGCCAACAAGTCATGGTTAATATTCGGGTGACCGTCAACCGTTCCACATTATCCGGATCTAGAGATGCATATGCCATTCGAGCCTCTTTTGCGGATCGGATGTTGCGATGGGGATCCCCGAAGTAGGCCAATATTTCGTCGATGAGCTCAGTGGGAAGGCTGAAAACTGTATGACCGATGTCAAACGGAGACCCGGATAAGGGCCTGCTGGAAATTAGAAGACTCACTTCCGCTTGTCTGTATACACCTAGGTTGCACGCTGTGCGTCTGAGGCACCGCTGGAACAGTCGCCTTTCTCTTTTTCCGTGGCATCGCCCCCACGTGTGGTGGATGAAAGACGCGGCTGGAAGCTAGAGTGTCCTACGTTCGGGAAAATCCGAGTGAACTTTGATTGAGACGCTCCCACGCGCCCTACAGGTGATAACAGCGCCGCCAAATTTCAAAAACAAGACAAGTGCCGCCTGGCATCCATTGCGATTGTGGATGCACACGGCCAAGTCCCCACTACCCCACGCCACCGTTAGGACCCCGTGTAGCCTCGTTTCTAGGTCTAGGGTCACATAGTATACATGGTAGCGGGTGTTACACCACAGAATCAAGTGTGAATCTCGACTCTCGCAGAATCGACTAGTGCCTCCAGTTTTCGATCCACGGTCGTAGTTTACGGACCAATCGGCACCTTTAGAGGAATGGAGGGACCGCAAGAAAAAGAGCAGAGATCTATTTCGGAACCCGCGTCAGCCCGACGCAGCCCACAGAGACGGGTCACCAACAACGTACCTGACTCCCTGCCCAAAAGTGGGAGAAAAACTGTACCCGTAGTTCCCGTAAAGTTCGACCCCATACACGATCGATTCGGATGTGAAGAACTTCAGTGGAAACTGGCGACCGACGGTTTCCCAATGTTTCTTAGATAGGATTGCGTAGATTAACAGAGTTAAAGTTGGCCTACATCCCTCTCGAGGTGGCTAAATCTCGTTCCGCGCTGGCAGGGCCGGGACGGGACACAGCGTCGCCGTGACGATCAACGTGATGATGGACATGGGATAAGGGAACAACACAAGACCTAACTCCTGTGCCGTCGCGACCTTTCGGGATCCCTGAGCGAAGTGATTATGTGTCGGTTTCAACGAGGTGTAACATGTAAACGTCTATGGTGATCCATGTTCCGGCCGCGAAGAAAACCAATCCACGATTGAGATTGAGGCGGGTTCTTCTCCCTAAGGACCATGTCGATTCGATGTTTGCCTCAGAAAGCCGTGGTCAGATGAATCAGGAAATAGACTGACTGGGAGCGATCCGATAAGGATTGCGAATGTTGTGTGAAATCGTGTGTTGTTTTTTTGAAGGAGGGATACGGCACACGCGATGAGGAGGGGTGTAAATGGTAGGCATTTGGTAGTAGAATGCGTTCTTCGCGGGGCGGGGGATATGAGGACAGCTGCCCGACGGCTGATCCTAATGGCACAAGACACCCTTCGATCTACGGGACAGAATGCTGTGATATAATCCGGCAGAGGGATATAGGTCAAACGCCCATGCGATGGAGGAACGAGAACGTGAGGGAGGACATACTCACAACTCGCAGCAACATACCGGAAATTTCAGGATTTGGACGGATCCCGACTGGATAACCGTCATCATTAAGCGGATTCAACAATAAATCGCACTGAATGATTCGAGACTGATGCCCGTCTCCGGTCGCGAGAAGTGATTGACCATTTGCAAGTTTGGATGCATTCCCAAAGAGTAAGCATAGCTATCGACCAGATAGTAAACTTGCATGGCCCAGCGCGACAGAACGGCAGTAGTAGGGGTGGGGGGAATGTGCTTGACCAGCGTCTAGCGTTCGCTGGCGGTGAACAGAGTTTGACGTGCAGGAATGGAATTTTCGACACATGCGAGGGTAGGTGGCTTAGGCTGGAGCTAAGCTTTGAGTCTAGACGAGTTCTGGATTAGCTGATAACCAGTAGGGCCTTTATTAGCCGAGCTTGTGAGGCTCTATGGGGGGCGAGGGTTCAAAAGCGTAGATTATGTCAGCAAACGTAGTACCTTTTTAGGAAATAAAACTTGCTTACCCAATTTCCGCGAGTCGGCTATGGGTGCTGGCCATGTGATTTCGTTCCCACGCGTTTGCCCAAAGCTCAGAATGCACTCGGCGTCCGACCATGAGGGGAACCCTCACAAGATATCATTTTACGTCAGATAAGTACAGCCCTGGTCCAACAAAGGTGATGGAATACTTTCGCTGACAGCCACCCAGTCGTCCAAACGCCTCGCCGCGTCCTTGTGTACGTCAATGACGCCCGATGCCGATTCGTGGCATAACCCCATGATCAATACCTCCAGCTCAGACTCCGGAGGTGTACGGGAGGGTGTGTGGGATGTAAGATCTCTATCCCTTGGGAGATAAAAACGTTCGCGTCCCTAACGGCACATCGAAAGCTCAAAGGGGTTACACAAGCGATTAAATGAGATGCCAACCTCTATCGGATAACCAACGAGTCACGAGTCACAAAGCTGTCCTCGTTTACGATCGGCCGAGGACCCTGTTATACACAACCCCGGTCCAATGCGTGGTCATACAAGGATCGACCGATAAACAAACAGACGGAGAAATGGGGATCCAGGTGCATCCTGACTACCACATCTCGTGGAGACCCCAACGACCCGGTTCGCATTCCATCTCTCCTGCGAACTTCCGGGACCAAGGCTCCCACCACCGGCTCTTAGTCATGCATTCTCCAGGTAACTCCAACCCGCGCGATTTCTGGTCAGCAACGCGGTAGAAGTCGAGCTTGTCGACAAATTGGACCAGAGGAGCCATCCTTGCCTCACAGCCTTCGAACCACCTAATCCGGAGAGTTCTCAGGCGGGATCCGGCGTCCGAGCGGGCCTTTAGGACATTCCCAAATGCTTCTACACCAAACACGTTCCGAAGTTCGAGGGTCGAGAGGAGAGGAGAAGGTACGCCGTCTTTGTCGGGGGAAAACATGAGGAAAAACGCTAAATTAAACCTTTCATTGGGATCAGTCTCGATGACGAGCGTCTCCAAGTCGCGCAATGCAGAGGGAGGTGGCACTACATAGTGGACGTCTTGGTCGATATGTAGCCACAGTTCCTTCAAGGGGTGGTCTACACCTGGCCTCTCCGCGATCCAATCTAAGAGTTCGCAATGTCTTGGAAGATACCGGTACGCCAGCCTCGTGTACGCTATACCATTCGTCGCGTGGAGTATCATCCCGCCCGTGGAAGGGTATACAAGTTCGACTTTCGTCGCGATGCGTGGGGAAACTCCAGGCATAACCCCCTCCGTGAAGATGGAACCTAGATCCGCGGAAATGTTCGTGAATCGCATGAAGACTCGGTTCGAGTGAAGATCGAGCGCTCCCAGGAGGCGCCCGGTCGTTCTAACTGAAAGGCGACAAATATGCAGTTTCTTGAGCGAATGTAGAGGGATGGGGAGGACATTGAGTCCTGGGGATTGTTGCGGTTCTGTGTAGGGTCGGAACTCTCTCTCCAGCAAGAGCTCTTCGAGGTGAGGGGAACACCGCAAGGCGTCAAGAAGGGAGTAGATATTGGCATCGATGTCCTTCTGACAGAGGAGGATTAAAGAAGTAAGGGACCCAAACTGATTATTCGGCCAAGGGGTGCATCTCGCGATGACCAACTCTCGGAGGGGTGGTGGGGCAGCGTCGGAAAATAGAGTAGGTAACGAGAAACTCGCGTCGCCTCTGATCTCCAAACGCTCGAGATGTGATGCCGTCAGAAGAAAACTGACGAGTTTGTCCCCGGAATTTCTATCTGTGTATCCGTACACCAGGCTCCTCAGCCGACGACGATCGGGAATCAACTCTTCGGCGCGGAGGAAGTCAGAATGCAAGCTGGTGTAGAAGAAGTCGAGCGGTCGGACTCCGGAGCGGCTCGTGCAAAGTCGAGCTATGGATATCTCCTCTTCGGTTGGAAAGTTACCGCTGGCAGCGAAGATTATGTACGTCCATAACTCCGTTGCGGAGACGGCGATGTCTCTCCAATGACGGCAAACGCGGCTGACCGCGAGCAGATACGCGTATGGCGGGGTTCGTTCTACTTCCCAATCGCGGCGAGTGTCTGGACAAAGGTATGAGAATATCGCACGCAGGAGCTCTGGTGGAAGTTTGTTGGGCGGGGCTATGGCGTTTGCGGCATATCGAAGCTTGGAGAGAACGACTAGAAGTCGGTCATTCATTATCCGCAGCTATAGGAGTTCAAGCTGAGATGCGTTCTGTGGGGAGGGGATCCTGCGCGCGTACCTGGTTAGCCACCGTTCTCTTTTGTTCCTGTGTGGGTAGATTTTTCAACTGGTGACGTTCGAGTATAGAGAATTCATCAATTTTTATGCTGTAAGAGAAAGTTCTACGAGCGACTTACGAGGTCCGAGCAGAAACTTACGGTAGATAGCTCAAGGTCATCTATTGCCAGTGAGACGGATTCCATGGTGGTGAGAGGAGCAGGTCAATCTCCCATTCCATGGGTCGACCTTGGGCTTACTGCGTCTCCTGGCTGCTCCCGGTGAGATGCGTTTGTAACAAAATTTTGTGGAGGCCCGCGTTGTCTAATGGTTATGATATCAGACTTCTACGTAGCTCGTCTTTCGTGATCTGAAGGTTCCGGGTTCGAGTCCCGGCGTGGGTTTTTCTTTTTTCTCCCCTCGAACTGAATCCCACACAAATTGTAATCCAAACCGGGTGTCGGACACAAGTCTCGGGTTTCTATCTGGTGGGCCACAAAACAAGTCGATATGAATGGACGATTGCATGCAGAGGAAAAACAAAGTGACAAGCACATTGTAATCAAGAATGTAACATTACAAAATGAGAAATGTCCAACGAAAGAAAGAAAGGTCATCTGGACGGAGTGTCGCAGATCTCTAGGAAAGCATGTGATGATGTAAGACAGACTTGATTCACCCTCATGCTCTCAACCACAAAGAGACAACCACGGCAAGACAGGTCTCGCGTGAGAGTTCGACGGTGAGTGTTCAGCGGGCGACAAGCGTGAGTATATGTGAAAGGTACGAGGAAAATCAAGGATGTGCTTCCTCCTTGCTCAATGTGGTCAACTCCTCCAAGATATACTGCATCTCTTCCTCTGTCTTTGTCAAAGGCAAGCTGCGAGCGACGATGGCTCCAAACTGCGCGGGTACCAAAGATGAGCGACAACGACCGAAAAAGGACGGGACAAGGTTATCTCACCAGTGTACAGAATCCACCGAACCTCAAGACCCACGCAACACCATTTCGACCGTAATAGGTTGTCTGATCATCCTGTTCACTCCCATCGACAACCTTGAAGATAAGGCTGGTGACGATCGAAACCTACAAAACGCGTGTTGAGTGACTCCCATTCAAAACAAGGGCATCGAACAATGCAAAACGACATACGATGAACTGAGGGAACACAATTGCCAAATTATGGATACCCAAAACCGTACCACCAGCAACAGGTCTACTGCGATCGACACGACCGAGCGGTTCCGGTTCGAAATTCTCCAACGCTGCTGTTGCCCTGCCTAACAGCGGCTGGCGCTCAGAGATGGCGGCAAAATTCGCAAAAGAGG
>Ga0307514_10002039_pt1 | contig 21846 bp, 13 predicted proteins | sample 16_EM_MG_FD_203088 | JGI IMG/M metagenome (GOLD analysis project Ga0307514, IMG submission 203088) | Populus trichocarpa ectomycorrhiza microbial communities from riparian zone in the Pacific Northwest, United States - 16_EM | ecosystem: Host-associated > Plants > Roots > Unclassified | place...
GGCCACAACACACCCCTGCCCCCCCCCCCCCCCCCTGAGGTGCAACTCCACTAGAATAGACGCTCTTCAATCATTGTCGGAGCTCCTCAGCCTAGATTGAACCTCTTCTATTTCATTCTCCAATCAATTCCTCCTCTCAGTGCTCCTCTATCCCATTCCGCAATCTGGACCCCCCTATCCACGCTCCTCAGCCTGGGATGGGAGCTCTTCAATTCCCACCGGCGCTCCTATAATGCATTCCACACTCCTTACCCCAGCCCTTGTCGGCGCTCCTCCTCTGGGATATGCACTCCTCAATCCCATCGGTGCCTGGATTGGCTCTCCTCTATTTCATTCTGCACTCCTAAACCCACCCTCTTTTGGCACTCCTCAATTTCATTCCGCACTCCTACACCCTCCTCTTTCGGCGCTCCTCAATTTCATTCCGCACTCCTTAACCCCTCCTCTTTCGGCGCTCCTCAGCTTAAACTTGATGCCCTTTATTTTTATTCTGCACTTCTCCAACACCTTTTGTGGTACTCCTCTTTTCCACACAACACTCCCCATCTGGCGCTCCGCTTTTCCCCTGGTAGTTGTTCCCATTTTTCATCCAAATGTATCATATTGCCTCGCATACCCCCATTTAGGTTCGCAGCTAGCTAACAGCACATTACACCTGTGTTAGATATTACAAATCGAGCCAAACGACATTGGAATTCCATTTCATCCACTCGCCAGGAATGAATAATCAGCAAATTCAAGGAGCGCCTTCAGCTTCTTTGCGCCGTTGATGAATTGTGTCTTCCTGCTTTCGTTGGCCCTGATGAGATGGAAGATGAAGTGGATGACATGGACACTATGTTTGATTGATATTTTTCGATCGCTTAGTTGGGTTATTGTTTCGGTGTACCTGGGTTTATGTTTGAATCTGTCGCATTTTTCTTTCGTTTCCTTAATGTAGCGAGGTACAAAATACAATGTTGAAGAAGATGACGGCTAGTATGATTCAGAAGTGACAATGAGCAATAATCCATGCATTATATTCGCTATTGAGGGAAGTCGATTGGTCATATACATCCAAAGATTCTCAGATAACGCCTGCAGTCCTCTGAATGAATATCAATAAGAACCCAGGTATCTCTCAGAGTTTGTTTGTGATTCCCGCATTGGTTCGGTGATACTCCCAGGTGCACCCAAAGTTCTCTCTGGCGCTCCGACATGCTCCCAAACTTATCACAATTACTCCCATCATACTCCTGTATCAGTCATCAGAGATGCCAGTTACTCCTGTACCTGTCGTCAGAGATCCCAGTTACTCTGAAGGCCTGCCAGAATACCCTCCTAGGGTCTGATACTCTCCTGAAATTGATGCTTCCAAGTTTACACTCCACATCCTCTCAGACACTCCTGGAGTCTTCCAGAGACTAAAATACATTTTGCTGATGAAGCAACTGGATTGTACAACAAGCATCGCAAGTACTCAGAACAATGGAATCCATCGCATCTATTTCAGTCTGCACACAAGTTTCAACAGGTCCAATTATTTAGCCAGTAAATGAAACTGTGGATTGATCAGCATCCGGGGAGTGGACTGGGCAACGTCACAATCAAATCATTTCAATCTGTAAATGGCCTGCAAAAGATACTCTCTCAATTCGATTTCAGGCTGGGCGATGATATTTGGATTGAAGCTCATTCACACATCTTCGGAACATTATACTACAAGGATATTTTCAAATGTATTCAGTTCCTTTTGATACATCTCCCAATTCAGGCGGACCTTGATTTTGAACCAGTGCGTCTGGCACACTTGGAATGTCACCTAATGTACAGCTAGATGAACACTGGCAACTGGTGGTGGAATACACATGATCAGCTTCCTGCCGGAGTGACAATTGCGCCAGTCATATGCGCATTCAACTTGTCGAGCACTTGATAACTGAAGAGATCAACATGTTTACTCAGAGCTGCAGGACGAAACAAATATTAATGTACTGCACACTCTTCGTGTTCATCCAATCAGCAATTAGTTCTGGCAATTCCCTCTCTGCAATGTCTATCTGCTTTGGCAGCCTGATTAATTGCATCAGCTGCTCCTTGGGTTAGTTAAAGACTTATTGCACTGGCTGCTCAAATACCGGAAAGCTAGAAATGTCAAGGATCAATTTGACAATCGATTTACATCCATACCACAATATCGAAGCCTCCAGCGCTTCTCTAAACCATTCGATTTGAGGAAAAGCAGCTCCTGGCAAGACAAAGAGATCCGGGGCATAATCAGAACACTGGCAGTGAATTGCGCTCCAAATCTTGACTACTCCAAGGATGATTAAAGCACTCCGGCGGAAACAGCCTCTGATGAAATGGTAATGGGAGCAGTGCAGTCATTATGTAAATTCTCTCTACTTGTTAGCCAACAAAATCACTGTGACTTATCCCTCACAGCACTAGACAATGCACTGAAGCGATTTTACAAGAAGAAGGGTGTCTTTTGGGATCAGAAAATGACGAAGTCTGTGAGGGCCAATGTGAATGAACAGTTAGCTAGAGAATCCAATCAGTTACAAGAACAATGAATTCATAAAGTCCATGCTGCAATGGAAGTTCTAGTGTACGTGGCTGAAAAGTTTACTACATCAAAATGAAGCCAATTTCAGGTGCGCCTGAATTGAGCCCAACAAGCGGCAACCAAATGGTCAAACGCTAATCGCCAGAGGGCAATCGAGCAATTGGAGCCCGAAATCCATCAGATGACACCTGTCAAATGCAAGCTTTTCAATAAATTATTCCCACACCATGAGTGACAACTATTACAAGAAGTTGGGACTAAGGCAACTGGTCCAAGAAGTACATTCACCAAAAAAATTGGTCAAATGAAGACTGCTGCCAAAGAAGAAGTTTATGGGGTGGGAAATATTACAGCTGACAAGTGTGTGGAATTTCAACGCTGTCTATCCGGTGCTGAAACTGAAGCCACCACCTGGAGTATCACTGATACGGACTGCATTGTGAGTCAGCTGGAGATAGAGATTTATGGTATTACATCAAATGAGCACATGCGGTTCAAGAAGAAATTGTCCATCTGCTTGATTGAATTTAAAGCATGGTGGTGGGCAATCGGTGTTCAGGAGCTATGGAAACCCATCAAACAGCATGTAATCCATTTTTTTTATCCAAAGATGCATCTCATGAGCCATATATCAGAGTCAATTTGGTGAATGGGTTCTGGTGACAATTTCACCACCGATATTTCTAAACAGCTACATATTGGCAATGTGAATGAGGCATATCAATCTATCAACAATGTCAATTACATTCGCCAGATGCTCAAGCACAATGACTGGTCTTCCAGTCTTGACTATATGGAAGAGATCCTCTCATATCTTGCTCTACAAGGCTGGTACGATATTGACTCGGCAAAAGTTTTTAACCTACTATCCGCTAACGATAAATGGTGAAATACTCGCAGAGCCCATATTTTGTGCCTCCAGCATTGTCATGACAAGCCATTCTTCCGCCCCATGTCACCACACGTACATCATTTGTGAGAAACTCATGTCTGTGGAGTGTGCCGAAGTATCAAATTAACCTCACTGAAAGATGCATCAGAAGATTTCGGAATTCCCAACTTTGGGCAGCTATTCCGTACACAAATTGCAGAGGACTGGGGACATGAAGTTAGTGGACAGATGCTTGGATATGATCAGAATGAACTCCTTGACAGTATATTTATTAAACTTCAGAATGGGCTGTCGTACTACAGTCAACCATTTCACTGCCCTACATCTGTTGAGCGTCTGGAACTCCATTGCAAGGTAGAATCTCCGAATGCCAACCAAGGGATCATACCGAAATTTCATAACATCCGGGTCCGAGCTACCGAAAGTGGCCTCGATAACACCTTTCAAGGCCAAATTACTTCTTTTCCGGTATTATTCTTTAGCTGGACTCGCCGAACCAGATCCTCCAATTCCAGGAGCGACTGCCCGCCAGAAAAACGATATCAACCTTATCCACAAGGTGCAAGAAGACTCAGCAATAGATATTATGTCCTCAAGTTCAAAAATATGTACTGGTGGTTCCAACAAAGTACAAAGATCCGCATGGTTGGGCTGATTGTGTTGACGGGTTCATCTGGGTTGCCAAACAGACTTATATGATGCATAGTGTACCTGTTGAAGCAATTGTCGGACCAGCACAATTGTTACAAGAGAATGCTGCATTAGATAGGATCGATGGCGTATGGCTTGTAAATACTCATTTGGATTTAGTTACCTACTAGACTGTATATTAACTTACAATGGCTGAATTAAGGTGTGCAGGAGGAAGATAGTTAATTCAATTATACTATTTGATATAAACATTATAATAATCACTCCCGGAGAGTACAGCTCCAGGTTCGAGATGCACTGGAGTAGTCTTGGAGATGCGGTTAATACTTCCAATAGCTCCGCCGGAGATTACAGCTCCATGGTTGAGATGCACTGGAATAGTCTTGGAGACGCGCCCAATTCTCCCAATAGCTCCGAAATTTGCACATTCTAATATGTTGATTTTGTATCATTTCGAAGACAACCATACATTCTTCAGAATATTCTTGAATTCTATTCCACAACTTCCAAAGCAGTGAGGAGCACCTGTGAAGTAGTCTCGGAGCATGTGAGAGCTCATCACTTTGCACTCAGCCTATCTGGAAGCATCTGGGAGTATCTGGAAGGATCAGTGTGGCTGTTCAGAGTTGCAGAGTGATTCAGTTGGGACTTCCAAACCAGTTTACATTGTGCTGATGAAGTCCTAATCAATAAAAGCCCCTAATGACTTCTGGAGTAATAAAGAGAAGAATGATAAAGCTTCACTCAGGATGCATATAAGGATTACCACCCAGGGAAACAATGTAACTGTTCCGTTCTCTGCTTCCAATAGACAGTATCAACTAAAGAGTATTGTCTCACGCTATCAGTATACTGATGTACACAACTCAGGAGTATGCTACTCAGAAGCTCTTCTGAACCAATACACTACCATGCCAGTCCTCAGACTCTCTTCGGACTCAAGAGTATCATCCCCGCAACCAGCACATATACCCCAGAACGGCCTGTCCTCGAGTGCCACGATTCAAAGTATCGACTAGTCCAACACAGAACTGGAAAGTAATTTTGCCTCACCAGAAGGATTAGTGCCAACTCAAGAGTTTCCTAGCGGAAGTAGCCTTTAAGCCACCACCATGTTATTGGGCTGGCTCCTCGGACTTCCTTCAGACTCCAAAGTATCAGCTTGCTGTCTTCCTGATCAATGACTTGCTTTGACAAACATACTAAGAATAACCAAGTATAAAAAGTGATAAATATATCCATGATATAGAAATGCAGAATGAATGTACAACTCTGAACTTCAACAGCGAAGTATCCTCGTTGACTTCGATACAGAACTAATAGATAATACATGAGAATAAAGTTAAAGCTTAACCTCCAGGTCAAGATGGTCCATAGGTATCGGTAGATAAATCTTGATGCAGATTTTATGTTCGAGAGTAGGTTATCGATGTCCTTCCTCCATGCCGGTATCACTGATATATATCAGACTATCCACACCCTTAACAATCCTAAGACTGCCAATGCCTGTTTCGAACATCAGCAAAATGTAATTCGGTCCGGAAGCCATACGCAAACCTCCCAGACACTCCGGTAGCCCTCGCCAGTCCTTCTAAGCACTTCCAGATGCTCCCAGCCCCCCATGGAGCTTTGCAAAGTGTTCTCAGACTCTGCAGGAGCATTCTCACGTGGTCCTGAAAGCACCTGCAGTGATGGAGGTGCATTCAGAATGCTACGAAATTTGACTGTTAGGATAGTCAAATTTTGGAGCTGCTGAGACCTCTGCGCCGGTCCGCAGGAGCTCGCAAGAGCAGCTAAGACCTCTGCACAAGCTCTGCGGGAGACTTGGTGCCGTATTCTCACACCAGTGGTTCTTACGGTTCCATAACCACAAGGCATTTCATCCATCATGTTGATCTGTTACAGTCAAAAGATTCGCTACATCATAATATGGCATGTATTATGTAAGTCTCGCTATATAAATACACATGGAGATACAAGAATCACAGAGATGGACTCAGCGACATGCAGTATATGTTTGGAAGACCCCAGGGTAGATAGACATCATCTCAATATACGAAAAATTCACTCTATCTTTCCCAGCTCTTGGTCTCTTGCTGAGCTTTCATAGATCCAAGCAATTTGTGTGGTTCATCATGGCCGGGTATCCCTCCATATCCTCTCACCCTCTTCCTACCCTCCTCGAGGTAGAACCACTCTTTCTCACGAATTCGCTTCGGATACCATGCGAGGTGTGACGAAGTGTTGATGATGGGCTGTCTGCCTTCTAGCTCCACTGTTTCACCATACCGTGATCGAGTGAACTTAGAGATCTACTGCCAGGCCATAATCGAGCGAGATTGGAGATATACTTGAAGGCTGTAATCGAGCGAGTTTGGAGATGCACTCCAAGCCGTGATCGTACGAACTTGGAGGCCATAATCGTGCCTGTTTAGAGATACACTTGAAGGACTCCGAGATCGTGATCGAGCAAGTGTGTAGATGCACTTGGAGGCCATGATCTTGCTAACTTGGAGGCCATAATCGAGCGAGTTTGGAGATACACTTGGAGACCGTGATCGAGCGAGTTTGGAGACTGTAATTGAGCGAGTTAGGAGATAGACTTAGAGGACGTGATCGAGCGAGTTTGGAGACTGTAATCGAGCGAGTTTCGAGATACACTTGAAGGCTGTGATGGAGCGAGTCTGTAGATGCACTTGGAGGCCGTGATTGAGCAAGTTTGGAGATGAACTTGGAGGTCATTATGGTGGAAACTTGGAGGCCGTAATCATGTGAGTGTAAAGATACACTTGGAGGTTGTGATCGAGCGAGTTTGGAGACGCACTTGGAGGCCATGATCGAGCGGGATTGGAGGAATACTAGGAGGCGGTCAATCTGGAGGCGGTAGTTCGGGAGAGAGGAAGGCCCGACAGGAGCTGAGACTCCCTTCATTGGTTATCTCATAATTGTACGAATGTACAGAATTGAGTACAACATGGTCTGCTGAGGGATGGGAGACTGGCTGGTAGCGGGAGACAGTCAATCTTGGGATGTTGCAGTATGCAGTGTATGTAGTACTCGGTGTATGCTGTACTCGGTGTATGCTGTACTCGGTGTATGCTGTACTCGGTGTATGCTGTACTCAGTGTATACTGTACTTGGTGTTAACTCTTGATCATGGCAGGGAGAGATAGAGAGGGATGACTTAACATCGTGTTCTTAGGTGATGGTAGAATTGAGGACAAGAAAGAGAGAGATGAGAGGGTATGGGGGAAATCATCAAGAGAAACTGGGACTTACGAGAATTTCGTATGCAAGTCAATTTGCCATCCCCGATACGGCAGGTACGAGTCCCCATCCGGCGTGTAATAACATCAATACGAGGTCTTCTAAACCCAATCAGGCAAGTTGTACCCCTGATTTCTCATATCCGCTCGTAATCCTCCACATCATTCTCATCTTCATCCCCCATCTCTCTCTCTTTCTCGTCCACAACTCTACCGTCATCACAGAACACAAAGTTAAGTCATTTACCGGGAAAAATAACCTTACGTGATGCATAACTCTTAGAGAAGCTGTTTTTGGATCAGTGATCCATAGCATATTTGACGCGTGGCACTATAAGGTTCTATGGACCTGCGCATTAACTAGATTCCTATGATACGCATGGAATTATGTGCGCTTGATACTATACATCATGTTGCATTCAACAAACTTGAAACAACACTGCCAAATGCACTTCTTTGCACGCTCCCAAGTACGCTCTGAAGTACACTCCTAATTGCACTCGACTGTACACTTGCCGCCTACTTGACTTATGCTCTCAAGATGCTCCCAAGTAAACTCCGAGTATGCTCCCAAGTACCCCTCTGAGTACATTCTCAAGTACACTCCCTGGCATGCTCTCCAGCACGCTCCCAATTGCACTCTATGGCACACTCCCAGCCTGCTGGACTTTATGCTCCCAAGTATGCTCTCAACACACTCTCAATCACACTCCCGAGCATGCTCTCAAGTACACTCCCAATTGCACTTGATGACACGCTCCCAGCCTGCTTGACTGTACGCTCCCAAGTAATCTCTCAAAACGCTCTCAATCACACTCCCAATTGCACTCGATGGCACACTCCCAGCCTGCTTGACTATACGCTCCCAAGTATGCTCTGCAGACACTCTGAATCACGTTCTCGAGCACTCACTCAAGTACACTCCCAATTGCACTCGACAACACTCCCAGCCTACCAGGCTCTACACTGCCAAGTACACCCTCAAGAGGCAAGACACCGCCAATCTCACTTGACTATATGCTCCCATGTTTGCTCCTGTATACTTGATCCAGAGACTTGCTGAGTTGCAGATGCTAGGCACTGGGAGGCATGAGCCTGGTGGTGTTTGGTAGGCACTGTTTGGCGGGCAGCAGGTGGCATGTGGCGTGTAACGTGTGGCAGGTCGCAGGCAGCATATGTTGGCCGTAATCATGACGTCGGTCAATATCATAGTCTGAACCTTATCTTTAGCGTGCCCACCGTGACAAGATCTCACAATGTCTGATCGTCATGGTATTGACAATTGTAGCCTTAGATTCCGCAAGAACGGTAGACAATTCGAACTTGGGGAGAGCAGATCTCCGACTCAGATTTTCCAGCGGAATCTGCTCCCCACTTCAAATCGATTGTGGGCATATGTGTGCGCATTCGGTCTGGGGCTGATGGAGATGATGGCGATGGCAATGGTGATGGCAATGCCAATGTCAATGGCGATCATCATGGTGTTGGTAATAGTGATCATAGTACCAGAAGTACTTAGACAAGTAGGTTGGGTACATCAACGTCAGCATCAAAGCTTCCACAGACTTAGAGCCTTCTCCTAGCCAAAGCTTCCATCGACCTAGAGCCTTCTATTAGCCAAAGCTTCCACAAACTCAGAGTTTTCCATCGGCCAAAAGCTTCCCATGGAAAACTCTACCCCTCCCGAATATGCTCCTGCATGCTCGACTCAGAGACTTATTGAGTTGAAGATGCCAGGCACCGGGAGGCGTGAGGCAGGTGGCGAGCTGTGTATGGTGGGTGGCGTGTGGCATATGGCAGGTGGCGGGTAGCGGGTAGCCGGCGGCGGAAATCATGACATTGGACTATATTATAGTCTGAATCTTATCTTGAGCGCACCCACCACCGAGACGAAATCTCACGATGCCTCACAACCATGGTGTTGACAATTGCAGCGTTAGATTCTTGAGGAATGGTAGACAATTAGATCTTGGGGAGAACAGATCTCGGACTCAGAGTTTCCAGCGGAATCTGCTGCTTGCTTCCCACAGATTGTGGGCATATGTGTGCGCATTTGGGCCGGAGCTGATGGTGATGATGGCGATGGTGATGGTGATGGTGATGACAGCGATGGTGATGGTGTCGGTGATCGTGATCATAGTACCAGAAGCACTTAGACAAGTAGGTTGGCTATGTCAACATTAGCATCAGAGCTTCTACAGACTTAGAGCCTTCCATTAGGCAAAGCTTCCATGGACTTAGAGGCTTTTATTAGCCAAAGCTTCCACAAACTCAGAGTTTGCCATCGGCCAAAGGATTCCAGTGGAGGAAAACTCTACTCCTCCCGAAGTACGGCTCTCTCAAACAGGCTCTCAAGCAGGCTCTCAAGCAGGCTCTCAAGTAGGCTCTAGAGCAGGTTTCCAATCGCCAGCGGGCTCTCATGCAGACTCGCAGCGATAGTGTGTACAGTACTGGTATAGCAGCAGGCGGTAAAGACAAGTATCAGTCCATCTCTGGCCGGCAGCCATATATAGTTCGATTGGCCCACACGCACATCACTATGAATCGACTAAAGATGACTATAGGCTGCGCATCGCGCAGAGGTCCACGGGAAGCTTGCTATGAGCTGCGCGTTTGGGCGTGTGCGCATAGCGCAGCCTATAGTCGATTTGCACTTTTGCTGATGTTCCTCTCTATCTCTGCATGTCATGATCATGAGTTGACACCGAGTACAACATATACCGAACACAGCATACACCCAAGATTGTTTGTCTTCCCTTCATTATCATGATTACAAGTTGACCCCTGAATGTAGCTTCAGCTTCCGGCGTGCCTCCCTACACCATCGACCGCCATCAGCCACCTCTCCATGAGAGCTCCAAGGTAAAGTCACCTTGTCACATTCCCATGGTTGGGAGTTAACTAACTGATGAAAGGAGTCTCAGCACCCAGCACGCCATCCATCGACTGCCTTCCAGTACTCGTCCAAACTCACTCGGTTACGGCCTCCAAGTGCATCTCCAAACTCGCTCGATTACGGCCTCGAAGTCCATCTCCAAACTCACTCGATTCCGGTCTCCAAACTTGCTCAATTACGTCCTCCAAGTGTATCTCCAAACTTGCTCAAATATGGCGTCCAACTGCATCTACACACTCGCTTGATCACAATCTCGGAGTGCATCTCTAAGTTCACTTGATCACGGCCTCCAAGTGTATCTCTATAAACGCTCGATTACCCCCTCCAAGTGCATCTCCAAACTCGCTCGATCACCTCCTCGGAGTGTATCTCTGAGTTCACTCGATCTTCATTTTCAGGCGTACTTCGAATTGCTCTCTGCCAGTCCAGATATACCGTCTGTAGATGGGTAGCTATATAGATATATAGATCCATAGATGAGAATACAAACTGAATACATGTGTTTTAAAAATCGTTGAATGATAAGTAGTAGCTATAATTTCCAGACGCACCAGCAGCGTTGCCAAAGAAGATGTTGTATTTCCCGGACTGCTCTACTGTGATTCGAGGTGCACCCAGACTTGTCGCCAGCGCTCCCAGCTACTCTGAAGGCCGGCAGGAATGCCCTCCAAGGGTCTAATACTCTCCTGAAATTGATGCATCTAAGTTTGCACTCCACATCCTCTCAGACACTCCTGGAGGCTTCCAGTGACTAAATTACATTTTGCTGATGGAGTTCACATATGTAACTGCCTCATCATCCTCGCCTTCTGCCATTGATGATTGAGTTCTAACTCCCAAGAGTATTAACTATGTCATCAAGGTAACAATTTTGTATTGCGACACAATTGGTATTGACGATACCTTGTATAGATACAAGCTTATCTAAAGCCAATTATCAACAAATAGGTTCATGTCACCAAGAGCCTATAACACCGGGAGACCCACCCTGAGTCCTAATCAATAAAAGCCCCTAATGACTACCGGACTGATACAGAGAAGAATGATTAAAGCTTCACTCAGGATGCAGGTAAGGATTACCACCCAAGAAACCAGAGTAACTGTTCCGTTCTCTGCTCCCATAAGATAGTATCGACTCAAGAGTATTGTCTTACGCTATCAATAAACTGGCACTCACGATTCAAGAGTATCCTACTCAGCAGATCCTGTTACTAACAAACTATAGTGTCAGTCTTCAGACTCCCTTCGGACTCAAGAGTATCGGCCCAACAACCAGCACGTATACCAAGAACTAGCTGTCCTCAAGTACGACGACTCCATGTATTGACTTGTCTTGTAAAAAACAGCAAAGTAGTTTCGCCTCAGCGGAAGAATTAGTGCCGACTCGAGAGTATCCTAGCAGAGGTATCCTTTAAATCACCACGTTATCATGCTAGTTCCGCACACCCCCTTCAGACTCTAAAGTATTGTCTTGCTCTCTTCCTGACCAACGACTTGCTTCGACAAAGGTACTAAGATTAACCAAGTATAAAGAGTGATATGTTTATCCATGATATAGAACTGAAGATGAATGTACAACTCTGGACTTCAATAGAGAAGTATCCTTGTTGACTTCGATACAGATCTAATAGATAATACATGCGAATAAAGTTAAAGCTTAACCTCCAGGTCGAGAAGGTCAATAGGTATCCATCGATAAATCTTAATGTAGATTGTATTAGATAGTAGGTTATTGATATCCTTCCTCCATGTCAGTATCGCTGATATATATCAGACGATCCACACCCTTAACAATCCTTAAGACTGACAAAGCCGGTTTCGGATTTCACATATGTAACTGCCTTATCACCCTTTCCTTCTACCATTGCTGGTCGAGTTTTAACTCCTATGAGTATTAACTACGTCATCAAGGTAATATGCTCGTATTATGAAACTATTGCTATTGGCGATATCTCGTAGAGATACCAGCTTATCTGAAGCCAATTATCAACAAATATGTTCATGTCACCAAGAGCCAGTAAGAGTCCCCTCTCATATACCCACCGGGTACGTAACGGTTTAATGATTGCAGCAAACGACAGAACCCTTAATATGACTAAGCTTTATTGAAGCCCAATATGCAGTATTCTGCAACTGAGCGGTTTTGACATATATTGAACGGAGAGTATCCCATGCCACTCAGGACATTTGAATCATAAATCCAATTCGCCGCAGACCAAGAAGGTGTTGTCAAAGTAAGGGTCGATTCGTACAAGTCCATTCGGTCGACAGGACTCTAATAACAATCATTGATTAATGACTTATCTCATATATGACTTTGCATTTCTCGAGATGCTGTAGTGGTTTGGTATTGACGATATCTCATCTCATAACGAATGAACCATTGGAGCATGAGAGAATGGTCGTTTGTACGGCGTTAAGGAATAAGGTTTCCTGCCTATAATCAGTAACGATTCACAATAAAGATCCTACGACCAATACTGATCCAAAGATAATGCACATCTTATTTGCCCTTGGCTTGATCGCTGTCGTTGATCTATTTATACCAAGGTAGGGTAATGGAGATATTACCAATAGGTGAACAAATCTGGAAGGTTAATCCAATTTAGGAAATCCGAGTGACCATTCATGATTTCGGATTGAGTATTCATATTTGGATTATCGAGTGATCCTGTATGATCGGGGAAGTATACCTGTGACACCAAAGGCACCACAGAGCCAGTGAGAGTGCCCTCACATATACCCACCGGGTATGTAATGGATTAACAATCGCGGCAAACCACATATCCCTTAATTTGACTACGCTTTATTGGTGCCAAATATACAGTAATTTGCAATTGAGCTGTTTTGCCATATGTTGAATGGAGAACATCCCGTGCCACTTAGGACATATGAATCCCAAGTTCTATTTGCCCAAACCAAGAGGGTGTGGTCAAAATAAGAATTGATTCGTATGAGGCCATTCAGTTAACAGGGCTCCGATATAACAATTGTTGATTACTGACTTATCATCAATATCACTCTGTAAATCTCGAGAGGCCATAATCATACGATATTGATGACATCTCATCTGATAATGAATGAACAATTGGGGCGTGAGAGAATAGTTGTTTGTTCGGTGACTAGGAATAAGGTTTCCTGCCGATAAGGAGTAACTATTAGCAATAGCGATCTCACAACCATCACCGATCTAAAGATGATACACATCTGACTTGTGCTTGGCCTGATCGCTATCGTTGATCCATTCATTCGAAGGTAGGGCAATGGAGACGTGACTAATTGGTGAACTAATCTGGAAGGTAGATCAAATACGGAAATCCGAGTGATAATTCGTGATTCCAGTTCGAGTATCCATATTAGGATTATCTAGTGATCCAGTATGATCCCAAAAGTATACCTGTAACACCAAAGGTGTAACAATGAACCTAAAGGTGACTGCATTGGTCCAGTCAACTCTGAGATTTGACCACCCTGGAAATCTGGTCTAACAACTCCCAAATACTCCCAGAGGCTCCTAGTCACAGAAATACATTCTGTTAATGCCATGTTGCATTGCTTAGCACTTTGTTGTTTGATATTTTTTGGTAAAGATGGTGGAGATAAGAGTATAAGTGGTGGAGGTAGGTAGTTGACATTAAGATTCCAAGGTCTAAGGGCTTCTCTGATCATGGTTATTGTGGTGTGGTAGATGGGAACTGGGAAGGTGATTGGCACTGGGCTGGAGGATAGTACTCTCACAATCTCCAAAGTACTGCTATTTATTTGCAACTCAGCACCACAGAACTTGTCACACTGCCACAAGAATTCATAAATAGAAGCTTCTACTAGTTATCTTTCGATTTATAATATTCTAAAGGGGGTTTAAGTGGGTGGCTGTGTTGTTTTAAGTGACAAAGCGCAGTGAATATGAAAGTGGGCCCTTTCATGGGCCCACTACCGGCAATGGGATAGGCTCATGGAGATATGGACTTGCTAAGGAACACAGAAAGAGGGGGAAGTGTGCCATATGTACTTGGATTGTGAATCTCAGCATCGTCTGATGTCTTGAATGAGAAAGAAGACTTGTATGAAGATGGTGGCTGTATGAGGATATGCATAAGAATCAGGGTAATGCATTTCATGTCAGATAGAGCATATGTGTATGCATATGGGAGATTATACATATATGCGCCTTTGGCCCTTGAGATAGAGAAGTAAATCAACAAGTCAAAGAAGCATCAAAAGTAACAGTCGTCCCTCAATGATGGCAAGTGACAAGATATTCAAAATGGTTGTACTATCCCAAGCCACGCTGCGCGCGACCAAACAGCCTGGACGCTGGTTTCTAGATTACATAGAATCCTGGCCATGGCAAGTTAGTGCTCTAGATAAGTTAACTACACAAAACTTGGAACTCTGATACCTATATTCTTCTTCCATCTTAAGCTGGGAGACTGACAACCTGTGCTTGCATACCAGTACAACCAGCGGAGAAAGCTTTCCGCTACTCTGGGCTGCTTATTTCTGTGAGGCTCTTCTACTCCCTCGGGCCTACTTTATATGCCATTATCTGGAGTAAAACTGTAGAGACAAATGTTACTGCTAGTGTAAAAGATCGGATCCAGAGGTTGTTAATTAAGGGATATTGAGCGAAGGGGATAGCAGCCGGTCAGTGGCTTCTATAACGATGGTAAACTACTAGCTTTTCTGAATTCAATGTTCAATAAGAATTCCTTACAAGTTAAGATTGTGAATTAATAAAGGCACACTGTTGGTGGCAGAGGACGTTCAACTAGCCTTATCGGGTCACAACTTCACTACGGTCAATATGGGGAGCTTCTGTGTAGAGATGGTGTTTTCCCATTATTGTAACAGCACTATAATTCACTACACGGATCATCCCTTAGTCTCTAAGTCCTACACTTCATCTCCATATTCTATAATCGAAGAGCTTGATTAGTGTTCCTCTTGGAAGAGGTCTGTGTGGGTTTCATTCGTATTGATTCAGCCTTGGCCTCGGTTGTCGAAAACGCTGTCCAGATCTCCTTTAAGGATGGGCTTCTTAAATGTGGTATAATGGCTCTCTTAATAAAGGCTCGGTAAGTTGGCGTGTCGAAATTGATTCCGGTATTAACAGTTATAAAGTATACAGTAGTTTGTGGTACTGGATGTCCTTTGATGGTATCTCTGGCGGTTCGGGTCGCGTGGTGAATTCTTGCTTAATAACAGTCAGCGCTTTGCCCATGCATTTTTCTAGAGTCTTATACTGAGTGGTTCATCAGACTCTTCGACCTCAGTAATCACTGACCCAGGTGGACAGGCAGTCGTTGAGATATTATGTTATATACAAAACGTGTTTTCCGTCTGGACAAACCTTGTACAGCACCAAAGTATCTACATATAAGTAAGTACTTACTTAAGTAGCTACGAGACGAGATATTCCGGGACCTTGCAGGAGATTCTCGACACATTCTCGGGGCTCTGTGAGTGATAATACATGATCCCATGGCTGGATCGGATGCTTCCGTGTCGACATTGGCTCTAATAGGCTGGGATATCAATAACAGTGGGACAAGCCTGTCGTCCTGCTGCATGTCGAAAGTGAAAAGCACATTGAGGAAGTTGCGTACTACTCTACAACGCTTTAGCTTCGAATTCCTTCAGGGTTCCACCCTACCATCCACAAATGGCGACAAGTTGCATGCGCCCAAGCTATAAGCGAGAAAAAGAGGTGTGAAACAGCAACCCACGTGGCTTGGCAGTGCGGCTCAACCACGGTCGTCGCGTCGTCGCGTCTCCCCGCCTCTTCACCTCACCGGCCATAGTTTCAACGCGCACAACATCCCGACTGCCTGTCACCCCAGAGACACCAGTTCAAGTTTTCAAGCGAGTCGTCGCCTTGTTGGCCCACAGTAGCGAAGACAGCGAAGACAAGTTCGTTCGAATCGCCGATATCCCCCCGTTTGACCACTTCGACCTGATCGAGACCCTTGAAGTAGATCCTCTCTTTGGGGAGAAAGGATACAGGTGTGGATGCACTTTCTGTTGCTTTCTCTCTCGTTTCCATTCATCACTGCCCATTCCCTTCCATCGGTGGTCATTCCGTTGATGCTAATTCCGTTACGTTGATGCTCATTCCCTCCCACCAATATTTGATGACTGGCTTTATAGGCTCTGCTACGACTCGGTTGAGGAAGAGCTAAGAGTAACGGTGCCAACGGAGCTTCACGATAGCGGGGCGGATTGGACTTAGAATGAGTGCCTCGCCATGGTGGAGAGTGGGTTCATGTCTTTCACTGAGGCGAATAGGACTGAAGGTCATTGTCGGTACGAGTGAGTTTCACCACATCTTTAGTCTGTCCATGGATGCTGAGAGATAGATAGCTATCGGCAATATGGTTGGGATCTACGGCCGGTCAAAAAAGCAGCCGGATTGTGGTCTACGTGCTCTGGGGCCTTTGCTCTTTCCCTCTTGTATAGTTGAAATTGGGGTGTCCGAAGGCCTACCTGCCCTTGAGAGATGTCAGGTTGTGGTTCGAAGGCTCGGGTTTTGAGGTTTCCCTGGTGATGGCCCTCAAATTCTATTCGCGGGGCAGTACTCGACTTGCCGGAAGACTGCGCGTCTACCGTGTCAACCCAACACGTACCGGATATATCATGCACTCTGAGCACGTATGTATTTTTCTTCCCGAAGGGCATGAATAGGTACATAATACTGATGCATTTATGAACAGGTCCAGTTTTCTCCTACTGCCCCCACCGGTAGGACGGTGTCCATCACCAGAGGCACTTTGTACGGGTCGGCGCCAATGCCGGTTGGAAGAAACCCGGCCGACATATACCAGTTCTCCATCGACGACCTTACCGACTGCGCCAGGACCGCCGCCCTCCAGACTGACTATTCTTCATTCGAGGCGGTCTAAATTTGTCTTACTTTTTCTTCATACGTTAATTTACTAAAATTAATATTACTCTGATGGCACTCGTTAAGTTCCAATCTCCTAGTGTGATCTCCAGTCGGCTAGGTGAAGAGAAACTTTGAGATGTGTCGTATACCGTATAAACCGCATAGCAAAGGAATAGACGGCGCTGAGTTTAATTAAGATTCGCTGGTTGAGAGAGCTCAATAGCGAAGTGGGTTTAAATTTGCTCAACCGTTAAATTCTCATTCATACTCAGGCTACCTGTACGCTGTACACAAATGAGATTTCCGCAGTTGGTCAGCCAAGGTCTTCAATTTGACTTGCTGCTGGGCGTTCCAGCAGTCACTGCCAGATTTTGACCAACCTCGGGCTCATGAATCTCCGCCAGCAGAGGAAGAGCCAAAAAGCTTTGCTACCAGTTGCCAGCGTACTAAAGAAGCGAAGCCCTCCTATTTACTCTCACTATCAAAGTGTAGGCCATCGAAATAGCAATAAGAAATGCCCAGTTTTGTAGATGTAGACTGCTTGAGCCGATTTGATATCACTCAACTTGATCTGTAAGAAAGTATAGATTAAACTCGGTGCCGTCTATTCTTTTGCTACGCGGTTTATACGGTATACCTATATTACTACTTGGCGTCCTATAGATTTTGCTCTACGCCTTGTCGGAGTTCCTTCCCCTCTGGACCGAATATAACCAAACAACCTTTGTATGTATGACTAACCTTCTCCGTCCTACGCTTATGAAGTGTTAATGAACAAGACAGTTGATATCGGAATCTCTAACTTGCCTACATCTCTTTCTCGCTGATGAAGGTTTTGGTGTGTAGCCGTACCGTCACCATTACTGTCGCGAGCAATTGGGTTTGACGGGTTGGCATCTTCAAATGCAAGCTAGAGGAGAGGATCGATGCCAAGGACATCCCTCGGGCTGTTGCTTGGATGTCGGGTCTACGGGAAGAATCGGTGATGGTTAATGCAGATGAGAAGGGAGTTGGAATTTGTGCTTGGAAAATAATAATAAATCTATGTAATGTTAGCTCCAAACTATGGTTGGGGACTACTAGTCATGGTGAGGTTGTGACATTCGATCTAGGCACCTGAAATTACCCTTTACAGTAATTATTTAGAATTTTTTTATTTATTTTATGTATTTTGGCCTCCAAAACTCGGCAGATGAGGCTCAACTATTTCCCGATATAGTAATACCACCAGTGGTCACTTGGTTTTGTGTACATTCTGACCCAAGCACCCCTAGTTGGGGGCATTTTTTGTGACATTTGCCAGGGTCCTCATACAAAATAGCAAAAAGCTTGATTTTTTAAAATTTCTTTCCTCCACAATCACAATCAGGAAAAATAATTGGGCTCTGTCAGATTGTAGAGAACACTTAAAAAAAGCATGTAACAGAGTGTTTGTTTTTGTTTGGACTTTTTTGGTACAGTATGTCAGGGGTTTTCCCCTGATATGTGGTAATGATACAAGATAGATCGAAGCAGGTACTTGTCACAGAATAATAGTTAAGTCAAATTACGTGGCATGCAAAATACCTACCTGCGAATACGATATCTTGTTTGTCAGTCAAGTAATCTTTAGTGGGATTATACCTGAGCTACTTGTCGATCAAGCCGTGACGATACGCTCACACGGGTGGATTCAAATATGATGATTCAACTATATTGCCTTAGCGGGGAACTGAAAAACGTTCAGCTGTGCATATAGTTCTTGGCCACAATTACTATAACTATCTAGCGGGACAACACATACTTAAGTTGCAACTATGCAGAAGTAGACGTGCAGCAGACGTTATTGCAATATGCAAGTGCGAGGGATCTGCAGCTTATGCGCAAAAGCAGTAAGAACAACTGTGGCACTCCCCGGTCTACGGAAGGTTGAGACCTAAGCATGCAGTGTCTGAGGGATTAATGACATAGGCTGAAGATAAGAGGCCTGAAGCAAACCGGATCATTGAGTTGATACCATATGCATTTCAACGTCATAGCGACGTGTCATTATCTACATTGGCAAAGTTTTCAGTTGGTCGCTGATTACATCTCTGAGGCAATGCCGAATAGCCAAAGTAATGGTGAGGCGTTTAATAGCGAAGAGTTATTAAAACATATTGCGATAAAGCATCACGAAGATGACTCCTAGTTAAATTGCGATTACGCAGACTTACAGGATAAATCATTGATGTTCCAACTACTGAACAAATCAGAAGCAAGATGTCAAAGTTGAAGTTATGATCTGATATGTGTCTGACATAATTTGATATGATGGATGGCCTGATTTTAATCAGGAGTGTAATGCTTCAAAACTACATTATACTAACACGATAACTTAAGGGAGGCATTGCAATCTATTACCGGGCGCATTCGTCAGAATGTAAGACGCGATCGCAATATTGCAATTACGAGCAACGGAATCATGGTGTGGAAGTATGGGCATGCTATAGCAGAGACCGCCGAACATGACTATAAAAAAGATCACATTGTCCCAGACGATGAGGAGAACAAGCTCTAGCAGCAGACAGTCAGAAACCTACCAGCAAAAGAAGACCTTTATTTATTATTGAGTTTTTATGATACCTATATGTATTATTATAATCTATTAGCTTTTTGTAGCGGCAGCCCCGCACCTTTGATAAGTATCCCCAAAAGTTACTAGCAATATACGCGAATGACGATTACCTTCGAAAGCGATAAAGATATCATACTTTACACTCTCAAAAAAATCATATCGCTCAATAGAGATAACCAGTATCTCTTTGGGGCGAACTGTGTTTGGTGGATTGCCGGAATTATCGGATTAGATGAGGGCTTGACAATTTATATCGACCTACTTGAAGTGAGAAGGAAGATAGGAGTATGCGAAGTATCTACAGTTTCTCGAGACATTCGAAGGAGCCTTAGCGCAGAATCTCAGGTCTTGAGTCCAGATAATCAAATCTCCAACGAAAAGGGTTACGTTAGAGATCCTTCACGACGAACCAGGAAAGGACGAGTTAATCCTTTACCTAAAACCAAAAGACAGTTGAATAGCGCTAGGAAGGCATTAGCGAAGAAACTTAAGCGACATCAAAACTTCGAGTCAGCAATTAATGATTTCCAAGAAAGGATTACCTTAGACGAGAATAGGATCTAGGGCTGTACTAGTATCTATACTTAGTACCTAAGTATCCCCCTAACACAGTAAAGGTACACTAAAGTTGAGGCTTAAAATGCTCTGGGTTAAAGTGTCCCCAACTATATGACCTGCTCACGTGCCCAGACTATTTCGCCTCACTTGCGCGCTCTTGTTCAATTAGGTGAACTTGGAAAGTCTGCTATACGAGAGCGGGTACGACCTTAGTGCCGGAATATTCGACCACCTTTTGCTTGCAAATTCCACTCTAACCATTGATTTGTCTATACCGATGATGCCAACATCAGCAAAATGTATTTTAGTCGCTGGGAGCCTCCAGGAGTGTCTGAGAGGATGGGGAGTGTAAACTTAGAAGCGTCAATTTCAGGAAAGTATTAGACCCAAGGAGGGCTTTCCGGCCGGCCTTCGGAGTAACTAGGATCTCTAATGACTGGTACAGGAGCACCATGGGAGCAGTTGTGAAAAGTTTGGGAGCACCTGGGACTGTTGCCCAACCAATGCGGGAATCCCAAACTAACTCTGAGAGATGGTGGGTTCTTGTGGATATTCATTTGCAGGACGGCAGGCGTTATCTGAGATTCTCCGGAAGTACACGAGCAATAAGAATACCCTCCATGTATGATGCATAGATTATTGTTCATTATCAACCTCTAAATCATACTATAGTACCCAGCATCTCATCAACATTCGATTGTTTGCATTGCTACATTAAGGAAGACCCAAAGAAAATGGCGAGTGATTCAAAAATGAAAGTAGGTAAAACGGAAACAATAACCCGACTAAGCAATTGGAATGATATCAATCGAACATAGTCTCAATGTCATCCACTAAATCTCCCATCTCATCAGGGCTGACAAACGCAGGAATACACAATTCATCAATGGCTCAAAGAAGCTGGAGGCGCTCCTTATATTTCTGAATGATTCGGGCCTGGAGAGTGGGTGAAATTGAATTCCAATGTTGTTTGGCTTGATTTGTGATATCTAAAAGGGTTGGAATTGAGGTTAGCTTGTGGTGCATCAAAATGGAGTTTGAAAGGCAATAGGATGAATTTGGGGGAAAAAGAGGTGCACCACCAGGAAAGGAGGAGTACCTGATGTCATGTGAGGCGGTCAAGGGGAGTGCTGATGGTGATGCAGAATGAAATTGAGGGGCGCAAATGCAGGCCAAGGAGTGCCAATGGGGATTGAGGAGCGCCAATGCAGCAGAGCAGGCCATCCATGCTGAGCAGTGCCGAACAGGGTGGGAGGTAAAGTGTCTGGAATGAAATAGAGGCGCTCCTAATCAAGGTTGAGGAGGGGATTGAGGAGCGCCCATCCTTGAGGAGGAGCACGGACAGAAAAGATAATATGGAGCGCTGAATGAAATATTGAAGCACCAATCCAGACTGAGGAGGGCCAAAGGGATTGAGGAGCGCCGACATGGATTGAGGAGCGCCAATGGGGATTGACGAGGGCCAACGGGGATTGACGAGCGCCTATTATATTGGATGAGCATCATTGGGGGGGGGGGGGGGGGGTATTAAGCAGCCCCACCATGGGTAATTT
>Ga0307514_10002042_pt1 | contig 21823 bp, 8 predicted proteins | sample 16_EM_MG_FD_203088 | JGI IMG/M metagenome (GOLD analysis project Ga0307514, IMG submission 203088) | Populus trichocarpa ectomycorrhiza microbial communities from riparian zone in the Pacific Northwest, United States - 16_EM | ecosystem: Host-associated > Plants > Roots > Unclassified | place...
ATTCAACTTTGTCCATTCTCTCATCAATGAGAATCAATACGTTCTTCAGCTTTATACTCCTCTTGGCAGGCAACGTTTTCCAGATGATGTTGATAAGGAAAGGGTAGTCTTCGTCGGTAGCTAGTTTTCCGATAAACAAAAGAAGAAGAAGAAATGCTTAATAGATCGCTACTATCTTTAAAAAAATGAAAGCTGAGAAATAAAAAAGATATTACTTGCCAGAGAAGAGTCAAATGTTAAGAGTTTATTCCAAGGATCACTGCATTGCATCAGTGGATGACAACTACATGTCAAAACAGAGAAGAAGAAGAAGAAGACATAGTACGGTCTCATAAGTTCTGAATCGTTTATACTCTTCCTTTTTCTTTTTTTTAGCATTTACAAACAATGAGGTATCTGTTGACTGTGGATCCCTTTGAACCCTCGCATTCATTCCTTCAAGGTTTAGCACTGACTATATGAAGTCACAGTGCTAGTTTTTTAATCAATGAAAACAAAAAAGAGAGGCTCCATGCCTAGTAGAAAAGGAGAGTTATTTATATAAATTATGCAACAGACTTGAACTCAGAATCTTTCCATATCTTAAGTCCATTATTGCTTATGCTAGCAATTTAGGTTTCTACTCTCAAGCTTTGGGCGTCTACTCCTGTCATTCCACCTTTTCTTCGTGGGAACAGTAACTATCAATATATATATTGTTTTCTCGCATATTTCTCTCTTCTCTTTATGTTCATCTCTCTTTTATGATGTAAAATATTGGTAATTGCTCCTGAAATAGTCTAAAATTTCTCGCTATTCTTGGCCTATCAAAATCAAGTCTCCCTTGTTGAGATACAGGAAGGAGCAAACACATTATTTAAACTCAACGCCTGAAAAAACCAGCCAGCATATATATACTTGCAAGTTTAATAACTAGTCTTAAATTATATATCCAAGCTGCAGCACAGCAAGAACTTTTTATGATGATAACGTAAATCATAATCTTGGCTAGCTAGTAGTGGCCTTAATCTTCAAATGATAAAGTCAAAAGGATAGCCTAAGTGGGAATCTAAATCAGATGCCTACTTTTGATTGTGGAATTTTGAGTGTGCTATCAGCTATGTTTCATAAACAAACCAATAAAAAAGCAATTATAATAGACAATAGAGAATGACAAATATAAAACGCAGCAAGAGATATGAGTATTGGGCTATGATGACATTACATGTAAAATTTGATTTTGAAACCATCTAATTCCTTGTCTTGCAACTTGATCTTTACTTCTTTTTTCTTTTTTCTTTTCTTTTTTGAAGGAATCACATTGTCTATGTATGCACAAGAGAGGAAGCAAAAAATCTTCCTAGCTAGGTAATCGCTGCAAGTTGGAGTATAATCAAATACATTATGGTCTGAGCTTTTGATTGAAGGGCATCAATTCAATCCACCCAAAAACATTATATTAATTTTACATAATAATTTTTTTTTTCAGAATCCCTTTGTAAAAGCCTAATATATTGAATGAGAGGATCCTACTAATGAATTCCATGAATCAATGGTTGAGATTTCTTAAAATCTTTCTATAAAATTAGCATTGCTCTTTTTCATCTACTTTTACTCGTTAAACTTTGATATTTCTTGAAATTGTTGTTTATACAATTTGACTAAAGAAAGAGCAAATGGCATGTTTCTTTCCCTCTTTCTATCACAATCTAAAAGTTTTTATGGATTGCAGAATCATTCATAAGAAATTAACAGTGAGACCTTACCTACCTACTTTCAAAAAGTTGAGATCCACCCCGAAATAGCATGTACTTGTCCCACTTAACATCCATCCACTGCACAAGTGCCAAGTAAAAAATGTTATGCATAGAAAGCTAAGGCTGAGCCACTCGAAACATTTGTGTTTTTTAGGACTATGATTCATAAAAAGGCAATCCTCACGTCACATGTAAGGGAAGATTGGAACTAGTTCCTAGTGATCTCTTGTGGCGGCTTCTGTAGTGGCCTTTTGATTCAAAAAAAGAAAAGGAAAAAGGAAAAGCGATTCTAATTTTAGGGATGCAAGTGAAAAGGTTCCAAGAGAAGCCTTCCTTTTCTTCTGGCCTAGTGCTGTCTACCACGACATCATAATAGTTGCAAGAAATCAAAAGCATGCGTGTGTTTGGAATGTGGATAGGATATCCCCACGCATCTTTTCAAAATTTTCAGATTGTGGAGAACTCGTGAAAAAAATGTACAAGAAAAAATTTCTTTCACAACGTAGTAGGATCTATGTATATACAAAAATAAGTGATGATAACAAAATGTCCATGACCTGTTGGCTGCAGCAATCAAATCCCACTCTCTCTGTGCTGTAGTATCACTTTGTTTGGCAGCTCCATATCTGTAAAATGGGCATGTCGCGTTCCTAATAGGCTGCTTATTCAAGCTCTGCTCCTGTCCAAGGAAAGCCTCTTTCTGAAATTTTCAGATCAAAGAACTGAAAACGAGGGCGACCATGTAAAGAAACTGTGCAAAATTTTCAGGAACTTCAGCAGGTAGCAAATGAAGAATTGTGTAGGTCGTGGAAGCTTACATACGCCGAAGCAACCAAATTTAAAATGTCATGGAACTGATGGTTTGGAGGCATCTGCTGCTTCCTTTGTGCTCTTACCAACTAGATCATAATTGATGGAAACCAGCTGAGGCAAATTCTGGAAATACAAGAAGTAATTCTTAATTCATAATAAAAACTTTAACTTTAATAAGACGAATAATTATTTCTCACCACTTAATTATGCCATATAGTGTGTACTCAATACCCATAGATTCATGGGGAATGTCAAAACTCATTTGGCAAGAACGAAAAGGAAATTAATGAGAGCGCTTCTAAAACACCGTTATAGAACTCTCAACAGAAGAAATTTATGGGCCCATTGATACAATGTGCAAGCATGTAGGTACATTCAAGAAGAGTTCAATGAAAAAAAGAGAGATGATTTCAGTTTCATGCAACATCTAATTTTGTCGAATAATATCTAGCATGTCTCACCTTAAATGAGAAATTACTAAAAGAGTATGTCATATCAAGAATTGGGGCGCCAACCTCTGGCAAGCTATCACATTCATCCCCCTGGCATAAAACAGTAAAATCATAAGGTAATGCCCATGGAGCTGCAATGGTCGTATGAGGTCACCTACATCAATTTGAAATTACTTCAAAGTGAAATAATTCTTAAACCATTCTACAATGACCAATGATAAGTTTTAAGTACAAGTTCCCATCCGAAATAATTCCATTCGTTTTCCATTAGGACAAGATGTTTCTAGAAATGAAGCTTTTGTTTGAATTGAGAATTTAACATCCTCTCTAAATCAATTCCTGGCATTTTATTGCTTGGAAAATCAAAAAAGAAAACATAATAATGAAAATAATAGTTTTCTAAATCAAATCAAAGAAAAGAGACAATCAGAATTGTTGTTGGCAGCTGGCATTGGTATAACTTAATGAGATTAGAGCTCATGTGCCAATGAACTGAAAGCCATATGTGCAAAGAGATAGATGCAATATTCAACTGCAATATGTACTCACGTTATCATCATGTGAATTGCTGAATGAACCACTGCTGCATGTGTCTGTCAGGTCCTCAAAGTCACTGCCTCCATGCACATTTTCACCTTCTGGATTCCATATATACCGGCTCATAAAATAACTTGTGTCATGCGCTTCTCCTGATGGAATGAACATAGCCTGCAGCAAATAGGAGAACTTGCTAAGTGTTTAAGTATGACGGTAAATACTATCGAACAAAAAAAACCAGGACCTGATTATTTTAAAAAATATCAAACTACGACAACCTTTTGCCTTGCAAGCGTGTCCCAATTTATGTCTCTAAAGAAAGAATGTTTCTTAACCTGCCATAAAATTGACCAGTTTAATTTTCAAATCATTTATGCTTGTAAATAAGTCTCATCAGTCACCATAAAGAGTTCACCTCTCTAGCTCCTGTTGCTCCTAGCCTTTGCAGTGGATTTTCCGCCAACAATCTGAAAGTGAAGTAGAAAAATATTAATACTTTTCAAGTGAATTAACACTGAGGTAGAAATTTAATTACTTCTAAATTAAAAGAGGGGCTTGGTATTATCAACAACATAATTTGCATGCGGTACCATTGGAATTGATTCCAATGCATGAAAGAGCTAATACAGAGAGAAGCAAATTTTCCTTGCTTATACTCATAGGAAACTCAAATAATCTTCTGAATGAAATCATATGCTTCAAATACTGTTACATTTTCAGACAAATAGCATTTATATCTTAGGATTTCACTCAATCTTACTTGTCAATCAAATCACAGGCATCGAAGCTCATCTCCTCAGGAATCCTGGGCCAAGGAATATCTCTATTCATTATGTTGTCAAATATTTGCTGCAAGAGATATGGCCTATTAGTATGACATTAAGCTATTCGCATAAAATGTTCTGAAACTAAAAGGAAAAGTTTCCCCAAGGTCAACATATTCTTTCCAATTTAAAGGATAAAAAAAATACCCAAGAAAAATTAGAAAGCAAGCAATTTAAGATCTCTATGCTACATCCATCAAACATTCTTTGCACACATACAACTTCGTAGAGGAATAATTATATTAGAAATGGTAACTTATGACATATCATACTACGCAGTGGTATATAAAAGGTACATTCCATATTTCATGTTGACGAAAAAGGTACTGGCAAATGGTTACAACACAATTAAAATGTTAGGAAAGTAACTACAACCAAGTTAGTAACTTAACCAATATCAACAATAACTCATAATAAATGTAATTATTAAAAAAATAAAAAACCATCTTCAGTCTGCTGATAAAAATCATATAAAAGTTCAGGTTGTAACATTCAGATGACCTACCTGTGGAGTTTCTGCATTGAATGGAGGTATACCAACAAGCATCTCATAAAGAATAACACCCACAGACCACCAATCAGCAGTTGCACCTGCAAGGAGGTAATGTCCAGTGATGGAAAAAATATAATAAAATAAATAAAACAGAACCATACATCATGTATGAACTATCAAAGTAACAAAAGATAATTGCGAACCATGCCCCATTCCAAGAAGTATCTCAGGTGCCAAATAATCAGGAGTTCCAACAACTGGATGCTTTTGACGCTCTTCACTCTTCGATGAAGATTGACTTTTCAGTTCATCATCATCAAGAAAACTAGAACTACTGACTAACGGAACAGACAAATCATCTGTACTGTTGATAAGACCAACTTTGGATAGCCCAAAATCTGTCAACTGTAGCACAACAGATACTTTTGGTGTCAAAAAAACATTATGCCAAGTTCAAAAACATGACAAGTAGAAACAATTAAATGCTACATACAACATCTTTTAAAGCACAGTGAGAGTTTCTCATACATATAAAACCAATTAAACACTCTACTCTAAATAATGAAAACATTGTTTTTAATGTTTTGCAGTAAAATATAGAACTACAATTAAATATTCTAGAAAGCATTTGTTGAAAGTACAAAAAGAAGAATTGTCGAAAAACAAACTGGTCAAATTGAATAACTATATGCAATAATGATCCAATGAAACTCAATTTTGTAGATAATAATTGTATCCAAACTAAACAGATTTTAGTACTGGACCTAGCATGAAGAGAAATAGTTCTCTTCTGGTCTACTGCATGCCTATCTATCGAACATACTATATACCACTAACCTTAATCCAAGACTCCAGTACATTATCCCTTGAAAACTAACATCGGTTATGACAGTATTCGGCAATTCCATTTTACTCTTCCAGATCAACTTGAAAATTTGTCCCGCACTTCATCATGCCACAGAATAAAATTCTCGTTACCTTAGCTCTGTCTATGGATCTCTCGTTAGCAGTGACATACAGCTATTATTTTGGAAACCATACAGCAATCTTCTTTTATTACAATCCAACAATCTTCCAGCATATATGGAATCTAAAACTTAATGCACAATAATATTCCAGAACAATATAGTTTTGCCAAAACATATAAGTTTTCAATACCCAGTTATGGTCCTAATGGAGTGTAAGTTATGGGAAGTAGAATTCGTAGACAGGTCTTTATTCAGCATTTCTAAATAAAACAATGAACCAAAAAAGATTCTCTACATGCACGCTCATGGGTTTCTCTAATATAGAGATGTGAGAGCACACACATGTGCTTTGCATGAAGACAGACACAAAAGACATTACAAGATGTTTCCTTTTCGACCTAGGAGATAAGAAATAATAAAAGAACTGAAAATTTAAAAATATCAACCTTGATGTGACCATCTTGACTAATCAACAAATTGTCAGGCTTCAAGTCTCTATGAATGACATTTGAAGAATGCAAATACTCCAAAGCAAGAACCTGGGAAATAGAAAACCAACTATTTGTACCATTTGTTAGAAAGTTTTATCACTTGATATGTCAACGAAAAAAAGGCCACAGGAACAAGTACGCAAAAAAGCCCTTACAACTTCTGCAATATACATACGGGCCATGTCTTCATCCAAGCAGCCCAAGTTTCTCAATAAAGAGTACAGATCTCCACCGTTTAGATATTCCATGACCAGATACAGATTTTCCCTGCATGTGAAGGAGTAGAAAAATCGAACCTGTACAACCACATATACATTAGAGTGGCATGTTTACATGCAATACACCCATAAAATGGGTATATGAATTATGACGCATGCTCACCACAAAAGGATTGCTGACTGTTATGAGGATGTCACGCTCTTCCAAAATACTTTGAACTGCGTTTTTACGGATCATGTCAGCCTTCTTTAAGACCTGGAACAAATATTCAGTATATGATCATTACATCAAGTCCACAGACATTTAACTCTCACAAGCTTAGAAACAAGCATATCACTTACATGCGGGCTGGCATGCAGTAGTGAATAGTTGTAATGGTAATTTGACAACAACTCAAATTAATTTTTCAGTATTCAATTTCACCAGCATAGCTGGGTTTTCCCAGAGAAGCAAGAGGCTGACGAGCAGAAGTGTGGTAAATCACCATTAGACTTCCTACAATGACCATTCATGTTCACAAAAAAATTGGAAAATCACAAAAATCCAAGATGGAAAATATTAACAAATTAAGCTACATATACGATCCCTTTGTTATAATTCACTAAGCACGTGTCTTTCCAAATTGGTTAGGAGTGCAGATCTAATGATAAACAAAGGTAATAAAGAAATAACGAAAGCGATTCAAGGGGAAAGGAAGAACCGGAGATACATGTGTTTTCTAAAGAGGAAAAGGATGAAAAATACAAAATAAGGGAATGAGAGAAATAAAAAGAGAAAAAAAAGATAGGCCCGCCAAAGATGAAAGCCCATTATATCAAAAAGCAATGCAATTTGGTCTAGAAATCAATGTAGCTATAAAAGAAAAGAATATAGTACTTTATTCTTATAAAGCATTGCTATTCAGCCAGCTTCTCTCAACTGAAACCTTTTCTCCTGCAACTCTTTGCTGGAACAGCCTATCATCCAACCTTCCTTCTTGGTGGTGGAGAGTTATGCATGAATCAGACATATTACCATCCGTCCCTCTATCTTTCTATACCCTATCTAATCCCCATTCTCATCTTACATAAATTAGGTGCTTCAAAGATAGATGTATAAAAACCATGTGACTAAATAGACTTTTCATTGAACCAGAATTTGCAATGTTCTTGAAGGAAATGTGGGAATGCAATGCCTAGCCATATGATATCAATTCTACCAAGAGGACAAATAGTCAAATACACATGTTCAATCATAAAGATTAAGAAAGCATGTTCTATGCATTTATATATTTATAACAGCCATTTTCATGGTGTTGTTAGATGCTAACCTTTATAGCAAACAAATCACCGGTAGCTCTTTTTCTGGCAAGGAAAACCCTTCCAAATGCCCCTCTACTGATTGGTTTTATTATTTCAAAATCCTCTATAGAAGTTCGGTCTTTAGAAGACATATTAATAGGACTTGTACGCAAACTTCGAACTGCATCATTTTCCTCGGAACTATCTTCATCAGCCATATGATTTGATGGATCTGATTTCTCATCATCTATTTGTTTACAGAGAAGTACACATTTCTCCCTGTAGATTCAAAAATAATAATAATAAAATAGAAAATAAAGAAAGACACAATAAAATTTTCACTGGTGAAGCAATCGATAAACAACATTAAAGTGATGGTTGTTATAGGTTATTTTTTACTGATTCCATTACTAAAATTATTTAATTAGTTTCTAAATTATCAAAAATAAATAGACAAATCATTTCAAAATATGCTAATGATAAGTAATTTAATCAACTGTTGAATGTGTCTCAAGAGATGACATTTTTTAAGAAATCAACACATGGCATGAAAACAACTATTGCAAATTTGTTTCTATGCATTAATTCTCCATCAATCTTTTTGAGGGCTCTTGAGTAAATAATATCTTAAAATCAGAAACAATTATTACAGTCCAAACAAAACAACAGCTCGAACACAAACAAAAGATGAAGCAACTAAGCTGAAAGTTGGATTCTTTTAGTTATAGAATAAGATGCTCAGTTGAATTATTACAAATAAAACCTCCTGAAAAGTTTCATATTGACAACAAGGCTAAGACTTGGAAACTGACTTACTGAACTAATTTCTCTATGCGTCTTCCAAAAGTCTCTACAATGAGGGCATCCACCTTCCTATCCTGAATGGCATATTTTACGTCTTGTACAAGGTCCAGCATGCTCTGTAATGCACTATAGTTGCCACTTAGACTTGCAACAGAACGAGCAATATCCAGTAGCTTGCTTACCTGTCATGAAATAGTAAAATTAAGAAAATAAAAACAAAGAGCTCAATAGAATAACAACAGTTAGTCAAATGACCAAGTTCACTGAAATTTCATCATGTGCTAAATTTCCCAACCTAGAATGAAGTAATGTAGTACAGGAATTATTCATGCTGGTAAAAAAAAAGAAGTTAAGTGACTGAAACATAAGTGTTCAGATTGACTTTCATTTAAAGACAGGTATATTTAACTGCAGGTGACATGAAATTATGACCTACTACCGCTTATGATACCAAAATTTTCTGCATTTGCATTTTTTACTGGTATTATTGAAGGGAGAAATCAAAGGTATACAACTCAAGAAAGAGCACAACAATCGACTGCTCAAACATCCTAGAAATTAGTGAAGGATGTCATTGCAAAATACAGGTTAAAGAGACTAAAGTTACGGTCGTAAGAACATCAACGGGCTCTGTAGGCTGTATGCCCTAGACTATGACAAAAACAGTTTATTTAAATGCTTTCTTGTCATAACATGCATCCATAATGCAATTTACATCAAGGAAGTTTTTTTAATCAAGCATCAAGGAAACTGCAGAAAATCCAAATTGCCAAATTGTCGAAATCTTTATGGATAGGAAACTGCTTAAACCATGTTATGTAACTATTTTTTCAGTGTTGAGAAAGATAAATTCCTAAATGTATTTAAGGGTTTATTTGTAAAACTACGTGGTAGGAACCAAGTACTCAAATTTGAAATTTTGAATATATAGTAGTTGCAGAAAAAAATGGCAAAAAAATATTAAATAAATAAAAGAAAGAAAGAAACACTACTACCAGCCTGGAAAGGATGGAACAAGCTTAAGCAAGAAGTTGAATGAGAATCTTTATTCCACTAAACTATTAAATGAGAAGGACAAAAAAGAGTAAGGCAACTATTGAAAGAGATGACGGCAGGTACCAAACTGACAAAGATATACAAAATAGGTTCGCAGGAAGATAAATCCTAAACCAAGGTGAATTATAAAGAACAACAATTTAACACAATTACATACCTGATGGGAATTCTCAAGCTCTGCTATTGTCCTCTGTCCACTCAATAGCAATCCTATTTGGCTAGTCCTTGGCGTTAATAATGGTGTTCGTGGTGTCAAGCTTTCTCCTGATGAGGTTTTTTTGTCTACATCTTCACTTGAAATTCCTGGAAAAGCGTTGAGATCCTCCATCACATAAGTATCAGGGACGACATCAAGCATCTCTTCAGAGCAGTGAGAAGAGAAGCTGTTTCGTTTTGTTGATAACCCATCTGATACTTCATGTATACCTGATGTAGGCAGTCTTTCAACCTCAGGACTTCCTCTTGGAGTATCACAGCCTTTTGGAGTGCTTTTTGGTGTGCTTTTTGGTGACCATGAGTCCAGTATCTTTTCGAGAGTTTCCGCAACTCTTTCAAGTCTTTCATTTACACCAAAGCCTTTCAAGTCACATCTGTCAGCAATAGTACAAATCAGAGAGTGTTCCTCTACATGTACAATCGGTATTTCAACCTCACAGATCCGGCATATCATGGAATTTTCATATGCAACATTGTGTTGTTCCCCCCAGAGTCCCCAAGAAACTCTTCTTGTTCCTGGGGATAGAGGATGCTCTGGAGTTTCAAGATTTTCAGAATAATCATCCTTATTGTGAATTGGTTCTGATTTATCCTTTGAAGGTGTTTGAACAAGATCAGAACCCTTCCGATTTTTCTCAGCAGCGGATGGAAGTTTTTTCCAAGATGACATCCTAAAACTACTTCCAGTTGAATCAAAACTTTTTGCCGTGCCAACCTCCAAAGTTTGATCTAGATGATCTTGCTTAATAACCTTGCTGTCTTGTTCATGACTATGGAATTTCTTTCTCTGCTTCTCATTCGCTGTCTTCCACCCCACCAATGGACCACTAAAGTCCTGCTGCGCAATTTCTATAATCTGTTCTGGATAAACTCCAAGATCACTACATTGATGAATACCCAGAATTTTGTCTTCATCATAACCATTCTCCTTTTGAAACTGCACAAGCCTAGTGCATCGAGTGAGGATAAATAAAAGCCGAGTGTGTGCTTGTTTGACAATCCCCATTGGAAGCTCTTGACGTTTATCATCTAGGTTCAGGACGATACTCTCACATTTCACCCAAAATTCATTAGATGACATCTTAGCACATTGTCGAGCTACAACCAATAAGTCCTCCAAACTCTCTCTCCATTCAGGGTGAGCATCCGAGGTCTTTTCAAGTATACCCACCAAATCCCCAGCAAATATACCTAAATCACAATCAACTTCCTCCTTTAACCTGATGAATTTCGTCCTGATTACCACCATAACTTCCTAGTAATGTCATGGATGAGATTTATTTTTATCAAACAATCAAAATTTCAAAGGAAGACAAATGGACAACAAATGAAAACAAAAACGAAGTAACAATAGAGAGCACAACGCCAATGTACCTCCATATGACCAAATGCGCGGGACTTCCAAACTGGAAAAGGCCTAACTCCTTTGGAATTAAGCTCATGAGAGAAGCTCTTAACGTCTGGCTTCTTCATCCTTCCACTTGTAAGACGCAATATAGCTTGAAAACGTGGAGACTGGATTTCCTTTGCAAAAAATGCTGCCTGATTGCCGTACCCCAAAAAGAAAAAACAAATTTCATTTAGCTAATCTATTTAACAATAACATGTGCACAAACTTATTACACATGTCAAACTATAACTAACAAATTCATTACCTCCATTGCTGGATTGAGTTGCGAATGAGTTCTCCGTGGTTTTGAATGACTCCACGAGACCTTTTCCCCTGCATTAAAAAATAATAACAAAAAACAATTACGAGTACAGTTGACATGATTTATGAAAAATAATTTTGACTTTGAATCATAATCTAAAAAATAGTTTTTCATAAATAAATTACAATAAAAATGAGCAAAATGAAAAGTATATTTGACAAAAATAACTTCAAATAACTTACTTGAAGAATGAAGGTAACATAAGATCGAATAAATCATTGGTAAAAAATTGAACTTTTGATTAAATTTAAATCTTAACTCAGTTTTATAATAAATTTTTAATTTACATAAAAATTACTTCAAATCAAACATATTTAGAGTCCAATTGGCATGACATAAGAAAGTGATTTTGAACTTTGAATTATAATTGAAAAGTTGTTTTTCATAAATAAAAATCCATTTGATATGAATTTAAGTTAGTTTTTTTTAACATTTGACTCATTAAAAAGCCATAAATATATTTAATTATATATAACTTTTGATTTAAATCAAGAATTTATTACAAAACTGAGTCAAAATCTTGATTAAAACAAAAGTTAAAATTCTTAACTTTTAACTTATGGATTCTAACTTATACTTTATCTATTCTTCAAAAAAAGTTATTTTGAGTAACTTTAACCTAACATTCTTTCATTTTAACTTAATGTTGTCACAAGTTATTTATAAATGTATCACTTTTTTAAGCTAAAATAATTTTAAATTAGAAGCATATTTTGTAAACATGACTTGAATCAACTTTTTTTTTAACAAAAGATATAGTCTCTATTTGGTATTGAGTGGTATTGAGGTAAAACCTGTTTTTCATCGAAATTTGATATATATTTTTTTAAAATTAATTTTTTTAGTGTTTTTGATCGTTTTGATGTACTAATATCAAAATTAAATTTTAAAAAATAAAAAAATTATTATTTTAATTTATTTAAAAACAAAAAATACTTTTTAAAAAAAATTATCACACTTTTAAATACTCTTGTAATATAAGATATACCCTTGTAATATAAGATAGAATCCATAAGTTCCAAATTTTTATTTTTGAATGAGTTGAAGTTTTTTTAAATTAGAAGTATATTTGGTAAAAATCACTTCAATCAACTTTTTTGAATAAAAGATGTATCATAAGATAGAATTAACAACGTCAAAAGTTAAAAATTTTAGATTTTGATTAAATCAAAGTTTTGACTCAATTTTCTAACCATTTCTTTCATTTAAAGCAAGAATTATTTCTAACTAAACATATTGAAGAGTTTTTCACAAGTCAAAAGGTTAAAAATCAACTTAAATCAGTCTATACAAATCATATCGAACACAACCTCATGCATTTTGTTTACATCAAAAAATAAAAAAAACAACTCAAAAATAATTTAAAAAATTCATACTTGAATATAACCTGTGCAAAACAACCAAAAATCCTCCGCTAGCAAACACAATACAGCTTAATCCCTTTATTAATCTAAATTCGTTAGAGAAAAAACAGCAAGCGTGGGTCCCACACATAAAAAAGTCTTTCAAAATAAAAATTGATGTCTCAATTAATCATATATGAAAAGAAAAAAAAAGTAATTAATTACCTCCAGCAAGCCTCGTTTCGACGTCAGTTTTATCCTCCTTATTATTAACCTGAGCATTCTCTAAATACGACGGCGTACCAGCAGACGACGAAAACCTAAGCGGAGAAGGAACCGGGAGGGATCGTGTTCTGATATGATTCAACCCGAGCGCTGACGCCATAATTATCGGCGAATTCTTGTCCGTTTTATAATTTCTCTCCTCCAATATCTCCTTACCGTCATTTCTACTATCGTAATATGTATCGCTGCCGTCGTCATTGTTGATTGATTCGGTGTCGTTCAGTGGAGCGTCGGGTTTCTGGATTCGGCGGATTGGAATGGGAGGGATTTTTCGGAGTTTGAAAGAGGAAGGAGAGGAGAAGGGATTGAGAGTTGACGGAGAAGGAGACGGCATCGTTTTTGACGACGATGAAGGATCTTCGTGATCGTTTGTCGACATGGATGTAGATCGGTACTGATTGAATTGATCAGGTTCTTCATTGCATTGTGAGTGTAGAGTGAGAATGTTAGAGAGAGGATACAAAGAGAAAAAACATATGGATAGAGAGATGGGAGGGGTAGACAGGAGAGGTTTTCGCGGGAAATGGAGCGTAGAGGGCGACACGACGATGAAGGGAAGGTTCTGTTAATTTTCTGCTTCGAAACGTGCTTGCCGCAAAGGTTTTTTTTGTAAATTTCAGTTTTCCCACTATAGTTTTATTAATGTTACACTATTGTCCTTATATTTTAAAAGTTTTCAATGTTGCTTTCATAGTTTTTTGAAAATTCTAGTTTTAATTTTAACCATTAAGTAATTTATGTTTTGAGGGTTTTTTTTTAATTTTTTTTGTAACATATTGTAAAATAAACATGAACTTGAGAGTAAAAAAATGAGAGAAAAGTGAGAAAAACTATAATAATAATAATAAAAAAAAATAGCTTTAGTTATTGTAAAGGATAAAATTGAAACTTTTAAAAACTATATGAGTAACATTGAAACATTTTAAACTATAAAGGTATAAGTGAAACAATGATAAATTTATAATAGCTAAAATATAGTTTTCCTTTCAACAGGTAAACTTTATTTTTAGCCCTATAGATTCACCGATATCTTAATTCTATCCCTATAGTTTAAAATTTTCAATATGACTCTTAGTTTCTTTTGAGGAATTATTATTATTCACAATTACAATTCGCTGAATCTCTCTTTGGGTGTATATTTACTGACTCTATGTTCTTACGATATTCTAGTTTTTTTTTTGTTAACTTCTTTAAAAAAAATAAAATATTAGAGAAATAAAACTCTTGAAAATTTAATTAGAAAAATAATATAGTCTGGGAAGTTGGAGTTTAAAAAATAAATAAATATGCGTTAACAATATAATATTTATTTATTTTTAAAAGACAATATTTTAAAAATAACTTTATATTAGTCTCAGTCTCGTGATAAAGAATTTTAATTAATTATATAACAATATCTCGTGGGTAAATAACTAATTACTAAACTATGTGAGAGTGGAATGTAGTGATGGAAAGAATGTCTCCCCTTCATGGAAAGCAGCTATCTACAAACTATGAACAGCAACTTCAAGAAATAATTTTACTTTGTATCGCCACTATCCATTGTGGAATTATAGAATTTACTTCTTCCGGTTGCTCATCGTGTGGATATTGGCCTGAAATTTCAATCAGATACAAAGGTTATTAATTTTTTAATTCACATATGATCATCAAAGTTATCCCAAGATAATGCTTTTGGAGCTTGGTAAATTTGGACTTGGAATTGGAGATGGGATTTTTCATATTTTCATTCCCTGAAAATGGTGAAATCAATCAGAATTGTAAGGGAGCAATCCCAACCGGGCAATCAAGATAAGAGTGGGGGCTGCTACTGCCGTCCAAGAATTGATGAAGAGGAAGTGAGAGATCAGAAATGAAAATAATTTCCAGTACCAACCGCTCTGTAGGATCAGAATTTCATGCATGTTAAGCTGATGTGAATAGAGTCAGATTAGGGCATGCTTAGCTAGAAACAAGGATAGAGCTCTTAGCATTTCATTGGCAAGCGAATTCGTGCAACATTTGGTTGTGAACAGGAAGACCGATTGCGGAAATAGATGAATACTTGCAGCTGGATTGCAGTTCTTTAGATTACCAGCAAACTTCAAGATCCCTGAACAGAAATAACAGAGCTCAAAGAGTCAACTTGGAGGACACTGACAAGTGTGCAAGGAAAACATCTCGATAGATACCAAGTCAAGAATAAGGCATTTGCATCAAATTGTGTGCTGGAACAACATCCCCAGAATTTTTGACAAGGATATCAGACTCTCAGAGTGAGCTAAAGCAGGCCGAAGAACGCAGCAAGAGCTACAAGATAGCCTGAAGATAGAGACCAAGAACAATTAGAGGAGTGTTGAAGAACAGCAACTGATGATGAGTTAAGCGGATGAGGTTTCAAACAAGTAAACGGAGAAATTAGAACAGGAACATACCACCAACAGAGTTCCCCAGAAAATGCACCGCTCATTGAAAACTTCAATTACAAAATCTATCAAGAATTCATCCCGCATAAATTCAGTATATTCACTAACTTAGGCTAACATATTATACAGAATAAAATGAAAAAATTAAGCTGAAATGGAGTTAAAAGAAAACCAACATGATAAAATCAGTTTTCCACTGCAGACCTGATTGTGTTTGCCTAGAGTTAACCTCTGTGTAGTCTTCATGTTTAGATTACCAAAAGAAGGAAGGTGAACAGGAAAAAACATTTATACAAGTCAACGGAGAGGGAACCCACATGATGCAATAAGAGTTGTAGAGAACATGTAATTTCTGGTCAGAGGATAACATTGATGAGGTCGGTACACCATGCCACCATCAATCTTTCTTAAGATTGTGGCAAGCAAAGCAATATTATCAAGGATTACCCAGAATACATTTACAAGTAAAAGCAAAGGAAATGATGCACATCTTCATTTGCTCACACACCCACTAGCTACTTCTTTCCTGTTTTCTGTTTTTTCAAGCAATCTAGTTGTTGCAGCAGTGTTCATTCCTCTCTCTCCACTGATTTCCCTCTATCTTTTGAAGTAAGATAAGGTATTAACAGCTAAGGTTTTGAAACTAAAATTGTACATTACACCTAATTCTAATCTTCCACCACCAGAATTATAAAAACCCTCTTCCTTTCCACTCTATGCGTCAAACACTTGTAGCCAGTAGCAATACAGGCCATTTTATACAAAAACTACTAAAATGGTGCCACAATTTCTGTTATCATTTTCACTTATTCTATCCTTTCTTCTTCATTGCCCCCCAACCCTAGCTCAGTCACCAGCTGCAGCCCCAGGACCACTGGTCCAACCAATGTCACCAAAATACTAGAAAAAGGTGGTCAGTTCAGTGTGTTTATCCGGCTTTTGAAAGCCACTCAAGAGGATGTCACATTGAATGGCCAGCTCAACAACACAAACAATGCTATAACCATCTTTGCACCTAGTGACAACGCCTTTTCGAGCCTGAAATCAGGCACCCTCAACTCCCTAAACGATCAAGAAAAGGCTGAGTTAGTGCAGTTTCACATTATCCCACAATATCTATCAAGTTCCCAATTCCAGACAGTGAGCAACCCTTTGACCACACAGGCAGGATCAGGTGGCAGGTTAGAGCTTAATGTAACCACCACAGGTAACTCAGTGAATATAACCACAGGACTTACCAATACAAGCGTATCTGGCACTATATACACTGATAACCAGCTAGCTGTTTATCAGGTTGACAAGGTGCTCCTTCCTGTTGATATTTTTACACCTAAACCTCCTACTCCAGCACCAGCACCTGAAAAACCAAAGAAAAGGTCTAAAGCTGCAGAGAGTCCAGATGCTCCTGAGGATAATTCTGGAGCAGTAAGCTTAACTGTTCTTAATGATGTTGTGTTCTTTGGAGTGGGCATTGTTGCAGCAATATTTTCTTTGTGACACAGTTCATGAGTTTGTTACAGGGATTGCTCTCTTTTTCAAGTGGGCTATGATTTTGCAGAGTCGGATCGAATCCAACGAGTGGTGTGAATAATTGCTGTTTTCGTCAGTCCCTTTGTACCATTCTAGTTTATATTCAAGATTGAATTTTGAGGGTTTTTTTTTTTTTGTATTTCCTTTTCTTGGTTTCTTTGCAGTCTTGTTTTTTCATTTACAGATTTCATGTATTTTGGAATCTTGTAACATTTTCAAAAATCAAGGTTATGTATCAATTGTTCTTGCTCAAATGTTTTTCCCTCCTAAAGCAGCCAACTGTACAAACCACAATACCTCCATTGAGCACACAGCAGCCAATGAATATCTAAACTCTGACAAAAATCCAGCATTTCGTTTTTTTTTCCTCGTATTTATTGCTTCACATTGCAGATATGAAACCAAGACACAGTGCAGGGCCAAGAGATGCCATAAAAGAACTCCTTCACGAATTTTGACTCTCCATAATTTTCCATTACCTGATACGTAAGTGTGTTTGGCATTGAAGTAGCTTTTGCAATTATGGTTTAAAAAATTTATAAATTTTAGCATTTTTTGATTAAGGTTGGAGAAAGAGTTTTCAATCGGATCCATTTAAAACCATACACTTACTTTACTAACTAAATAGTATTGAATATGTGATCGGTGCAAAACACAGCGCGAACAAACTGACTAGAAATCAAGTCAAAGAAATGTGTTTTGAAGATTCACATCGAAGTTTGAATTAGAAACATGAAATGTAGAACATCTTACCGTGCATAAAAAGTAAAAGTTGGAAAGGGTATTGTGTATCAGAAAGGAATCTCACATTCACAACGCACTCAACCAGTGCCTTTAACTAGAATGCATCTTCCAGAAGTAGCCCCATGAACATCAGGGACACATGCAGAAAAGCAAAAGGCATCTTGATCAGAACAGTCCTTTGCATTTAGATCTTTAAACGAAACACAATCTGCTCTTGAACCAAATGGAGAGGCAAGTAAAAATAAACATAGAAGGACAAAACCAAAGGTCTTCTCCATGATCCTGTGAGAAATCTTCTGATTTTAAGTAAAAAGAAATACAGAATAATGGATGGATTGATGGATTTATCACAATGTTCAACTACTTGATGGAGAGAATTGTGGATCTTGATTGTTATTTATGGCCTCCTTATCTTTGATTATATTATCTAATAAGGGCTATATACAACTACTGTTACAGATAGACACAATAAGAAAAGAAAAAATCATGTATTGCCCATTGAAAAATCACAAAAATTCTCTAATCTATTTTTTTTAAAAAAACGTCGCTGGTTACTGTACAGAAAAGATTAGAAATAAGCATAAACTTGATGACAGAGAGCCAAAGTTACCAGCATCCAGTTCCCTGATGACAGCCCCAGGACAAAGCTCTTTAAGCATAGCTAGCCACTTTGGACTCGGGAGTCAGAGATAGGATCTCTCATTCCGTACAGCAGAGAGATCAATCAGTAGCATATTCACAGCATTTCAATCGGACTATCAAGCTGTGCTAGGAAAGAAAGGAAAGGAAAAACACAAATTTGTAGTCTTTTTCATTTTACCTGTATGATTAGAACCTTTTCTTTGAAGCCTTCCAAAAGATAATTAAGAGCAAGTGAAAGATCGAAACGTCTGAATATACTTTCCAGTATCACCAAGACACCATGGTCGTTGGACTTTTGTGTGTTAAGCACATGAAGTTTCTCTCTGGAACACTATTAGGTTCCTGAAGAAATTACTGCCTGCTATGAGTGTTTCAGGCTGAACAAACTTAAAGAACAGCAGGGTCTCCACTACCATCAACCGGATACTGAAATTAAGATAAATAAATTAACAAAAGCTAAAACAGGAATCCTCATTAAGGTTTCTTCCATAACATCTGTCATCTCCCGTAAGTGATACTCTAATTATATTTAGATTTTATATGATTTTGATATGTTTTTTGTGATTAAATATGGTTTAAGGAAGTCTCTATGATGTTTTCTTTAAGTATTTATAAGAGATATTTTAAGGAAGTCTTTAAGTTTTTTTAAAAAATTCTATTTAAATAGAATATTTACAATGATATTTTAAAAATAATCTAATTATGCCATACTTTCCAAATAAGATTGAGATTTATTTTTTCATATAATCATATAAAAATTATAAAGACATGTTTTTTTTTTGTATTTTTTATTGAAACTTATTTTTTAGATTATGATAAGTTCTTATTTAAAATATTATATTATTGATAAAAAAAAGGCATGTTTTTGCCAAAATAAAAAGGAAATAAATGAATATGGAAAGGGAAGTTTTGGGTAAAGAAATACATTTTTTCTTGACTTTAAATCATTGAGATTCTTAAAATTATTTATTTAGATTTTCAATAAAAACAGGTCTTTAAATGATCTCGCGGAATCATTGTTTTTTACTAATAAACAGGGGGTGATTTTGCTGTTATTTCGAGATGATAGAACAAACTAAAGAATAGTTATGAATATGTTTTGTTAGAAATCTTTTGAACTTAAATCAAAATTAACTTTTACTTTTTTACTTGTTAATTCCTATTCATTCTACCTCTATTATTTAAAGAAATATATTTAAGTCTTTTTTCTACCAAATATACTTTTAGTATAAATGTTTTTGTTATAGAATATCTATATAAAAGAATAATTTCCAAATCATGATTTAAAATAAAATTTATTTTAGACTAACCATGTTAAAATTGGATATTCACCTCCTATGATTCAATTCTGTAAGATTATTATTTACTCTTTTTTACTCCCATTATCAGTTTTCTCAAAAACAACTTGCTTTAAAAATCTGTTTTCGAATTCTCTTCTTCTCGTAGATTGTGTATGATCATCCCCATGTAGAATTTGCTTAGTTACTTGTTTAGGATGATGGATTGAGTTGAGAGATTAAAAAAGGAAGACATATCATCTCATCTCTCCCTTCATTCAACCTTTCTATCATCTGTTAGGAGGGATGATGCATGGAGTTGACAAGAAAAGATGGATGAGATAGTTTTTTGAACCGATACTATGAACGGTGTCCCATGGAGGAAAAGGAAACAGCATTCAAATATTTCCATATTTGTAAAATACTCCCAATATTTTCCTTGCCGAGCCAGGCATTAATTTAGGCTGGATTTCAATATGTCATTTGTTGTCGAATATCTGTTTTACGTAATCCTCTGATAAAAAGCAAGCCCGCTAGCTCATCTCTATGCGAGCTAACCCTAGAGGATTTCGGTGCTTGATTTTGAGAAAAGGGGCAAGAAAAGTATAATTGGGGAGTCCAATGCTATTGCTAGGGATGACAATATTTGCATAACCAAGAAGCTGCAAGGCAGGTAGGACAAGAACTAAAACACCATATTCTTAACTGGAAATGGCGCTACAGATCCACCCATGCATCCCTATCTTCTTCTCTCTTCAAAAAAAACCTTCCCATCGTCTCCTTCTCTTGCCATTAAGAAAACCCACCAAACTCAAAATCAAAGCCAAAAACCCCACTAGTAATCCAACCCCACCTAATAAAAAACCCACCGCAGTCTCCCCTGGTCGAGGGTTTGGCTCACAATCATCTACAGCAGCAACTTCAAGCAAAACAAGTGGGAGTTGGAGTAAAAAGAAACGAAAACGTAATAGAAGAGGGAGAGCATCGATAGTTTGGAGGACTCCAGTTGAGAAGCCAGGATTTATAAGACAAGAATATGAGGCTACATTTAAAGAAATGAGTAGAAATGAGAATGCTTTTATTCTTGCCTGGATAGCACTTGGTGGGATCATTCTTGTGGAGGACCTTGTGCTTGCTGCTTCAGGTAAGTCAAAAAAAAAAATTAAGATTTTAGTTTTTGAGTTCTGTTAAATTTTGATGAACTGAAAGATGACAGAAATGTCAAATTTTGCTTAAAAGCTTTGCAGAATTTCGAGATTAGATTTTGTCGTGAATTGGGTCTAATTAATTGAATTCTCAGATTTGGAAATTAACCTCGTATTTCAATTTTCTGGAACATTAGATTTGGAAAAAAGAAAATTAAAATTTATTATTTAAATATAATATTTCTCTATATATTCAAAATACTAAAAATCTATTTGTTTAGTTTCTATAATTTGTATAAGTTTGAAAAATATATTTTAAATGTTCTCCACGGTTTTTTTTTACAAGTTTTTCACTATTTTTTTAATAAAGAAATTTCAACAGTAATACATTTTTTTATATACAATCACTTTTTTAACAATGTAAAAATTATTTTTTTATTTTTATATTTAGTTAGTATCACAAATTCATTTTTATTAATAATATAATCCATAATAGTTTTTAATTTGAATATTGAGATGAAATTAATATTTTACAATTAGATTATCACAAATAAAAAAAATATTAAGATGACTATTATATATTATAATTTTTATTTTTTATAAAAAAAATACTTCGGCAATGCATTACTAGTTCATAACCAAATGATGATGCTAGTCCTCCATAAGAGGGGAGCCCTTAAGGTGAAGGGAATTTATTTCTTTGACAAAGAAGCTTGTTTTGCAGACGACTTCTTTAATTGCTGCCTCAGCATGCAATTATGGCTTGACGAGTTTGTTTCACTACGGTTGATAAAAAATAAATAAATAATAAAAAGAGTTGGTTCATTAGGCACTTTCAACTTTAAAAATTA